>Ga0114973_10000504_pt1 | contig 29594 bp, 24 predicted proteins | sample M_140807_MF_Meta_FD_87025 | JGI IMG/M metagenome (GOLD analysis project Ga0114973, IMG submission 87025) | Freshwater microbial communities from Lake Montjoie, Canada to study carbon cycling - M_140807_MF_MetaG | ecosystem: Environmental > Aquatic > Freshwater > Lake | place: Lake Montjoie... | reverse complement strand
GATGCAATTATGCCCCTGCTGCCGAAATGGTTCGGAACGCTTCCGCAGGCGCCGTTGGTGGTGAAGCCCGTGGAGGCATTCCGCGAGAAATCGGCCGGCAAGGCGTTTTACCAAAGCCCTGCGCCTGACGGCTCGCGTCCGGGCACTTATTATGCGAATTTGTACAAAATGGCCGATATGCCGCTCACCGAGGTGGAGGCGCTGTTTTACCATGAGGGCGTTCCAGGCCACCATTTGCAGCTCGCGATCCAGACTGAGTTGAAGGGCGTCCCCGCCTTCCGTAAATTTGGCGGCGTCACCGCCTATTCCGAAGGCTGGGGCCTGTATTCGGAGAAATTGGCCAAGGACATGGGGCTATATACCGATCCGGCGCGTGACTTTGGCCGGTTGCAATTGGAACTGCACCGCGCGATCCGCTTGGTTGTCGACAGCGGGCTGCACTACAAACGCTGGTCGCGCGAAACGGCGATCAAATATGTCGAGGATAACAGCGCAGACGCACCGGGCGGTATTGTGAAGGCGATTGAACGCTACATCATCTATCCCGGTCAAGCGACGGCCTACATGGTTGGCCGCCTGAAAATCAGCGAACTGCGCGACAAGGCGCAAAAGGCGCTGGGCAAGAAATTCGACATACGCGGCTTCCACGACACCGTGCTGAAATCTGGCCCCGTGCCGCTTGATGTGCTCGAAGAGCAAGTCGATGCGTGGATTGCCTCGCGTAAGTGATCAATTCGGGGGTAGGCGCTCAGTCTGAGGGCGCCGCCCCCTCCTCCACAGCCCTCACGCCAAAATCGAAATGGATGCGCACCCACACGCCCAGTTGGGGTTTATTGTTGATGCGTGGGGGCTTCACGAGGAATTGCCACGCGGCGAGACGAAGCGCCTTGGCAAGGCCAGTACCACGGGGGTTTTCGCCCAAAATCTGGCAGTTTTCAACGCGGTTATAGGCAGCCATCTGGCAGGCGATGTCCGCCGACGCGCCGGGCGGGATGCGCTTGACTGTGGCCAGATAGGGCGACAGCTCGCTGTCATAGGGTTCGCGCAGCCACGCCACGGGGTAAAGCTGCGCACCGCCCGGGCCGAGACCTGGGCCCATCATGCCTTTATTGCCTTGCCCACTTCCTTTGCCCTCGCCTGCGCCGCTTTGCCCGCCGGCAGGGAGTTTTGACAAGTCCATCGCGTCAAATTCCGACTTGCTGAGCTTAATGAAGTCAGGGCTCGGGGGTGGCATGTTGACCGGGTTAACCGGCGGCAGCAGTGGCGGTGGAATGGGCGGGGTGACGATGCTTTGTACTTTTTGGGTCACGGGCGTCTTTGTATCGCTTTTATCGGGCGAGGCCTCTGATTCCGCCTCAAGTGCGAAGCTCGTCAATCCACCTTTGCCAGCGTTTGGTCCGCCGGCGCGCATGCTGAGGCTCAATATCGCGAATATGATTATGACCTCAAGCAACAGGGCGATGGCAAGGCCAATGCCGCGCCGCCTTATGTCCTCACGGCTCCAATCTGTCTGTTCTAAATAGGCCATGCGTGCAGCGCGCACCTTTAGTGCGCTAGGCGCTGCTTGCAATGCCGCATTATAGAGGCGTGAACCGCACCTTCAGACCGTCCTTTGGTTTTGGTATAGGCCACGCCTGCCAATCGGGCGCGTAGCCATCGGCGATCTCGACCCGAACAGATGTGAGCAAGTGGTGCATGAACAGCTTCGTCTGCATATAGGCAAAGTGCAGGCCAAGGCACATATGCGCGCCGCCGCCAAAGGGCACCCACGCATATTTATGCCGCGCCTTCACCTTGTCGGCCGTGAAGCGCATGGGGTCAAATTCATGCGGGTTCGGCCAATATTCTTCCATCATGTGGACATAAGACGGGCTGATGCTGACCGACGTGCCCTTGGGGATGTGGTAGCCCATGAAATCAAAATCACGCAACGCGCGGCGCGGGATCGACGGCACAGGCGAAATCATGCGCAGCGCCTCCTTGAAGGCATATTCCGTCAGCTCAAACTTATCGAGGTCTGCAAAGGCGATGTCCGCTCCGGCTGGCCCTATCGCAAGACACTCCTCGCGCAACTTCTGCTGCCACTCGGGATGCTTGGCGAGATACCAGATCATCGACGTGACCGACGAGGTGATGGTGTCATGCGCGGCCATCATCAGGAAGTTCATGTGGTCGATCAGCTCGCCATCGGACATATATTCGCCGTCCTCGCGCTTTGACCGGCAGAATTGGCTGAACATATCTTGCCGGTTTTCGTTGCGGCGGCGCTCGGCAATTTGTGGGCCGAAATAATCGATAAGATATTTGCGTCCGGCAACGCCCCTGCCCATGGGCGTGAACGGCAATGGCGCGCGGATTGGCGCGACCGATGCTTGGACCATGTCGACAAAGGCCCTGTTGATCTTGTCTGCCTCTGGCCCGAGCGGGATCCCTAAGAAGCTGCTGGCCGCGACATCCAGCGTCAGTTGCTTGATTGCGGGATAAAACAGCATGTCGCCGCGCCAATCCTTCAACTGCTCGGCAAAGATGCGGTTCATGTCTTGGGTATATGCGCGCATCGGCCCTGGTTTAAACGCGATGCCAAGCGCGCGGCGGTCCATGCGGTGGTGGTCGAAATCCATCAACATCAATCCGCGCGGGAACAATAGGTTCAGGACTGGACCCCAACCCTGCTCCGACGAAAACAGCTTTTCACGGTCAAACAGCAAAAGCTCATTTGCCTCGGCGCCCACCAACGAGACGGTCGGGTTGCCAAAGGCGTTGGTGCGGAACACCTTGCCATAGGTTTTGACCATGCGCGCGCCGTAGCCGGGCGGGTCACGCAGCACGCGGAATGTGGTGCCGATAATCGGCAAGCCATTTTCGCCGGGGATGTGCGACAGATCACCAATCTTCTTGCGCGGCACCCAATGCGGGTTCGCAGCTTCGCTATGGGCAAGGGCCATGGGTCTCAATCCTGTTTAATTGCGCGGTTAAGTGTTACTGCCATGGATGTCAGTATGGCGCAAGTGGGACATAGACGCACCGAATTTGAATGGAACCAAGCAGCCATATTCATGTGCAATTCAACCACCACGCCATAGGCATTGCAGCGCGTGGCCGCAGCAGGTATATCTCTGGGCAGAGTCCGCAAGTAAGGCCGGTTGCGCGCGACTTCCTCGATGTGCGGCGGTGCGCCGGCAGGGACTGGGATCTCGGCCCCCGTAAATTTGGCCTGCGCGCTTGGCGCCGCCAGCGGATGTTAAGTTACTTAAATCGCACGGAAATAAGTTTAGCCATTTAACTTAAAATACCTTCATTGAGTTTTTAACCAAATCGCGGAAAACAAGAAGTCGTAAAATTAAGAGCGGGAATTAATGGGACAACTTGAACGTATTCGCACCGTTGAGGACGACCTGCGCGTCCGCATATTGACGTGTGAGGCGGAGATTTTGTTCTTCCTGAGGGACAATGAGGGCCGCAAGCTTCAAGACCTGTGTGAGGTGTCAAAATACTCCCACGTCACCATCCATGACTATATTCGCAAGTTGACGGCTGCCGAAATCATCGCAAAGTCGGTCTTTGAAGGTGACGGTCGGCGCGTGCGTTACACGCTGACCGAGAAGGCGGTTAAGATCTTAGGCAATCTATACGGCCATGTAGACAAGTTGGGATAGTCGCCCCGCGCCGAAGGGCTTACTTCGCGCCTCGGCCCAATACCCTCCAACACACAGTCTTAACTGCTCGGTCCGCGCATGCTCTAAAGCAACGCATCGCCAGCCGACCGCAGGACATCACATTTATAAGGTCATTGCTTCGCGCAACTGAATGGAAAACCGGTCGGCTTGTCCGGAAAAGGCTACACTCTATCGGTCGGTGAGGTCGTGGTGAATGCCGATGAAGGCATGCAGCCAGTCAACCGATGTATTGCCAGTAATGCTAAATGCCGCACAAAATGATGTGTAGGATTACACACGAGACTTCTAATCAATTGGAATAACGCAGACATTGCCTCGATCGCTATGCATATCACAGGCAAAAATTTGGTGACCCCTACGGGAATCGAACCCGTGTTTCAGCCGTGAAAGGGCCGCGTCCTAACCGCTAGACGAAGGGGCCAATCGCTTGGCGAGCCGCGCCTTTACGGATTCGTTATGCACTCGTCAAGGCCAAGTTGGCGCAACTTCAGTCGGCAAAGGCGATGTCGTCGACATGCAGCTCAGCTTTTGGTATCGCGCCCCAGTCATCCGTCTTGGCGCGACCTGCAAACCAGAAGCGCCGCCCGCGATCGGCGTGGAGCATTGTCTGGCCGAGAACCGTCTCGCCCTGACGAAATGCCATGGCCTTAAATGACTGCCCGTCGTCGCCCGCGACGATGGCGCGGACGTGGTCTTTGCCTACAATATCGCACTTGATGATCCGCAATGGCCCCGTCACCACGCGCGGGCCGGGCCAGCCCATGCCATAAGGCCCAGCGGTCTCCATTGCGTCGACAAATAATGGGTTGAGCCCGCGCGGGGCGACGATGGCGTCAATCAGCAGCGCCTTGACGCCCGATGCATTCGCGACGTCCGCCGCCAGCCGTTCATCGAGCCAGTCCGCCAAGGCGTCAATTTTGTCGCCGTCAACGGTCAGGCCCGCCGCCATGGCATGACCGCCGCCCGCCACGAGCAATCCAGCCTCGCGCGCCGAAATGATGGCTGCGCCCAAGTCAACACCTGCGATCGAGCGGCCCGATCCCTTGCCGACGCCATGTTCATCCACCGCAATGACGATGGACGGCTTGCCCGTCTTTTCCTTAATGCGCCCAGCGACAATGCCGATAACTCCGGGGTGCCAGCCCTTGCCCGACAACAACGCCACGGCACGATTATGTTGTCCGGCAAGCATGGCCTCGGCCTGCTCCTGCACAACAGATTCAATCGCGCGGCGTTCTTCGTTTAGCCGGTCGAGCTCCATCGCGATGTCCTGCGCCTCGACGGCATCTTCAGTAATAAGCAACCGCACGCCAAGGTCGGATTTGCCGACGCGGCCACCGGCATTGATGCGTGGGCCCAAGGCAAAGCCAAGGTCGGAGCATATTGGCGCGCGGGTTAGGCGGCTGGTTTGAACCAACGCCGACAGGCCAATGTTGCGGCGCGAGGCCATGACCTTTAGCCCCTGCGCAACAAATGCGCGGTTTAGCCCCCTAAGTTGGGCCACGTCGGCCACAGTGCCCAACGCCACAAGGTCAAGCAGGTCCATGATTTTCGGTTCAGGCCGCCCGGCAAAATAGCCACGCGCGCGCAGGGTTCGGATTACAGCCGCCCCCAAGAGGAAGGCCACGCCAACCGCCGCCAGATGCCCGTGGGACGCCGCCTCGTCGCTTTCGTCTAGCCGGTTGGGGTTAACCAAGGCAAAGGCTTGCGGAAGCTCTGTCGCGCATTTGTGGTGGTCGACAACGATGACTTCAAGCCCAGCACTCTTGGCCTGCGACAGCGCGTCATAGGCCATCGCCCCACAATCCACCGTAACGATCAGGCGACTGCCGCTTGTCCCAATGCGCACCAAGGCCTCGCCAGAGGGGCCATAGCCCTCCATCAAGCGGTCTGGGATATAATAGCCTGCGTCCAGTTCCAACATGCGCAGCAAGCGAATGAGAAGCGCCGCACTGGTCGCGCCGTCGACGTCATAGTCTCCGTAGACGGTGACTTGCTGGCCCGCCTCAACGGCCTGCGCCAGTCGAAGTGCGGCACGCTCCATATCCTGAAATATCGACGGATCGGGCATGAAGTTACGAATGGTCGGGTTGCGGTGCCGTTCGATGTCATCGCGCTCGACGCCGCGCGCCATCAGCAACTGGGTGACGAGATCATCCGGCTGAAATTCGGGGTCTCGGCCATCAGTGCCGCTACCACGCCAGTGCCAGGCTTGTTCAAGGATCGAGTGATTAATGTCGAGGACTGGCTTCATCCCTCTTCCCTATGGCGCGCCGTCAGTGCTAGCAAGTGGCGATGAAGCAATTGGCAATAATCTGGCACAGCATGACCGGCGGGTCTCAAAGCTTGGCAAAGGCCTGTTACGATGGCGCACGGCGGGCGCAGGGGGTGGATGTGCAGATGTTAAACGCCGCGGATGCCGGTGCCGAACATATGCGGGCAGCGGACGGCTATATCTTCGTGTTTCCGGAAAATCTGGCGGCGATCAGCGGGGGCATGAAAAGCTTTTTTGACCGATACTATTATCCGTGCCTCGGCACATTGAACGGTCGGCCTTATGCGATGATTGTGTGCGCAGGATCGGACGGACGTAATGCAGCGACACAGGCCGAACGGATCGCGACGGGCTGGCGGCTGCGACAAATACTGCCGAGTGTCATTGTGTGCACGCATGCGCAGACGCAAGAGGCTATATTGGCCCCGAAGACTATCGATAGTGCAGACCTAATCGCGGCAGAGGAAATGGGCGAGCAAATCGCTGTGGGTCTGCAAATGGGTGTTTATTAGGGTCAGGACCCTCAATATCAGCCTAGATGGCCAGCCTTACGATGCTCGCTCTTGACCCAACGGACGGTGCCCGATGAGGCGCGCATGACGACACTTTCGGTCGTGATGCGACCGTCGCGCAGAGTCTTTACGCCCTCAAGCAAGGAACCATGGGTAACGCCAGTCGCGGCAAAGATACAGTCGCCCTTGGCCAATTCTTCAAGGTCGTAGATTTTGTCGAGGTCCTCGATACCCCATTTGCGTGCACGCATCCGCTCATCGTCATTGCGGAACAGCAAGCGGCCCTTGAACTGGCCACCGACGCAGCGCAAAGCCGCCGCGGCAAGAACGCCCTCCGGCGCACCGCCGCTGCCCATATAGATGTCGACAGTGGTGTCTGGGTTGGTGGTCGCGATGACGCCCGCAACATCACCATCGGGGATCAGCATGACGCCGCAGCCGATGGCGCGCAGTTCGGATATGATCTTTTCATGGCGTGGGCGGTCGAGAACGCACACAATCAATTCATGCGGCGGCACGCCTTTTTCGGCGGCGACCGCGGTAACATTTTCCGCGACGGTTTTGTCCAAATTGACGATGTTTGGCGAATAGCCAGGCCCGACGGCGATTTTGTCCATGTAGACATCGGGCGCATTGAGCAAATTGCCTTCTTCGGCCACGGCGAGCACGGCCAGCGCATTCGGGCCAGCCTTTGCGGTGATGGTGGTGCCTTCCAATGGATCAAGGGCGATGTCGATTTTCGGGCCAGTGCCGATGGCAGAGCCAACCTTTTCACCGATAAATAACATCGGCGCTTCGTCCCGCTCGCCTTCGCCAATGACCACGGTGCCGTCCATATACAGCTCGTTCAAGGCGGCGCGCATCGCTTCGACGGCGGCGGCATCCGCTGCCTTCTCATCGCCACGTCCGATCAGCTTCGCCGCTGCGATAGCTGCAGCTTCCGTCACCCGCACCATTTCCAGAACAAGGACCCGGTCGAGGATTTGGCTTGCTGCAGTCATTTGGATTTCCTAGCTATTTGAGAACGAAGGGGCGCGAACGAAGCGCCTCGTATGGATCGGTATATAGACGGTTAGTTTCCGATAGTGAAGGTGCGGCTCATTGTCGAGATTGCTTGTGGCGATTTTCACCTCGTCTTTCGAACCCCCGAATGCGGCGGCGCAAATCGAGCATGCACGGGTACCATATTTTCAAGATCTGCAATATGGGCGCTGGCCTGCGTTTTGCTTATGCCCCCAAAATGTGCATGACCATGGGTTCACCCAGCAAGCTGTCTGAGTTTGCCAAGGCGCTGATGGTATCGTTAATCGCTTGCTCTGGTCCGGCGTGCGTCACCATAGCAATCAACGCCGATCCGTCGTCGCTCGCCTCCGTCTGGATCAGGCTTTCGATCGACAATCCGGCATCGCGCATGGCCGCGGTGATTTCAGCGAGTACACCAACACGATCAGCCACCAGCATCCGCAGATAGGTCTTGCTAATCCGATGCGCGGAAGCCGCGCGTGGAAGCCTTTCAAGTTCGGCGGCCGGCATAGAAAATGCAGGGCCAGTTTCCTTGCGCGCGATATCGACCAGATCGGCGACGACAGCGGATGCCGTTGGCTTGTCACCCGCCCCTGCGCCTTGGAACAGCAAGCGGCCAGAGAAATTACCCTCGGCAACAACGGCGTTGGTTGCGCCGGTTACATGCGCCAGCGGGTGGCTCAGCGGCACGAGACATGGCTCAACCCGTTGGAAAATATTGGCTGACCCGTTGTCACCGTCAATTTCGGCAAGACCGATGAGGCGGATGCGATAGCCCAGCGTTTTGGCCTGTGCGATGTCGGCCGCCAGAATTTTGCGCACGCCGCGTGCCTCGACACCCCCGAAATCAATGATTGAGCCAAAGCTTAAAGACGCAAGGATTGAAAGCTTATGCGCAGCATCAATGCCGTCAATGTCGAACGACGGATCTGCTTCCGCAAAGCCTTTGGCCTGCGCATCTGCAAGCACCTGTGCAAAATCCAACCCGTCGCTCTCCATCGTGGACAGGATGAAATTACAGGTGCCGTTGAGGATGCCATAGACCCGATCAATGCGGTTGGCTGCGGCACCATCGCGCAGGCCCTGAATAACCGGAATACCGCCAGCAACAGCGGCCTCGAACTTAAGCGCGGCCTGCTTGCTCTCCGCCAAGGATGCAAGCTCTGCACCATGATGCGCAACCATTGCCTTGTTGGCGGTGACCAATGCGCGTCCGTTCGACAATGTCTCGCGTGCCAGGGTCAGCGCCGGACCATCCGACCCACCAACAAGCTCAACCACCACATCAATGTCAGCGGCGGTCGCAAGTTCACCCATATCGTCGACCCAGCGGTAGGGCGATAGATCCACGCCGCGATCCTTGGTGCGGTCGCGTGCGGTGACGGCAACGATTTCGATCTCGCGGCCAGCGCGCCGCGCAATCAATCCGCTGTTTTCTTGGATCAAACGAATAACGCCGCTGCCGACGGTGCCAAGACCAGCGAGGCCCACTCTCAATGGGGCATGACGAATAGGGATTGCCATGGGTTACCGACTTTCTGCCTAAGGGATGCGCATTGCTGCGGCGCTTAGGAGAAATTGCACCAAAATGCCAATCCAATCCACGTCATTTGCAAACGCGCGAACCTAGCGCTTTTGTATTGCTTTCGCTAAGGCCGCGGCAACGTTGAAAAATTGGAGCTAAAAAATGCGGGCAATAGTTGTCATCGGAGCCGGTCAAATGGGTGCAGGCATTGCGCAAGTCAGCGCTGGCGCAGGCTATCATGTGTATCTATCCGATCTTGATCTTGCAAAGGCAGAGGAAGGCAAAGCCGGTATTGCAAAGGCACTTGGCCGGCTGGTTGCGAAGGAGAAAATGGGTCAGGACGCGGCAGACATGCTTTTATCGCGCATTGAACCTGTTGGCAGCTATGAGCCGATGGCAGATGCCGGACTGATTATCGAAGCTGCAACCGAGCGCGAAGACATTAAGCGCAAGATATTTGAGGCTGTCGGCAAGGTTCTTGGCCATCAGGCCGTTCTTGCATCGAACACGTCGTCCATTCCGATTACCCGTCTGGCGCAATCGTCGCCCGATCCAAAACGCTTCATTGGCGTCCATTTCTTTAACCCAGTGCCAGTCATGGGCCTGATTGAGGTCATCCGCGGCCTTGCGACCACCGACGACACGGTTGACGTCGTGCGCCAATATGGAGAGGCGCTTGGCAAGCAATTGGTCTTTGCCAATGACGCGCCGGGGTTCATCGTCAACCGCGTGTTGATGCCTATGATCAATGAGGCAATCTTTGCACTTGGCGAGGGCGTTGCCAGCATCCGCGATATCGACACCGCGTGCCAATTGGGCCTCAATCACCCGATGGGGCCGCTGACCCTAGCGGACTTTATCGGGCTCGATACCTGTCTTGAAATCACCAATGTGCTCTTTCAATCGACGGGCGATCCAAAGTTTCGTCCCGCGCCATTGCTTCAGAAATATGTCGAAGCCGGTTGGTATGGCCGCAAGGTGAAGCGCGGCTTTTACGATTATTCAGGTGAGGTGCCTGAGCCCACGCGCTGAGGTTAGGCGCCTGATCGAGCCGCAGTAAAGGCTTGGTCAAGATCCGCGACTAAGTCGTCGGTATCTTCCAAGCCGATTTGTAACCGGATCAGCGTGCCTTCTTTATCCCAAGAAACGACCGATCGGTATTTTTCTGGCTGGACGGGCAAAGCAAGGCTTTCAAAGCCGCCCCAGCTATAGCCAATACCAAATAACTCGAGCGCATCGACGAAGGCCGCGGCGGTTGCGGCATCGCCTTTATGAATGAACGAAAACAGACCCGCCGAGCCGGTAAAGTCGCGCCTCCAAATGTTGTGCCCTGGGCATTCCGGCAGCGCGGGGTGGAATACCGCTGCAACATCTGGCTGCGTTTGTAACCATCTAGCAATCTGGAGCGCCGATGCCTCATGTGCCTTCATCCGGACGGACAAGGTGCGCATGCCGCGGCTGGCAAGATAGGCATCGTCGGGCGACACGGTCTGGCCAAGCTGCTGCGCGGTTTGGCGCAATCTTGTCCAATATTTCTCATGTGTGGTTACACTGCCCATCATGACGTCGCTATGGCCCACAATATATTTGGTGCAGGACAAAATCGCCATATCAATGCCCTTGTCGAGCGCGGTATGGAAATAAGGGGTCGCCCATGTGTTATCGAGAAGCGTAACTATATTGCGCTTTTTGGCCGCTGCGCAAATGGCGGGAATGTCCTGCATCTCGAAGGTCAGGCTTCCTGGCGATTCCAACAATATCGCTTTGGTACGATCACAGAAAAGCGCATCATAATCGGTGAAGAGCGGATCAAAATAGCGTGTCTCGACGCCAAAGCGTTTCAGAAAGCCATCCGCCAAGGATCGGCTCGGATCATACGCATTGTCCGTCATCAACAAGACGTCGCCGGATTTGAGAACCGACAATAAGGCGCAAGCGATGGCCGCCACGCCCGATGGGTAAAGCATTGTTCCGTGCGCGCCGGGTTCCATCTCGGTGAGCGCTTCGGCCAGCGACCATTGTGTTGGCGAGCCGCGGCGACCGTAGAAGAAACGGCCGTCTTGGTTGCCAGATTTACCTGCCTCCAATGCCGCCACATTTTCATATAAATGCGTGCTTGCGCGCCAGACGGGCACGTTGACGACGGGGCCAGTTAATGCACTCCTTCGTCCTGCTGTGACTGTTTTGGTGGCGGGTTTTTGAGGCTTCTTAGAACTCAAGCCGCACCCTGTGCCTTAGGGGTGTCTTTATCCAATCCCCATTCTGACCAGCTACCGTCATATAACGACACGTCGGTCTTGCCTGTCATCCGCGCGCCAAACAACACGACCGCCGCAGTCATCCCCGATCCACATGTCGTGATCATCGGTTTGCTGAGGTCAACGCCCGCATCGGCATATGCCTGGCTCAGCTCATCGCCGCGCTTCCATGTGCCGTCCGCGTTGAACAATTGGCCAAAGGGCAGGTTGCGGCTGCCAGGAATATGGCCCGACGCCATTTCGGGCCGCGGTTCGGCCTCTTCGCCGGTAAAGCGACCTGCGCCCCGTGCGTCGACGACACTGGCCGCCTTGCTGTGCAAATTGGCCAGCATGTCGGCTTTGCTGCGCACGGCCTTGTCGTCTTTCCAGACGGTGAAGTGGCGGTGGCGCAAGGTTGGCTTTCCGGTTTCGAGAGGGCGGCCTTCGGCTTTCCATTTGGCGATGCCACCATCAAGGATTGCGACGTCATGTGCGCCAAACAATGTCAGCATCCACCAAGCGCGCGTGGCCGATTTGAACGGGCTGTCATCATAAACCACAATGCGGCTGCCATCGCCTAGGCCAAGCGATTGCATACGACTGGCGAATTTTTCGGGCGGCGGCAAGGTGTTAGGCAGGCTGATATTGGCGTCAGCGAGTTCTTCGATATCCATGAATACAGCCGATGGAATATGCCCGCCTTCATACTCAGCCTGCGCATTGCGGCCGGCATCGGGCATGAACCAGGTTGCATCTACCACACGTAGGTCGGACGCTCCGATTTCTGCCGCCAACCATTCGGTGCTTACTAACAATTCCATGTTTTTCGTCCTTGACCGTATTTTGTGATTCTACTGCGCTGCAAGATAGGCAGCTTTTCCAAACTATCCAAGCTTTTCGAGAAATTGCTGCGCATGTGCACGCAATGCAACCTTGTCCGCGTCAGCCATCCGCTCCCAATTTTTATAGGGCATAGCCATACGCGGATTTTTGCGCAGTTTTCCCTCGTTGCGCGCAATGAACTCCCAATACAGCGCGTTAAACGGACATGCCTTTGGTCCAGTGCGCTGCTTGACGTCATAGCTACAATGCGTGCAATAATCCGACATGCGGTTGATATAGGCGCCGCTCGCCGCATAGGGTTTCGACGCCAGCATGCCGCCATCGGCGAACTGGCTCATGCCTAAGCTGTTTGGCAACTCAACCCATTCATAGGCATCGGCATATACCGCGAGATACCATTTATGGACTTCCTTTGGTTTCAGTCCGGCCAGCAGGGCAAAATTGCCCGTGATCATGAGGCGCTGGATATGGTGTGCGTAGGAATGCTCGATCGTTTGGCCAATAGCCTGCGACAGGCAATGCATGTCGGTTTTACCGGTCCAGTAAAATTCAGGCAGTGGCCGCGTCGCCGCAAGCGCGTTGCTTTCCACATATTCTGGACCAGCGTGCCAATAGATCCCGCGCACATATTCGCGCCACCCAATGACTTGCCTTATGAACCCCTCGGCTGCGTTGATTGGGACTTTGCCTGCGCGATATTGCACCTCAACCGCACGGCACAGTTCAAGCGGGTCAAGCAAACCAGAGTTGATATAAGGTGAGAGGATCGAATGCCACAAAAAAGGTTCTCCGGTGAGCATTGCGTCCTGATAGTCCCCAAAATTGGGTAAAGCGTGGTCCAGAAAATGCTTTTGCTGCCGCAACGCATCCTCGCGCGTTACGGCAAATCCGAATTTTGTTGTCTCACCCATGTTGCCTGCAAAGCGGCGCTCGACCATCTGAATGATATCTTGTGTGACGGCGTTTGGCGCAAAGTGTAGCGGCTTTGGCATCGCCAGATCGCGCTTTGCCGGTTTCCGGTTCTCGGCGTCAAAATTCCACTGCCCACCTTCAGGCGTGTCTCCATTCATCATAAGGCCGGACTTACGCCGCATATCGCGATAGAAAAACTCCATGCGCAATTGTTTGCGGTCCTTGGTCCAGCTTTCAAATTCAGCATGGGTGCACAAGAAGCGGTCATCGGGCCGGATTTCTACCGGGATATCAAAGCGGTCGGGCCAGCTATCCAACATCGCTTTCACCCGCCATTCGCCTGCCTCGGTCACGCATAATGCGGACACCTTGTGTCGCTCAATGGCACGGGCAATTTCGCCCGTGAAACTGCCGCTGTTCTCCGCGTCGGTCAGCTTTACATAATCAACTGTCCATCCTGCGATGCGAAGATCGTCCGCATGATGGCGCATGGCGGATAGTATATACACCATCTTGGATTTATGGTGCGGCACATATTCGGTCTCTTCATCAACCTCAGCCATGAGGATGACGCAGGCTTTTTTATCCTGCCCCGCCAAGGATGATAGGCCATGACTCAGTTGGTCGCCAAATATAGGAATGAGTAATGCCATATCGCTATGTTAGCTAGACAGGCGGTCAAGGGCGATACGGGATTTCAGGAAAGCAGACTTGAACGATTCAATCGAAAATCGGGCCGCTCTGGCGGCGCGTCTCCGACTGCATCCTGTATCACCCGTTTGCTTCCCGCGGCGAAACCGCTAAAAGCGCCATTATGAATGACATATTAAAGCCAAAATTTCTTGGTGCGCAAAGCGCGCTTCCGCAAACGCCTGAAGAGGCGCAGTTGGATTATGTCCCCAACCCGCGCCCAGACACGCTGTATCTCGCGCGCTTTGCCGTGCCTGAATTCACATCCTTGTGTCCGGTAACGGCCCAACCTGATTTCGCGCATTTGGTTATCGACTATGCGCCAGATGCGACGATCGTCGAATCGAAATCGCTCAAACTGTTCTTGGGCTCGTTCCGCAACCATGCCGCTTTTCACGAAGATTGCACCGTTGGCATTGGCCAGCGCCTGTTTTCGGAGATGAAGCCGTATTGGCTGCGCATTGGCGGCTATTGGTATCCGCGCGGCGGCATACCCATTGATGTGTTTTGGCAATCCGGCGAGCCTCCCAAGGGTTTGTGGTTGCCAGATCAAGGGGTCCAGCCATATCGCGGCCGCGGCTGAATTATGTAAATAACCCTTCTAAGGTTCGGCGCCCATCGCCTCGTCGACGCAGGGGAATCGTTCATCGCAAATATCAGTATTAACGATGTCATCCGCCAAAGCTCTGCCCTATCGACCGATCATGGTTCGGGTGGAAAAATTTGGGGAAGGGCGCGCTAAAGATCTGCTGCGTTTTGGCGTGGTATCGTTGGCGCTGTTGACTAGTTTGTCGGGATGTGTCGGTGTGCAGCGGCCAATGCCACAGGCCAATCCCACCCCGTCAACTCAAATACCGCATTCTGCAGCGCCTGTTGGGCCGGCCGCTCCAAAGCGGCCATTCAATCGCCGTGCGCCTATTGGTCTTGAAAATCTGGTGCGGGAGCAATGGCAGATTTTTCCGGGCCGTACCGGTGTCGCTATCATGCGCTTAGATGGCGGCGAATGGATAACTGGCCAACGGGCAACAGAATTGTTCCCGCAGCAAAGCGTATCCAAAACATGGGTGGCGTTGACCATATTGGATTTGGTTGATCGAGGTAAAGTCAGCCTTGACCAAAAGATACGCATCACACCTAATGATCTGGCGGTTTTCCATCAACCCATTCGCGACCGTGTGATCTCCAATGGTGGGATTGAGGCGACCGTGCTCGCCTTACTCGAGCAGGCTATCATAGCGAGTGACAATACCGCCAATGACTCCCTCTTGCGCACGGCTGGCGGCCCTCAAGCGGTTCAAAGTTTTTTGGCGCGAAAGAATTTGGGGGCCATCCGCTTTGGTCCAGGCGAACGTTTGTTGCAAAGCGGCATTGCTGGCCTTGATTGGCGTCAGGAATATTCGCTTGGTAATAGGTTTTATGCAGCGCGTAACATGGTGCCGATGGCGAAGCGCAAAGCTGCACTCGATTTTTATCTCGACAACCCGATCGATGGGGCCAGTCCCGAGGCAATTGTCCGTGCTCTTGCTAGGCTGGCCAAAGGAGAGTTGCTGTCGCCTGCATCAACTAGGCTTATCTTGGGGATCATGTCACGCACATCAAGCGGGCCAAACCGTATGAAGGCGGGTGTACCGGCAGGCTGGCGTTTTTTGCATAAAACGGGAACCGGGCAGATATTGTCGCCTGTTTCAACGGGCTATAACGACATTGGAATTATGACGGCGCCCGATGGGACGCGCTATGCGCTGGCAATCATGATGGGCAGTACAACCGCATCCATCCCGCAGCGTATGGCGTTCATGCAATTTGTGTCGCGCACGACTGCCACATATCACGACCAGTAATTTTATGGGTTGATGACGCCTGACATGGATTGTCAGCATCTGGGCAATTCAGACAAAGAAAAGGACCGTCCTGTAAACAGAACGGCCCTTATCAAAAGCTTTCGCTAAAAAGCGCGAATATTACTTCGCAGCTTCTTTCGCTGCTTCCGCAGGCGCACCAGCAGCTGCGGCCGCATCGGCAGGTGCAGCAGCAGCGTCAGCAGCAGGTGCAGCAGCGGCGTCAGCAGCAGGTGCAGCGCCTTCTACAGCAGCGTCAGCAGCTTCTGCTGGAGCTTCTGTTGCGGTTGCTTCTGCTGCTGGAGCTTCTTCAGCCTTTGAGCAAGCGACCAAACCGAGCGAAGCGGCAAGAACGAGAGATATAGCAATTTTCTTCATATGGGAAACCCCCTAGCAAAACTTATGAAAACCTGACAGGCACGCCACAACAAATATAGCTTGCTTGCGGAAAGCCCTTTAGCTTGTTCACAATTCGGTGGCAATGCGCTTTTTTAAAGTTTGATATTGTCCCATAGCAATTTCGCGCCAATCTCTACCTTAACGGTAGAAAATATGCGGGATTTGAGCTTATTGACATGATATAAAGAATTCTTTATATGCGCTTCAAGTGATGAATTTGCTCAATATCATGCGGGCTTTGGCCGATCCGACGCGCTTGCGAATCGCGTTTTTGGTGCTGCGCTTGGAACTGTCTGTGGGTGAGTTGGTCCAAATTTTGGACCAAAGTCAGCCCCGCGTGTCACGCCACATTAGAATATTGGACGAGGCCGGGCTTCTTGAGCGGCGTAAGGAAGGAAGCTGGGTATTTTTGCGGCCTGCTGCAATATTGACCGATAGTCCCGTCGCATCGTTATTGGCTGAGGCAGATGTATCGCAGGGCAAGGCATTTCAGCGCGATGTTCTTCGGCTTGATGAAGTACGCAGCGCCCGGACCGATATGGCCGCAGCCTATTTTGCTGCACATGCTGATGAATGGGATTCTCTTCGATCGCTGCACATCGCCGATTCGGAAGTTGAAGCACGGTTGGCACATATCCTCCACAGCGCGCCATTGGGACGTTTTCTAGATGTGGGAACCGGCACTGGACGCATCGTAGAACTATTTGCAGGGGCCTCGGAGCGTTTTGTGGCTGTCGACAATAGTCCCGAGATGCTTCGACTGGCGCGGGCGAAGATTGCAAATCTAAGTCCAGAAATCGCGAATAAGGTCGATATTAAGCTGGGCGATTTTAACATGTTGCCCGTAGGCGACGCTGAATTTGACACGGTCATTTTTCATCAAGTGCTGCACTACGCACAGCATCCCGAGGCCGTGATAGCGGAGGCCATCCGTCCGCTTGCGCCCGGTGGCAGATTAGTCATCGTCGATTTTGCTGCGCATAATCTTGAAGAATTGCGCACAGTCCATGCGCACGCGCGGCTTGGTTTCACGGATGACTTCATGAAAAAGACCTTTGCTAGCCAAGGCCTTCAACTGGTTCACCAAACCGCTCTTGAAGCAGGCGAATTGGTCATCAAAGTTTGGATGGGCCAAAAACTATCTGGCGCACAGCCGAGCCCCAAAAGTGGCCTAAGGCCAGAAGATAACCTAAGGATTGTTGCATGATTCTCCCGCTTGCGCAGATGCAAGAAGTTAGCCGCGCTTTGGCCTCACCCCTTTTCGCCGGACTTTCGGGTGATTGCGAAATCAGCTTTGAATTCTTTCCGCCCAAGACGGAAAAGATGGAAGAACAACTTTGGGATTCGGTCGTAACATTGGCGCCCCTTGCCCCGCGCTTTGTTTCAGTCACTTATGGCGCAGGCGGCACCACGCGTGAGCGCACGCACAAAACCGTGGCCCGCATTGCGCGCGAGACTGACATTCCTGCAGCCGCGCATCTCACCTGCGTCGAGGCGTCAAAGGGCGAAATCGCCGATGTCGCCAACGCTTATTGGGAAGCGGGTGTTCGCCATATTGTTGCCCTGCGGGGAGATGCCCCCAATTCTGACGGCCGGTTTGTGCCGCACCCCGATGGCTATGCCAGCGCTGCGGAGTTGGTAGAAGGACTGCGCAAGCTACATCCGTTTGAAATTTCGGTCAGTGCCTATCCCGAAACACATCCCGAAGCATTGTCGGCGGCGTCCGACATTGATTTCCTGAAACGCAAACTCGATTCAGGCGCGAGTCGCGCCATCACTCAGTTCTTTTTTGAACCAGAGACCTTTTTCCGTTTCCGTGATGCTGTCGCGGCGGCCGGCATAGATGCAGAGATCGTGCCCGGCATCATGCCCGTGTCGAACTTTGCCGCCATCACACGCATGTCGCAAATGACGGGAACAGCAATTCCCGATTGGATGGCCCATCTGTTCGATGGTCTTGATGATCACCCGTCCGCACGGCAGCTGGTCGCCGCGACCGTATCAGCGGAAATGTGCCGCAAATTATATGCAGGCGGTGTGCGCGATTTCCATTTTTATACGCTGAACCGTGCCGAGCTCTCTTACGCTATCTGCCATCTGCTTGGAAAACGGCCAGCCGCGCTTGCGCAAGAGGTCGCAGCATGAGCGCGCGAACGGCCTTTGTTGATCGTGCGGCGCAACAGATCCTGGTTTTTGATGGCGGCTATGGCACAGCGATTCAAGGATACAAACTGTCTGAAGCCGATTATCGCGGTGACCTTGATCTGACACATGATCAAAAGGGAAATAACGACCTGTTGTCGATCACGCGCCCCGACATTGTCAGCGCAATTCACACCGCTTATCTTGAGGCGGGTGCGGATATGATCGAAACCAACACCTTCAGCGCGACCAAAATCAGCATGGCCGATTATGGCTGCGAACATCTGGTTGAGCGGTTAAACGTGGAATCGGCGAAGCTGGCGCGTGCTTGCTGCGATGCCGCCGAGGCGAAGGACGGCTTACGGCGCTTTGTGGCTGGCTCGGTTGGTCCGACCAATAAGACATTGTCTTTATCACCTGATGTCAACGATCCAGGCTATCGCGAGATAGACTTTGACTATCTGAAAGATGTCTATCGCGCGCAATGCGATGCCTTGATCGAAGGCGGTGTCGATTTTCTGTTGATCGAAACAATATTCGATACCCTCAATGCCAAATGCGCAGCGATGGCGGCGCAAGAAGCGGCTGCTGCTTGCGGGCGCGATGTGCCTTTGATGATATCGATGACCATCACCGACATGGCGGGTCGAAACCTGTCGGGGCACACAGTCGAAGCGTTTTGGGCTGCAATCCGGCATGCCAAGCCGCTCACCATCGGACTGAATTGCTCGTTCGGTGCCGATCTTTTGCGTCCCCATCTGGCGGCATTGTCTAAGCAAGCCGACGTGCTGGTCATGGCCTATCCCAATGCCGGACTGCCCAATGATCTAGCGGAATATGATGAGCTGCCAGAAACAACTGCGCAGTTGATTGGCCAATGGCTCGACGATGGGTTGGTGAACATTGTCGGCGGCTGCTGCGGCACGACGCCGGCGCATATTGCGGCGATTGCAAAGGCTGTTGCGAACCGCGCGCCACGCACAATCCCCAAGGCAGACGTTGTAACGCGGCTCGCAGGGCTTGAACCCTTCGTCATGGCCTCCTGATCCCCTTTGAAGTAGAACAAAAAATGTCTTCCCGCTCCTCTTCCTCGCGCTTCGTTAATATTGGTGAGCGCACCAATGTCACTGGCAGCGCAAAGTTCAAAAAACTGATCCTTGCCGACGACTATGAAGCCGCTGTCGAGGTCGCGCGCGACCAAGTCGAAAATGGTGCGCAGATTATCGACATCAACATGGATGAAGGCCTGCTCGACGCGCATGAGGCGATGACCACCTTCATCAAGCGCATTGCTGCCGAGCCCGACATTGCGCGCGTGCCGTTGATGATCGACAGTTCCAAATGGAGCGTGATTGAGGCGGGCCTAAAATGCGTTTCTGGCAAGCCGATCGTCAATTCAATTTCCATGAAAGAAGGCGAAGAGGCTTTTCTACATCATGCGCGTTTGTGCATGGCCTATGGGGCCGCGGTCGTCGTTATGGCGTTCGATGAAACGGGCCAAGCGGACACACAAAGACGCAAGGTGGAGATTTGCAAGCGCGCTTATGACCTATTGCTAGGCATAGGATTCCCGCCAGAAGACATCATCTTTGACCCAAATATCTTTGCCGTGGCAACGGGGATTGAGGAGCATAACAATTACGGCGTCGACTTTATCGAGGCGGTAAAGGAACTGCGTGTCCTGTGCCCGCATGCCCATTATTCGGGCGGGCTTTCCAACCTGTCATTCAGCTTCCGAGGCAATGAACCGGTGCGCAGGGCGATGCATTCAATCTTCCTGTACCATGCAATTCCTGCCGGACTTGATATGGCGATCGTCAACGCCGGGCAGCTCGATATCTATGATGACATTGATGACGAACTGCGCGTTGCGTGTGAAGACGTCATCCTCAACAGCGATCCCGATGCGACCGAGCGCCTGATCGCGCTTGCCGAAAAATATCGCGGGACAGATGTGGCGCAGGAAAAGGCTGAGGCCGAATGGCGCGGTTGGCCCGTCAATAAACGGCTGGAACATGCTTTGGTCAAAGGCATTGATGCGGATATCGTAGCAGACACCGAAGAAGCACGGCTTGCTATCAAAATGGCGGGTGGCCGACCCATTGAGGTTATCGAAGGGCCGTTGATGGACGGCATGAACGTTGTTGGCGACCTGTTTGGATCAGGGCGTATGTTCCTGCCGCAAGTGGTGAAGTCCGCCCGCGTGATGAAAAAGGCCGTTGCGCATCTCTTCCCGTATATTGAGGCAGAAAAAGTGGCCGGCGCCAAGGGCAAGGGCAAGATCATCATGGCAACCGTTAAGGGCGACGTGCATGACATTGGCAAGAACATCGTTGGCGTTGTGCTGCAGTGTAATGGCTTCGAAATTGTCGATCTGGGTGTTATGGTTCCCTGGCCGACGATATTGCAGGCAGCGGTGGAGCATGATGCCGACATGATCGGGCTTTCGGGCCTCATCACCCCTTCGCTCGACGAAATGGTAACCGTGGCCGAGGAAATGGAGAAAGCGGGCATGTCTATGCCGCTGATGATCGGCGGTGCAACCACGTCAAAAACCCACACGGCATTGCGTATTGAGCCGGTATATTCCGGGCCCGTCATCCATGTGTTGGATGCATCGCGCGCTGTTGGTGTTGCGGGCACTTTGGTCAGCGATACGATGGCGGACAAGTTTGTTGCGGACACTCGGGCCGAATATAGCCACATTCGCGATGCCCGCGCCGGCAAGACCGCAAAGCCGCTCGCCACGCTTGAAGAAGCGCGCGCCAATGCGTTCGAAATCGACGAAAGCATGAAACCAGCCCCGCCGCGTCAGCCGGGTGTTCATGCCTATGATGATTGGGACTTGGCGGACCTACGCAAATATATCGATTGGACGCCATTCTTTCGCGCGTGGGAATTACATGGCAATTATCCTGCGATCTTGACCGATGAAATCGTCGGCGAAAGCGTTACCAGCTTGTTTGCCGATGCCAATGCGATGCTCGACAAGATTATCAATGAAAAATGGCTTCGAGCCAAAGGCGTTGCCGGATTGTGGCCTTGTTGGCGCGATGGGGATGATGTGGTTGTCTACTGCGAACAGACCGAGGCGCATGTGCGCTTGCCGTTCTTGCGACAGCAAATCGCCAAACGCGAGGGCAAAGCGAACATGTGTCTGGCCGATTTCATCAGCCGCGATGGCGACTGGATTGGCGGCTTTGCCGTTACGACTGGCCATGGCATCGAGGCGCATTTGGCGCAGTTCAAAGCCAATATCGACGATTATTCTGACATCATGTTGAAGGCGTTGGCCGACCGTTTGGCCGAGGCCTTTGCCGAACGGATGCACGAACATGTCCGCAAGGATTTATGGGGCTATGCACCTGATGAACAGTTCACGCCCGAAGCGCTGAACCGTGAGGAATATCGCGGCATTCGGCCCGCCCCCGGCTACCCCGCCTGCCCAGACCACAGCATGAAGCCAACCTTGTTCGACCTGCTGGATGCCACGCATAAGACCGGTATCACGTTGACCGAAAGTTTTGCGATGCTGCCGACTGCTGCAGTAAGCGGTCTGTATTTCGGCCATCCGCAGTCGGAATACTTCGGTGTCGCGCGGATTGGCGATGATCAGGTGGCGGATTATGCGGCGCGTCGGGGACTGGATCTGGACCGTGCACGGCAATATCTGCGGCCAAATCTCAACGAATGAAGGCATGAGGACCTGAGCGCAGAAGGGTAAAAAATAACCACCATCTTAGCGGGGGACAATATCGCAGTTCGGATTAACAACAATTAAAGCTTTAATCAGAGCCGATTAAAGACAAAACCAGCAAACCATCCCAGCAGCAACGATACAAGCACAGCCATCGCCCCGTAAAAAAGGGCATAGTCCTTTGCCATGACCGTAACCAACTGTTCAAAGCCCGTCTTTCGAATGCGCACTTCAACATTGTCATCGGCGACGATGACCCTGCCGTCGCGAATGAGCAAGGTTTCAGCGGTGTAGACGCCCACCGGAACACTTGAGGGAATGTTGAGGCGGGCGCGATACAGCACTTGATCGGTGATTTCGACCGTGCCGGCTTCTTGCCGAAATAGACCATTGCGGCGATTTAAATCCACCAGCCCATCGGCAAAGCGGCGCTGTTCCGCAGCATCCACTTCACCACTTGGGGAGAGCTGCAAACGATCCAAGCCAAGCTCATAAATCGCGGCGGTTTTGCTGTTTACGATGTGCTCGAGCGGTCGTGAAGATGCGATGGCATAGTAAGATGGCACCGAGCGAAAATCACTGCTGTCCGCATTGATCCAAATGCCAGCAATTTTCTGCTTTTCGCGCAGGGTGATGGACCGGGTTGGACCACGCAGCACAACCGCTACATCAACCCTGCCCTCTGGAACAACGCCGCGCGGGTATATGATTGCGCCGAATAACAACATTTCCGCGCCAGTGAAGCCCGATTGAATATCAATTTGACGCTGTGAGACGTCAGGCACCAGCTTGGGCAAATTTTGCGCGCTTGCTGTGACCGGAAGCAGCCATAAAAATAAGGCCAACCAACGTATCATAATGCTTGCAACGTGTAGATTTCGTCCGGCCGCCAACCAAGACCAAGCGCCATGCGGATTGCGACCATTAGAACGATAGTGGCAAGGAACAGGCGCAGATATTCTGGCCGCATACGCTGTGCCAAACGCGCGCCAATCTGCGCGCCGGTGACACTGCCGATAAGCAGAAATACGGCAAGTACGATGTCGACGGCCTTGGTGGTAAGACTATGCATCATCGTAGACGCCATGGTCACAAACAAAATCTGGAATAATGACGTCCCTACAACCACCTGCGCGCCCATGCCCAAAAGATACAGCATGGCGGGCACCATTATGAAACCGCCGCCAACACCAAGCAGCATGGTCATAATGCCAGTGACGAAACCCAATATCAACGGCGCAAGCGGTGAAATGTAAAGACCTGAACGATAGAAGCGCCAGCGCATGGGCAGGCTGGCAACCAGCGGGTGATGCCGTCGCTTTGCCGCGACGACCGGCTTACCCGATCGGGTGGCACGCACGCTCGACAGGCCTTCTTTGGCCATCAAGCCACCGATGCTGCCCAGCATGAGGACGTACAGAATGTTGATGACGGTATCAATCTGGCCAACGGATTCCAAAATTTCAAAAATTGCAGCGCCCGCGCCGGTACCGAATATACCGCCTACGACGAGCACACCGCCCATCTGGAAATCAACACCGCCACGCTTCATATGTGCAAACACGCCCGACACGCTTGCACCGGTTACCTGCGTGGATGCGGACGCCGCCGCAACTGCAGGGGGGATGCCATAGAAAATCAACAAGGGTGTTGTCAGGAACCCGCCGCCTACGCCGAACATGCCCGAGAGCACGCCCACGCCGCCACCCAGCAGGATGATGACCAGCGCATTCACCGACAAATTGGCTATGGGAAGATATATATCCATGATCGACGGATAGACCCTAACCGCATTTCGCGGCAGGATAAAGGCTAGCGCTTAGAAACTGGTGGACAAGGTCACGGCGGGACCATTGCCGGGTGGGGCATCGCCCGCAACGCGAAATCGCCAACTTGCGTCGATCCGCAATCTGGCGGGTCCAGCGGGCACCCAGGCGCGCGCGGACGGCCCAACATCCAGACGCATCATGTCGCTTTGCCCGCCGCCCCATATGCCTCCACCAGCAGAAAGCTGCGCGCCACCTTGGCTGGCCAGCGGCCCTTACTTGCTATGTTGCAGCCTGATGGCCATAGTAATTTTACATGATCAATATTCCAAAATCACTAACCAGAAAATCTGCTTTGCGGGCATTTTTGTCCAGCGGAGCGGCTGGTGGGATACTGCTGATGGTGGCGGCCGCGCTGGCCATGATCATTGCTAATTCAGTTTTTGCGCAAGATTACACCCATCTCATCCATGCGGTAATCGGTCCAGAATTGACGCCTAAGCTTGGGCCAATGACAGTACATCTTTGGATCAACGATGGTCTTATGGCGATATTCTTTCTGCTCGTTGGCTTGGAGATAAAGCGCGAATTTGTGGATGGTCACTTGTCTACTTGGGCTGATCGCAGACTTCCGATGATTGCGGCTGCTGCTGGCATGATTGTGCCAGCTATCATTTATCTTGCTATTGCAGGCGGCGAGCCCGCGTTACGACGTGGTTGGGCCATTCCCGCTGCAACCGATATTGCCTTTGCCATTGGCGTACTTGCGCTGTTGGGCAGTCGTGCACCCGCCTCGCTGAAGCTGTTCCTGACGACGGTTGCAATTGTCGACGACATGGGTGCTGTTGCGATTATTGCTGTATTTTACACAGCCGAGCTGAACCTTGTCGCGCTAGCTGCTGCTGGAACCATCTGGTGCGCGATGTTGTTGTTGAACCGGTTTCGGGTCAATGTGCTTTGGCCATATCTGCTCCTAGCGGCCTTGTTATGGTATGCCACATTATTGTCCGGCGTACATGCCACGATTGCCGGCGTGTTGGCCGCTTTTGCCATACCGTTCCGACGCACGCTTGCTGCCCCGGATGCAGCGGATTCGCCCCTGCATAGGCTGGAACATGCCTTGGTGAAACCTGTGGCATTTGTCATTGTGCCGATTTTTGGGTTTGCCAATGCTGGCGTTTCGCTGGAGGGCACAAGCTTCGCCGCACTTACCGCGCCACTTCCGCTTGCTATCACAATGGGCCTGTTTGTGGGCAAGCAAATCGGCATTTTCACCAGCATTTGGCTTTCGGTTAAGCTCGGTATTGCTGCTCGGCCGCACAACGCCAGCTGGATGCAAGTCTTCGGCGTCGCCGTACTGTGCGGTATCGGTTTTACAATGAGCTTATTTATCGGTGGTCTTGCCTTTGTCGGGGCAGCACAAGGTGACGCTGTCAAGATTGGCGTTTTGATGGGGTCACTACTTTCCGCCATTCTGGGCTATAGCTTTTTGCGCTTCGCCCCATCGGGTAAGCGGTTCTCTGGAGATGCCATATGAAGTTTCGCAGTTACATCCTGCCGCTCACGTTGCTCGCTTCAAGCTGCAGCACGGTTCCGTCGCCATCGGTTGCGTCACAGGCCGCGGCTTCAATGTCCCTGACTGAGGTTTCTGACGCGTATATCCAATTGACGCTCGAAGCTGGCACGCATGAGGCGGAATATGTGGATGCATATTATGGCCCGGCTGCGCTGCAGTCCGCAGCCGCCGCAAACCCGCATTCGCTTGCCGATTTGATTGCCCAAGCCAGCACACTTACCGCCGCCATTGATGCCGCGTTACCGGGTATCCAGTCGCTGCCGGATCGCCGCCGCGCACGTGCGCTGCGTGGCATGCTTGTCGCTGCGAATACGCGGCTGCAGATGCTTCAGGGCCGCAAATTTGCGTTTAACGCAGAAGCCGAGGGCCAGTTTGCGACAGTTCCTGAATTGATGCCCTTGGCCCATTATGATGCCATTTTGGTTGGCCTTGAAAAGCTTATTCCGGGCGACGGCCCACTAGCAACACGGGTGGATAGCTTTAACGAGAATTATACGGTGCCCAAGGATCGGATGAAGCCTGTCTTCGACGCAGCGATTGCCGAGTGCAAACGGCGGACGGAAGCGCACATCAACCTGCCGGCGGGTGAAACTTTTGATATGGAGTTCGTGACGGGGAAGCCGTGGTCCGGTTATAATTATTATAAGGGCAATTATAAAAGCCTGATCCAGATTAACACCGACCTTCCCATGCGCATCAGTCGCGCTGTCGATCTTGGCTGTCATGAAGGCTATCCCGGGCATCATGTCCTCAACCTGTTGGTTGAGGAACGACTGGCGCGCAAAAATGGCTGGAAGGAGTATGAGGTAAACCCCTTGTACGGCCCGACGAGCGTCCTTTCCGAGGGCAGCGCAAATTACGGCGTTGATCTGGCATTTCCGGCCCAGGAACGCTTGGCCTTTGAACGCGACGTGCTGTACCCATTGGCTGGCCTGGACCCCCAGACAGCCCAAGCCTATTGGAAAATGCAGCAAATGACCGAGGCACTCTCGGGCGCGCGGCTAACGATCGCAAAAATGTATCTGGACGGTGAAGTGACGCGGCCACAGGCTTTGGCTTTGACGCAGAAATATCTTTTACTTTCGCCCGCCCGTGCCGAACAATCCATTGGCTTTACGGACCATTATCGCAGCTATGTGATCAATTATGGCTGGGGCAAGGACTTGGTAAGGAACTATGTCGAACGCGGCAATCCGGCCGAGGCCGAGCGGTGGCGCCGGATGGAGAAGATATTGAGCGAGCCGACTTTGCCGTCTGACTTACTGCCTTCAGCAAATTGACAGCGGCATTATGACGCGAGATTGTCCTGGTATAACCTCCAGCGGCAAGGGCGCAGCGCCAACGCTTAATCGGCCGCTATAGAAAGACACGGCGCTACCGGTACTTCGCGATGGGAAAGTGGGGGATAGAATGACGCCCAATGCCATGAGGGCAAGTTAGCCAAATCAACCCAGCCGCTGCAAGTAAAAAGGGCGACGATTTCTGGCCGCCCCTAAATTTTACCTTGTAATACAATATTTTACAGCTTTCCAACGAGCTCTGGCACGACCGTAAACAGGTCACCGACTAAGCCAATATCTGCAACCTGGAAGATCGGTGCATCTTCGTCCTTGTTGATGGCGATGATGACCTTGGAATCCTTCATACCGGCCAAATGCTGGATCGCGCCGGAGATGCCAACGGCAACATACACTTCTGGAGCGACGATCTTACCCGTTTGACCAACCTGATAGTCATTAGGTACAAAGCCAGCATCCACGGCAGCGCGGCTTGCGCCTACGCCTGCACCAAGCTTGTCGGCCAAAGGCAATATGGTGGCGGCAAATGTCTCTGCATCCTTCAATGCACGGCCGCCCGATACGATGATCTTGGCCGATGTCAGTTCAGGGCGTTCCTGCTTGGCAATTTCAGCCGAAAGGAAGGTCGATGTGCCTGAATCGCCGCTGCCCGAGACAGCTTCGATTGCAGCCGAACCAACATTTTCGTCTGCCTTGGCAAAGGCTGTACCGCGCACGGTGATGACCTTCTTGGCGTCGGACGACTGCACAGTGGCAATCGCGTTACCGGCATAGATTGGCCGCGTGAACGTGTCCGCGCTTTCAACCGATAAAATGTCCGAGATTTGCATGACGTCTAGCAAGGCCGCCACACGTGGCGCGATGTTCTTGCCGTTTGATGTGGCAGGCGCCAAAAACGCGTCATGGCTTGCCATCAATGAAGCAACCAATGGCGCGATATTTTCGGCCAATTGCTGCGCATAAGCAGCGTCATCGGCAACATGCACAGTTGTGACGCCAGCGATTTTGGCAGCTTGCGCAGCAACCGCGCCGCAGCCTGAACCGGCAACGAGCACATGCACTTCGCCAATCTGCGACGCAGCGGTGACGACGGCAAGGGTAGCATCCTTCAACGATGCATTGTCATGTTCGGCATAAACGAGGGTCTTCATGCGGCCACTCCCATTTCCTTAAGCTTTGCAACCAGCGCATCGACGTCGGCAACCTTGATACCGGCGCTACGCACGGGGGGCTCTACAACCTTCAACGTCTTGAGGCGCGGAGTTACATCGACGCCATAATCGGCAGGTGTTTTCTGCGCGAGTGGCTTTGCCTTTGCCTTCATGATGTTCGGCAACGACGCATAACGCGGCTCGTTCAAACGCAGGTCAGTCGTGATGATAGCTGGCATCTTCAGCGACACTGTCTGCAAACCGCCATCGACTTCGCGCGCTACATGCACTGAATCGCCTGATACGTTTACCGTATTGGCAAAGGTGCCTTGCGGACGACCCGTCAATGCAGCGAGCATCTGGCCGGTCTGGTTGGAGTCATCGTCAATTGCTTGCTTGCCAAGAATGACAAGGCCGGGCTGTTCTTCTTCAACGATCTTCGCAAGGATCTTGGCAACGGCCAAAGGCTCGACATCTTCAGCGACGACGAGGATCGCACGATCAGCGCCCATAGCAAGCGCCGTACGCAATGTTTCTTGTGCCTTGTCCGGCCCAACCGACACCGCGATCACTTCCGTCGCAACGCCCTTTTCACGCAAACGCAGAGCTTCTTCGATGGCGATTTCGTCAAACGGGTTCATGCTCATTTTGACGTTCGCTAAATCGACGCCCGAACCATCGGGCTTAACCCGCGGTTTTACGTTATAATCGATGACCCGCTTAACGGGGACGATGATCTTCATGTGCTCATCCTTCCATACCGACTCAATGGGACAGATAGATGCCATCCCAAACTGCTGTGCCTATGCTGACCGTTTACGTAAACGTCAAGTGCCTGATCAACCCGTGATATCGAACTTATTCAGCATTTCCGTCTGCCCTCAACGCATGTTGAGACCGACGCATACAATCTCAAGCTGCCTTGCGAACTTCTGCCACAATTTTCTCTGCTGCATCGCCCAGATCATTGGCCGACACGATTGGCAGGCCGCTATTGGCAAGGATGTCCTTGCCCTGCTGCACATTGGTGCCTTCAAGGCGCACAACAAGCGGCACCGACAGGTTTACTTCCTTTGCCGCAGCAACGATACCGTCCGCGATGATGTCGCATTTCATGATGCCACCGAAGATATTGACCAATATGCCCTTCACGGCAGGGTCCTTCAGGATGATCTTGAACGCAGCCGTCACCTTTTCCTTCGATGCGCCGCCACCAACGTCAAGGAAGTTGGCAGGGAATTCGCCGTTTAGCTTAATGATGTCCATCGTCGCCATCGCAAGGCCAGCGCCATTGACCATGCAGCCTATGTTGCCATCCAATTTAATGTACGCAAGGTCATATTCCGACGCCTCGACTTCGGCAGGGTCTTCTTCTGTCAGGTCGCGCAATCCGACGAGGTCTTTATGCCGGAACATAGCATTGCCGTCGAATGCGACCTTGGCGTCAAGCACCAACAGTTCATCGCCATTCTTGCCTTCGCAGACGGCAAGCGGGTTGATTTCAATCTGCTCGGCATCAGTGCCAAGGAACGCGCTGTAAAGCCCAGAAAGCACTGTCTGCGCTTGCTTGGCAAGATCACCCGTCAGGCCAAGCGCCTTTGCAACACTGCGGCCGTGGTGCGGTTGAAGGCCCGTGGCTGGATCAATGATGATGGTGTGGATTTTCTCGGGGCTATCATGTGCTACGTCTTCAATGTTCATGCCGCCTTCGGTTGAGGCAACAACCGCAATACGGCTTGTCGCACGGTCCACCAACAATGCGAGGTAGAATTCCTGCTTAATGTCGGCGCCGTCGGTTATGTACAGACGGTTGACTTGCTTGCCTTCTGGACCAGTCTGGATCGTTACCAGCGTGTTGCCCAACATGTCCTTGGCATGGGCCTCAACCTCATCCAGATTAAACGCCAGACGCACCCCGCCTTTCGCATCTGGGCCCAGTTCCTTGAACTTGCCCTTGCCGCGTCCACCGGCATGAATTTGCGATTTCACCACATATAAGGGACCAGGCAATTGCTTAGCGGCGGCAACCGCCT
>Ga0114973_10000503_pt1 | contig 29599 bp, 31 predicted proteins | sample M_140807_MF_Meta_FD_87025 | JGI IMG/M metagenome (GOLD analysis project Ga0114973, IMG submission 87025) | Freshwater microbial communities from Lake Montjoie, Canada to study carbon cycling - M_140807_MF_MetaG | ecosystem: Environmental > Aquatic > Freshwater > Lake | place: Lake Montjoie... | reverse complement strand
GTAAAAAAATAAAAAAAAAAATAAAAAAAATAGAATACTTATTCCACCAGAACGAATTGCCGGAAATTTATGAAATGCTTGAGGTTTGGTAAATTCAGTATCAGCAATATTTTTTAAAAAAAAAAATTTATAATTCTTTATTAAAAAAAAATTAAAAAAAATACTTAAAAAAAAAGTAAGAATAATTTTATCTAATTCCATACTTAATTAATGAATTAATAGAAATAAAAAATATCGAAAATATATTTTGAATTATATTCATTTTATTAAAATGTTTATTAATACTCCAAACAGATAATAACACTCTCATTCTTGAACTTTGCAATGAATTTTTTCTTAAAGTATATTTAGTATACGCTCCTTGACATTTATAAGCTTTGTTTTCTTTCAATAATTTACATTTAAATAAATAATCCTCGCATAATCTAATTTGGACTGGAAAAAAATTATTTATCACTTTTTTTTTAATTACCATTGTACTTGTTGCGATTGAAGTATTTAGAACAAATTGAGAATAATTATAGTGCATAGGAACATAGACTATTTTACTCTTGTTATTCCTAAATATTTTATAATCTGTGTAAGTAAAAACATAATCAAAAGTTTTCATAAATTTAATTTGTTTTTCTAATTTTTCTCTCATCCATAGGTCATCAGAATCAATAAATGCCACATATTCAGATTTTGAATATTTTAAACCCATATTTCTACAGTAAGCCTGTCCTTTATTGATTAAATTTTTAATTATAAATATTTTTTTTTTATAGATAAGACTTTTATAAAAACTATTTAAAAGTAATAAAGTTTTATCAGTTGATGCATCATCAATAATAATAATTCTCCAATTACTATAACTCTGATTGATAATTGAATTTACGGTTTTAATTATGAAACTTTCTGAATTATATACTGGCAAAATAACGTCAACGAGATTTTTCATAAACATATAATTTCATAATTATTATATAAAGTTTATAAGATAACATATATTAGAATTAATTAACAATTAAGTACCCATAAGGAAAAAAATATAATAATTTTTAAATAAGAAATTCAATTACTTTTTAAATGAATATTGCACATAATTTATATCGAAATTTTAAAATAGATTTTTTTTTTATTATAAAATTATTATTTTACTCTTTTCCGATTATATTGATATTTCCAAGCGGATATATAACTGCGCATGTATCATTGCTAACAATTGCAAGTTTAATTGCTATCTATAAAAATAATTTAAAAATTGAATTCCTTTTAATTGATTATCTAATTTTTTTATTATTTTTTCTATCTATCTTTAGCACATTAATAAATATTTCAACTCTGGGTAATATAATTTTTATCAAATCAATATTAGATATTCGTTTTGCCATATTCTTTTTAGTAGTTAGAAACTTATTAGTTAACAAAATAGTAAATTTAAAATTTCTGTCTATTATTTCTATAATATCTTCAATTCTTTTATCATTTGATATTTTTTTACAGCACTTAATAGGTTATAACATTGTTGGCATCAAACCGTTTGATGGAAGGTATAATAGTTTTTTTGAGCATGAAGCAATTGCTGGTAGTTATATACAAAAATTTTTCTTACTATCTTTGCTTTCAGTTTTCTTATTAAAATTTAAAAAAATTAATAGAATTTTTCTTATAACATTTATTATTAATACACTTGGGATGGGCGTTCTTTTATCTTTGGATAGAATGCCATTCTTAATATTAATTTTTGCAACCTTTACATTATTATTATTTTTAAAGAATTTTAGAATTTTAATTCTTTCTAATATAATTATTTTAACAATATTATTTTTATGTCTTTTAAAAAATTATGAAGTTGTTAAATCTAGATACAAACAGTTTGATAGAGATATAAATTTTTCTATAATTTTAGCTTCTCCTATAATTAAAAATTATATTAAAAGTTCTAATGATCAAAATAAGACATCAATACCAGATCAAAAATTATTTTATGGTGATTACTATAAAATATATAATGCAGCATACACAATATTTACAAAAAAATATTTGATTGGCTCTGGTGTTAAATCCTTTGGTCATGAATGCAATAAACTTCCTTCTACATTAGAAAATATTAGCTGTAACAATCATCCTCATAATATTTATCTAGAAATTCTTGTTAATCTAGGAGTAATAGGAATTTGTATTTTTGTTATCTTTTTATTATTTTTAGTAAATAAAATAATTAAATATTTATTTAATGACAGAATTAATAATCATCAAAAAATTACATTAATTTTATTTATAACTATTTTTATAACTGAACTAATTCCATTTAGATCTTATGGAAGTATATTTCAAACTAACAATGGCTCTATATTTTGGTTTTTCTTGGGATTAATTGGTTATATAAATACTACAAAGCTTCATAAGAGAAAAAATACTTCATAAAAAATTAATTTAAGAATTATAAATAAAAAAGCAAAACCTTTAAATTTTAACTATAAATAATTATAAAAAATAAAGGGAAGATGTTAACGTAGAATATTACAAAGATCGTGAATAAAAATATTTTTTTTCGGAAGCTTATTCTTCAAAATTGTTTTTTGAACAGATTTATAATTTTTAATAACATAATCTACTTTTTTTAAAAAATCATTTTGGTTTCTTTTGCAAACAAATATACCTTTTGTGTCTTTGACAATATGTTTGATTTCGTCAAAAATTAAAACTGGTCTTAATCTTGCAAGTGACTCATATACTACTTTCGGATGAGACTCAGTGTAGGAAGGTAATATAATTATATGATTTTTATCATACTGTTTTATTAAATCTTGAATATTAGAAAAAAAATTTAAATAATTAACATTTTTAATTTTAAATTTTTTATTATATTTATCTCCAATAATCGTTAACTTAAATTTTTTATCTAATTTATTAAATAAATCTATAAAATTTAATATACCTTTTTCAATTCTAATTCTTCCTACATATAAAATTTTAATTTTATTATCGTATATAATATTTTTTCTGTTTTTAAACCAAAGCTAATCTAATTCCGAGGGTTCTACTAAAAAAAAATTTTTTTTTTTTACAAGTGATTTTTCACAAGAAATAATTTTTGCTTTTTTAAAAAAACAAAAATACATTAAACTATACAAAAATACCCATTTTTTTCCCAAAATTTTTTCATATTCTATAAATCCATTACTCCTTAAATATAAATAAATTTTATTTGAAAAAAAAAATAAAATTAAAAATGCAACAAAGGTATAGGGTGTAATTGATATTATTAAGTATTTACAGTTTCTTGCATTTTTTAAGCTTGCAATAACATTTAGTAAATAAGAAAAAATATTATTGGCGAGAATAATTTTATTATGGTTAATATTAAATATTTGTTTATTAATTGATTGTCTTGCTAACAAATAAACTTGAAAATACTTTGATAATCCCTCAATAATACTCTTAAAATCAACATTTGCCGAATGATATATTTTTTTACTATTGCAACTAATTTTTTCATTTCCAATAATAAACAATTTGTTCATCTATAAATATAATTTATAATTTAGTATGTATATTTACTTCTATATAAATTTTTAAATTTTCTAATAATTAAGAATGATAAATTTAAAGGATTCATAAAAAAAAGATTTAGAAATGTTTTTAAAAATTTTATTATAAATTTATTTTTTAAAAAAAAAATCATATCATTAAAATTAACATTAAAAAAAATATAAGAAATCACTTTTTTTTTATCGTCAAAAGTGAATGAATTTATATGATTCTTCAAAACACTAATGACTGCTTTTCTATGAAAAAAATAGTCTGAAGATGCACTGCCATAATAGTAATTATGTTCTCCTAAAAAGTTTTTAACAAAGTAAAAATTTCCCTTAACTTTAGCTAAATTTAAAAAAAAATCATAATCTTCAGCAGTAACAAAACTTTTTTTTTCTGAAAAGAAAATTTTTTTTTTTATTAAAAAATTTCTATTCACAACACTTCCTGATGTTGAAATGCAATTACCTTTAATAAGTAAATTTCTATAAAAATCATTAACAAAAGGTCCATAATTGGAATAACTTTTTGTCATTTCTTTATTAAGTATTTCATTGTTACAAAAAATTTCATGATTAATATTATTTTTTATATATCTAAAAATGACTTTAAGCTTTTCTGGGTACCAAAAATCATCCGAGTCTAAAAATGCTAACCAATTTCCTTTTGCGTTTTTTATTCCAAAATTTCTTGATTTACCTATAACCCCATTGTTATAAATTTTTTTATACACGATATTGCAATATTTTTTATACTTTCTAACAATTTCAGCCGTATTATCTATTGAAAAATTATCGATTACAATCACCTCATAATTTTTAAAAGTTTGTTGCGCGACAGACTTTAAAGCTTTATCTAAAAAAAAGGCGTGATTATAAGTTGGGATGATAATTGAAAAAAAAATTTTATTTTTTAACATTATATAAAATTATTTCTACAATATTGGAATGTTTTTTTAATTTCTGAATAAAAATTTTTATCAAATAGAGGCTTGAATTCTTTTTGATATATACTTTTAAAATAATATTTTTTTGAATCTTTTAATTTATTAATTACTAATAATTTTTTTAAATCATTTTCTTTAAATAAATTGACAACATCTGTAATATTCATATTTTTATGACTACAATAATTGATAATTTTTTCGCTAATTTTTTTTTTATTATAAATTTTAGTAATTAATAGATAGATGAATTCGCAGAAACTTTTCATACTGCTGTAGTTTTTGTAAATATTGATTTTCGACTTAATTTTTATTGTTTTTGATAATACAATCTTTTTAATTATACTGTTAAACAGAAGTTTCCAACAATTGTCATTTTTATAGATTGGATATCCAAATAAATTGCATGGCCTTAAAACAATAAGGTTAATTTTTTTTTTATTAGAATCAAATAATTTATTTTCAGTATCTAATTTTGTTTTTATATAAAAGTTTTTTACAAGCACTTCTGATTTTTCTGTAACTCTTCCATAATGATTTTTGTAAACATTTGATGTAGATATATGAACAAAAGTCTTTACCCCAAATTTCTTAGCTGAATCAAAAAGATTAAGAGTATTTGTTAAATTAACTTTTATTGTTTTTTTTTTGTTTTTTATAGATTTGTGTATATCGAAACCAGAGCAATTTATTATTATATCTTTATTTCTACAAACTTCCTCTAAATTTTTTTTTGAGTTCCACTTTATTAATTTATTAAAACTTTTCTTTCTCGAATACTCATAAACTTCTATATTTTTTTTTTTAAGATAATCACCTATTCTGCCACCAACAAAACCAGAAGCTCCTATAACGGCTACTTTCAAATTTATTTTACCATATGTAAGGAATCTGCTTTATTTTTATAAAATTTTTCTAAGTGATCCATGGAGCCGAATTATTTTTGATTAATTCATTTAAAAAATTTTTGTCTCTTATATTGTCCATGCAATGCCAAAATCCTTCATGCTTATAACCCATCAACTGTCCATTTTTACACAACAATTCCATAGGTTGACGTTCAAACATTAAATTATCATTATTTATATAATCAAAAACTTTTTTATTAAGAACAAAGAACCCTCCATTAATCCAGCCTTTCTTAATATTTGGCTTTTCTTTAAATGATACAATTTTATTTTTATTCATAGCAACTTCTCCAAATCTTACCGGAGGTCTCACAACAGTCATGGTTGCTATTTTTTTATTTTTAAGATGAAAGTTTAATAATTTTTTAATATTTTGATTTGAAAGACCGTCTCCATAAGTAAGCATAAAATTACTATTAGATTCCGATTTCAACAATTCTTTTAATCTTAACAACCTTCCTCCAGTCAAAGTGTCTTTTCCCGTATAGATCGATTTTATAGATCTATCTTTGTTGAAATATTTTTCTATTATTTTTGATTTATATCCTGTTGCTAAAATGAATTCGTTAAAACCAAATTTTTGGTATAATCTTATTATATGAGCTAAAATAGGCAACTTGCCAAGTTTTACCATTGGTTTTGGCACCTTCTTTGTTTCTTCGGCCAATCTAGATCCTATTCCACCGCAAAGAATAACTACTTTCATCCAATTTTAATATTCCAATTATAGTTAAAGTAAGGATCATTAAATGGTTTTCTTAACATTTCCTCTGGGTCGTGGGGTTCATCTGAAAAGTTAGCAATTATTGAAAATTTATTCTCAACTGGTTTGAAGCCATACCAAATTCCTGGCGGCACACTGAGCAAATTATAATTTTCAGTTGTCAAAAAAATCTCCTGTAAAATTCCTTTTGTTTTACTTTTGTCTCGATCATCAAATAAAGCCAATTTAATTTTACCAATTACACAAACATAATTTATAGTCATGCGTTTATGAAGATACCAAGCTTTAACAGTATTAGGATTTGAATATGAAAAGTATACTTCTCCAAATTTAGTAAAATTAGCATCATTATTTCTCATCATGTGCATAATTTTGCCACGCTCATCAATAATTTGTTTTTTAGGAATTATTCTAACGCCATCAATCATAAAAATAATTTTCTACTTGTTTTTTGCTATATTTATGAATGTTTTTTTTATCATTAATATAGTATTGGTACCATGCTGCTGTCATTTTAATAGTTTCGAACAATGAAAGCTTAGGCTTCCATTTTAAAAACTTTTTTGATTTATTTATTTTTAAACTGAGTAATCCTGCTTCTTTATGTTTTTTATCACTTTTAATAAGAATCATTTTTTTTATATTCATAATTTTAATTAATCTAAAAATTATATCTTGCACGGTGACGTGACTTTTGTTTGGACCAAAATTCCAAGATCCATTATATTCATTATTATTGTATATTTTCTTACTTAAAACTAAATACCCATTTAATAAATCAAAAATATGCTGCCAAGGGCGTGTTGCTTTTGGACTTCTTAATATAAATTTTTTATTTAAAATTACTGATCTAATAAAATCTGGAATAATTCTATCTTTTGACCAATCTCCACCACCTATAACATTTCCTGCTCTAGCTGAAACTACTCCAGTATTAATTTTGTTTTCATAAAATGATTTGCGATAAGAATAAAAAATATTTTCAGCTGCTGCTTTTGATGCACTATATGGGTCTTGTCCACCTAATTCATCAACCTCAGAATATCCTTCTTTTTTTTCATAATTTCTATAACATTTATCTGATGTCACTATTAGAGCTGACTTAATACTTTTTACTTCTTTAATAATTTCTAAAATATTTAATGTTCCAAGTATATTAGTGGTAAATGTAAATTTTGGGTTTTTATAAGAATCTTTAACTAAAGATTGAGCGGCTAAATGAAAAATTATATCAGGTTTAAATTTTTGAATTTTGCTCTTTAAGTTTGACTCATCTCTTACATCGCCATAATAATTTTTTATTTTTTTTTCTAAGCCAAGCAAATAAAAATTATCGTATTTATTTTTTGGTTTAAGACTGTATCCCATTATTCTCGCACCACTCAAATAAAGAATATATGTTAACCAAGACCCTTTGAAACCAGTATGTCCTGTAATAAAAATTTTTTTTTTTTTAAAAAACCCTAAGTTTCTCATCTAATCAATTATGTATGACGTGCTATCAAAATCAGATTTTAAATATTTTTGATAATTATTGTCTTTAACTATTTGTAACATTTGTAAATGTAAAATTAATTTGTTTTCTATTTTTAAGTAATTTTTTTGAAATAGAATCATAAAAACAAGCTTAAAAATGCAATTAATTTTTTTTAAATAGACTCATAAAAGCAAGCTTAAAAATGCAATTAATTTTTTTAAAAATTTATATAGAAATATATATATAATTTAATAAAAACTATAGTATTATAAAATTTTATTATGTTTAACATATTCACGTTATTTAAAAAAAAATCTGTATGGGGAAGATCTTACAATAACTTACCAATAAAAGCAGATTACAGAGTCCATGATTCTGCTTTTAAAATTATTTATAATAAATTAGGATCATTCAATAAAATTAAAGTTTTGGATCTAGCTTCAGGCACTGGTTCTTTTGCTAAAAGATTGAGAGATAATTTTTCTGAATGGGAAATAGAAATTAATGATTTTTATGATGACTCTTTGGTTTCAAATTTTACTAAACACAAAATTGATCTAAATAATAGTTTTTCTAATAATTTTATAAATTTTAATTATGATCTTGTTATTTCAATTGAAGTTTTAGAACACTTAGAAAATCCATGGAATTTCTTTAGAGAAACTCGAAAACTATTAAAAAAAGGAGGTGTTTTAATTTTATCAACCCCAAATAGTAATTCAATGCTAGATCGACTTATATATTTAATTAGAGGTCATTCTTTCTATTTTGGCAAATCTGGTTTTACAAATTCAGATGGCCACATAACTCAAGTGCCAGACTGGCTTTTACAAAAAATAGCTAAAAGCTCAGGTTTTTCTAAGGTTGATCTTTATGATGATGTAGACACAAGACCTCATATGAGTTTGATTGCATCATTTAAAATTTTAACTTTGATGCCTTTGTCTTTTTTTTTTGCAAAAGACCGTAACAATAGATCTATAAATATTTATTCTTGCACATTTGATGGCTAGAATACTAATATTTGCAGAAGAGTATACAAAAGTAACTAAAGGCACATTTTCAGTTTGGCTAAATTATATCAAAGTAAGAAAAAAAAAACATAAAATCTTTATTCTTTTAAATAAAGAACATTGGGTCACAGAAAAATATCTTAAAACTCTAGTTAATAATATAGCATTTAAAAAATTACCATTTTTAATGCCCTCTACTTTTTTGAAATTATTAATGTTTTTAATTAATAAAATTTGGATTTTACGTGCATTGAGGTTCTTATTAGGACAAACAATAAATTTGGTAACTTCGCCACTAATATTATTATACTTAATTATATATTTACGCTCTAAAAAAATAGATGCAATATTTAGTCACAATGGTGGTTGGCCAGCAGGAACTTTATGTCGTTGGATTATTATAGCTGCAAAATTTGCTGGTGTTCGTAAACGTGTTTTTATTATTCACAATTTTCCATTGGAATTTAATTTTTTTTTAAAACCATTAAGGATATTGCAAGCTTATATTATTGATTTTTTTGCTACAGAAATAGTGACGGTGTCTGATAGTGTTAAAGAGGTTTTAAGTCGTAAAATATTTAAAAGTAAAATAATTAAAATTTATAATGGTATTGATTTTAGATATTTAAATAATCATTTAAACAGAAATATATCTTTGGATTGGAAACCTACAAAAATTGCCATAGGCTATCTTGGCGCTTTGTCTTTTAATAAAGGTTGTCATATTCTTATAAAGGCATTTAAAAAAATTAATTTAACTTGCGAACTTGTTTTTATGGGTCCGCCTGAAAAGAATTGCTTAAGATACTTACAAAAAGAAGCTAAACTTTGCAAAAATAAAGTTTCGTTTCTTGAGTTTAGTGAAGATGTCGACTTTTTTCTTAGCCTGATTGATGTGCTCGTTGTTCCATCTATAGCTTATGAAAGTTTTGGCATGGTCATTTTAGAAGCCATGAAACATTCAAAACCTGTTATTTGTTCAAATTTTGGTGGAATGAAAGAGATTGTCGAAAATAAAGTAACAGGTTTAGTAGTGCCTAGTGGTGATTCAATTTCTTTAGCTCAAGCAATGAAAAAATTATTAAAAAATAGAAATTTACGAATAAAAATGGGAAAATCAGGATATCAACGTCTTAATAACCAATTTAGAGCCGATCAAATGGCAAGAGAGTATGATAAAATAATCTTATAAAACAACTTTTTTTGTCAATCGAATAAACTCAAAGTTAGTTATGTAGTGTAAAAAAAAATTAAGTGATATAAAACATCTTTTTTTATTTAAATATTTATCTAATTTAAAAAAGGTATACGGAAGCAATAACTCATTGTTTCTCATGATCAACGAGTACTTTCCTTTTGCCATGGATACTGCGCTTAAAATATTATTTGCTAACCCTAAGTTTTTTTTTGTCTTTTATATTTTATATTTATTTTTTTTATAATACTTGATAATATTACCAACATCTTCACTTGAACAATTGTCAGAGATACAAACTTCGAAATTAAAATTAAATTTTTTTTTTGCTATATATATAGAGTTTAAACAATTATATAAACATGCAGTTCTTTCATAAGTTGGTATACATATTGAAAGTAACATCTTATTTCTTTTTTATCTTCTGAGAATTAACTTCTAATACAATATCACAATATTTTTTTAATTTTTCTTTATGCGTAACAATAATAATTGTTCTTTTCTTCTTTGATTTAATAATATTATTAATAATAGTATTTTCACTATTTTCATCTAGAGAATTTGTAGCTTCATCTAAAACTAAAATACTTGGATCTTTATATAAGGCTCTCGCAATGCTTAATCTTTGTCTCTGCCCCCCTGAAAAATTATTTCCTAATTCACTAATACGAGTCTCTATATTATTTGGAAGTCTTTCAATAATTTTATCCAAACCAACTATTTTTAGACACTCTCTAATTCTATTTATGTCCAAAAATTCATTTTTTAAACCCAAAGTAATATTGTTCTTAATTGAGTCTTCAATAAAGTAAGAAAACTGCTGCACATAACCAATATTATTCTGCCAAGATCTCAAATAATTATTAATATTTTTTTCATCTGCACGAATAGCTCCTTTATTGGGCTTTAAAAAGCCAATTATTAAATCGATCAGAGTTGTTTTGCCCGAACCACTTTCTCCAAATACTCCAATTATTTTATTTAATGGTATTTTTAAATTAATATTTTTAAATAAAAAAGATTGGTTATTTTCATGTTTAAAAAAAACTTTATGTAAAGTTAAATTTTTTTTAAAAGTCAGTTTATTATTAATTTTATTTTTATGAAAATATTTTTGTAAATTTATTTCATTATAAATTAGATTAACCGAGGAATAAGAGTATTTTATCTTAACAATAGAATTAATAACTTTATTAATAGATGGTAGAATCTTTAAAGCTGAAGCTGCAAAAACACCTAATATTAAAATAATTTCACTATATTGATAATTATTTGAAAACAAAATTCCAAAAACCACAACAAAAGAAATTACTCCTAAAAGTTCTATATAATATTTTGGAACTATTGATATAAAGTTAATATTTTCTTCTATCTTTAAATATTTTTTTGTATGAAATTTAAAATAATCTAAAAAGTTTTTCTCTAAATTATAAATTCTTAACTCTTTAATTCCTCTTATTCCTTCTTGTAAGTATTTTATAGAATTTTCTTGATGATCCTGTCTTTGATATCCCCATTTTTTTAAAAATTTTTTTATTAAGTAAACAAATATGAAAGAAAATAAAAAAAAAACAGATACTATAGAGAAAAAACTTATTGGGCTTAAAATTATTAATATTGCAGAAATTGAAATTAATAATAATGCCTCATTAAATAAGGATAAGATGGAGGCTAAATATATATTTATTAAATTGTTAATTTCATTGGTAAGGTTTTGAATTAATTTAGAAGAGCCTCTAGTTAAATAAAAATAGTATTTTTGGTATAAATAATTTTCAAAAATTTTTGATGATAAATTAAAACTTATACTGCTTGAAAATTTGCTACTTAATTTTATTAAACCGGTAAAAAAAATAGTTTTAAAAATAAAAATAATAAAAAATAATACTATTAAAACTGAAATTTCGTTATTGCCAAATTTCTTTAATAAGAAGGAAATACTAGTCAAAATGTTACTAACTAAATAATTGTTCGATAAAGTTTCACTATTTAACAATCCAATAATAGGAACTAGTAGTCCCAAAGTCATCATCTCTAATAAGGCACCAATAAAAGAAAGAATTATTATATAAATCAAATATCTTTTTTGATTATTACTTAATATAGAAAAAAATTTTTTTATTTGGCTAAGCATTTTTTATTGAAATAAAAATTTAATTTAATTATAGATTATTAAGTTTGGAACCAACAATTTTATTTGTTTAAATATTTTAACTCATCAACTATTCTAGGGAGATAATTATCTTTTTCAACAATTAAAAAATTTTTAAAATCTAAAAATATTTTTGTTTTGCTAATTTTTTTCCACCATTCTTCGATTAGATAATCTTTATCTAAGGAGTTAACAAATTTAGCAGCTTGTACAGGATCATTGAAACAAATATTAATTTTATTAAGACTAATAAATTTTTGTTTAAATGAAGCTTTATATTGTAATGAATCAAAAAAATTTTTACTACAAATCAATATAAAAGGAAGACCAAAAAAAAGAAGTTCCCATAAGGGCGTGGATACATCGTTTAAAATTACTAATTTTGCATTAAAATATCTTTTTTTTTTAGCATTAGAAAAAATTGGTAAAAATTTTATTTTATTTTTAAAATTTTTTTTCCATAAATTTTTATCTACCAAACTTCTTTTTATCGGAAATAACTTCACTAAAACTTTTTTTCTATTTGAAACATTCAATTTAGAAAAAAAAACTAACAATGGATCATCATTAATACTATATAAAGGTCTTGTAGCGGGAAGAAAATTAGGAAAAATTGTGAAAGTGCTTAAAATTAAAATTGAATTTCTCTTTTTTATTTCCTCGAATGATATTTTTTTTTCATTAAAAAAATGCATTCCAAGACCTTTTTGATCGTCAAAATAATAACTCCTAGATGAATATTTTTGATCTATGTGCTCTATATCTAATTGATTTGTTTTTGAAATGCACCCGCCGTGCTGAAAAATTATCAGTTTTCCATTTTTATTATTTAAGATTTCAGCAGTTAAAATATTAAAATAATCACTGTCATAATGACAGTTCCCGGTTCCAATTATTTTAATTTTCTTTGAAATTTTTTTAACATCTTTTTTAACAGAATTAAAATTTTCTAAATAGTTGGCAGGCAAAAACTTTCCAACAATTTTGTTAAATATTTTATCAATTATGTCCTTTTCATCAATTTTAATTCTTTGTCTAAAATTTTGATCTACAAAAAAATTATTATTAACATTATTAAAAAAAAAATTATGTGGTATAAAAATAATTTTACCAAAGCTTCTAAAAAAAATATTAATAGCATTTTTTAGACCAGTGTGGCCATTTATTATTAAAATTGGTTTAAAAAAATAAACATATAACCTGATAATCGGTATTAAAATTAATTTAGAAAATTCTGTTCTGCTGCGATCATTAACCTTATTGCCGCTTCTTATATATTTTAAATTTATAGATTTATGATCTAGCTCTTTTAAAATCATAGAACATAATAATTTTCTAAAATCATTAGTAAAAGTATATAATTGAAAATTACTAAATTTAATAAAAGTTTTTTCTTTTATAACTTCATTAATAATTTTAAATTCTTCAAATTTAATTTTTTCAAATAATTTAATGTTCTTAATAAGGGGCTGTAATACCATAATCAAAAAATTATCAATTATAAGTCCCCAATACTTTTCAGAATTATTTATTTTATTATATTCGTTTAATATCTTGGTAAGTTCTTTTCTATAGATTGTTAATTTATTTTTTATGATAATATTATTAGAATTAACATTTTTAATGACATTATCTATATTATTAACATATGAACAATTATAATGTAGTAGACGTTTCGGGCTATAAAAATTAAATAAAGTTTCATCAATAAAAACTAATTCCGAATCTGCAGGATATTTTAATTTATGAAAATTTGTTATTAAATATTTTTTTTTTTTATCAAATGATTTTGATAATGCTTTCATATATTATTAATTTTTTTTAAGCTCTAGTTACTTTGTTGTCAACTTCATATCGTCCCCTGCAGTCAATTATTGCTTTAGAGTTCTTATATATCAAATTGTAATCCAATTTATCATGATCCGTCATTAACAAAACGATATCAAAAGATCTTAAATTTTTTGAATTAACATCTATCTTTTTTTTATTACAGTTATATTCATTTATTAATAATGCTTCATTAATATGTGGATCAGACCATTCTATTTTTGCAATATTTTCTTCGAGCAACTTATTCATTAAGTGAATAGATCCCGACTCTCTTATATCATCAATATTTGGCTTATAAGCTATTCCCAACACTAAAATTTTTGCATTAATTTTTTTAATTTTTTTTTTCTTTTAATACTTTTAATATTTTTAATTTTACAAAATCTATTACATTAGAGTTTGTCTTAGATGAAAGTTTTATAAAGTTTGCAGAAATACCACTTTTTTTTGCCTTCCAATATAAATAAAGCGGGTCAATAGGAATGCAATGTCCTCCAATTCCTGGCCCTGGATGAAAGGGTCTGAAACCGAAGGGTTTACTTTTTGCAATTTTTATAATTTCAAAAATATCTAAATTCATTTTGTCCGCAACTAATTTCATTTCATTTATAAAGCCGATATTTACTGAGCGATAAATATTTTTAGCAACTTTGAAAACTCTGCAATCTCAAGAGAGCTGGCTTGAACAACTGTGTTAAAAAATAAGTTATAAAATTTATTTTCTAATCCATAAATTATTAAATCTTTTTTATTTAATCTATAATTTACTATTGAATTATTTTTGGATTTTTTATAATTAAAATCTTTATCAATTTTAAATAACTTACATCCTTCGTTGTAGAATAAAAAATTAGAATTTTTATTTTTTAAGGATTTTAATCCTAAGTTTTGATATAATTAAAATTCTTTTTTTCAAATTAAAACTCTAATTGTTAATTTCGATAAAATTTGCATTTAATTAATATATTTATAATCAAGACTTAAATGTAATTAAAAAATTTAATTTATTTTACGTAAATAATTTTTTTTACATCATAGTTTAAATTTTCTTCTAACCAACTAATTAATTTAATATTTTCTTTTATTAAATAATTTTTAAATAAACGTAATTTTTTTTTATTAACAACTGTAATATAAAACATTCCATTGGAATTTTTTATTAAACCTGTTTTATAATTAAAATGCATTAATCTTTTATTGATAGATGGAGTGGCATAATAACCCCAAGACTTTCTAGTAACATCGTATTCTTGATATTTATTTGATAAAAAAGTAACCTGTTCATTAGATTTTGTATAAATATTTGCAATATGTTTTATTTTAATATTTTTATTTAATCCAACTGAAAACTTTCTATTAATTTTCTTGATTTTCATTTATTTTTGGCAAAATACATATAAAGTATATTTGCCTGATGGTTCTTTAATTCGTCCTAGTAGTAACATCTTTATGCTAAATCTAAATAATATATTTAATAAAGAAATTTCACTAAAGATATTATTATGTTCAATAAAAAATTCTTCCCTATCAATTAAGCTTGATTTAGATGCCTGATAATCAGGCACCTCTATGTATAAATATCCATTATTTTTCAATTTTTTGATTACCGAATTTAAAAAGGAGTTAACATTAGGAACATGCTCTAGAACTTTATTGATTGTAATAAAATTATAGTTTCTTTTTAAATATTTTAAATCACTGACAGTTTTTATAAATAAAAAATTTTTAAGATGATTTATTAAATATTTATCTTTCTCTACACATGTAACTTTAATGCCTTTTCTTTTTAATTCATATGGAAAAACACCTAACCCCGAGCCTATATCTAATAAATTTGTATTCTTTATTTTTTTTTCTTTTATAAAATTTAAAATTCTTAAAACCCTATTTTTATTATCAGAACTAAAATGAGGTAAACTAATAATTCTTTTAAAGTTATTTTTAATTCCTTTAATTGATTTATAATTCTTCTGTACATAAAGTCCTTCATATAAATTTTTTAAATCAAAATTATGATCATTAATAATATGATTGCAATTCTTACATTGAAAAAGATTTCTTTTATATTTCTTTATATTATAATTAATCTCTAGTTTCGGTTTTTTTTTGATAGAAATAATTTTCTTAAAAAATTTATTTTTACAATAACATGTTATATTTTTTTTAAATTGCATAAATTACCATCTCCAATCTTTAATTAAAAAATTTTCAATCTTCCATTTGTTATTTATTTTTTTCCAAATTTTTTTATTTCTAAATTTTTCTGCAAAAATAAAAAAAGTTGATAAGTCAATTTTGACATACTTACAAAACTTTTTTATATCGTTAATGGGTAAAAAATTTTTATTTTTTTTTATCAATTCAATAGCTTTATTTCTAGAAATTCTTTTATTTCTTATTTCAATAGATAAATTGTCAAAATCTCTATTAATTCCGAATTTATACCATTTCATCCAATGATGAATTGAAATAAAATCATCATCAATGTCTGCAAATTTATAAATGCCTGTTCTTGCTTTGTCATTTGTCTTAAATCCAATTTTTTTTGAAAATGCATAAATCTTAACGGGGTCCCATCTAATAAAATTACCTAAAAAAATTTCTAAAACTTTACTATTTTTTTTAAAATCAAATATATAAGACGCCAAATCATCTTCGGTTAAATCAGTTCCTACCCAGTCAAAAATAGTAGTTTTATTAGTAACTCCATAATACTTTCGCCAATTATTAGACATATAACTGCTTAAATCACTCTTAGAATTTTCACCATATTCCAAGGCTGAATTTTCACCCCAAACGATTAATGGAATATCAAATTTTTCTGCAATATTTCTTGCAATATTATGAATTGAAAAATGCATTGGTATTGCTGTAGATCCAGATTTTTTGAAGGTTTTTAACATAAATTTAGATTCAACAATCGGATTTATAGTCCACTGAATATGATCAACTCCTATATTTATTAAATTATCTAAATTTTTATATCCAACAGAAGTCATAGATGGATTTTTCCAAGTAAAAGTCAGTGGTTTTAGTCCAAATTTTAAACAATTGTATACTTGCCATGTACTATCTTTGCCACCAGAGACCGGTATTAAGCAATCAAATCTAGACTTAGAACTTTGCTTTATTTTTTTTATTAATTTTTTTAATAAAAAAAATCTTTTTTTCCAATCTATAAAATCTTTATTTTTATGATTTACACAAGCATTACAAACGCCTGATGTATTAATTTCAATATTAGGTCTTGAGTTAGGAAGTACGCAATTGTTACACCAAATTATTTTATTCATATTTTCATATCTAAAAAAATTTTAGCGTTTATAAAAGAAAAAATAAATTTACTATAATGATTTAAGCTAATATCTTTCATAAAAATATTTTTTATTTTTTTTATATCAAAAATCTTAAATATTTCACTTTTTTCATCTAAAAGCTCATCGATAAATTTTTTATCAGAAAAATTAAAAATTGAAGTAATTGATGCATTAAAACCTTTTTTAATTCTATCCATTCTAACGCTTTCGTGTAGATAACTTTTTACTGATTCTCTTAAAATAAATTTGGCATAACCATTTTGTATAAGCTTTTCAGTAGGTATTGAATGAAGAAAGTTTACTAAATTACTATCTAGGAAAGGACTTCTGTTTTCAATAGAATAATACATGGAATTGGTATCATCTTCGTTAAGTATTACAGGTGTCGTTTCGTAGAACAACTCATTTAAAGATCTATTCTTAAGTAATGAAGATGAAAATTTTTTTTCACTAAAAGTTAGGTCAATTTTAAGATCTTTTTTAAGAAGATTTATAAATTCATTTGAGTTATCGTAAATATGATCTCTAAAATGACTATTTTTAATATATAAATCAAAATTTTTTAGGGAAGTATTTCTAATTAATGGTTTAACGAATTCTTTAAAATTTTTTTTATATAAGTGAAATTTTTTTTTGTTTCTAGTATCGTACAAGTATTGTAGGTGATGATCGTAATAACCTGAATAAACCTCGTCTGCAGCAGTTCCTGATATTGAAACCTTAAAATTGTTTTTAGAAATATTTTCTGACAAAAAAGAATGTAAAAAATAAGTTATAGTGGGTATCGGTCCGCTCTTATAATTTATCAATCTTTTTATTCTCGCGATATTTTCGGTATTATTTCTAATGTTTTTGATATTTATTTCATGATGATTGCTAGAAATATCTTTAACAACTATATCAATATTTTTTTTTTCGTTATATCTAGTATCTAAATTATCTAAAATTGAAAAAGTATTAACTTTAATGTTAAATCTTTTTGCGGCTACAGAAACCAAGGCACCAGAATCTATCCCGCCGCTTAAACAGAATGCGATTGGTACATCTGATCTTAATCTAATTTTAATACTATTAAATAGAAGCTCTCTAGCGTTATCAATTAATTCTAGGTCATTTCTAAAATTATTATTTACCTTTTCTACTTTCCAATATTTTTTAGTTTTAAATTCTAAATCATTTTTAATTTCAATATAACTTGATTGTGGTATTTGAAATATGTTTTTAAAAAAAGTTTCGGTGGGATTTTTATATAAAGACTTATATCCGCAAACTATCCCTTTCGTTAGTCTTGAAATGTTATGATCGTAATGTTTTTCGCTTAAACATTTGACTACGCGAATATCTGAAGAAAAATATACACCATCACTATGTATGCTGTAATAAAGTGGCTTCTCTCCAAATCTATCTCTTGCTAAAACTAATTTGCTTTTTTTTTTATCCCAAATAGCAAACGACCACATCCCCTCAATTTTTTTAAAAAAATTAATTCCATAAACAATATAGCTTTTTAAAAGAACCTCTGTGTCGGATGTTGTATGAAATTTTAAACCTTTTAAAATAAGATCGTTTTTAATTTCCAAATAATTATATATTTCTCCATTAAAAATAATTGAATAATCACCATCTTCAAATGGTTGATTTGAGCGTTTTTCAAGATCTATTATTCTCAATCTGGTGTGTAAAAATAATATATTTTTATATTTTTTATTATTACTTGAATATTTTTTTACATCATTAAAATCTGGTCCTCTATTTTTAAGTAAATTTAAAGATTTATATATTAAAGAATCGTTTATGATCTTTGAACCAATATAACCTGCAATACCACACATAAAGATAAATATTTAAATTAAAACTCTTTTTAAATCGAATAAACCTGTATTTAAATTATTTTTTCCTTCAATAGCGGTCGGACATAATTTAATTCCTCTGGATTTTAATCTAGAAATAACTAATTTATTGTAATCGATCTTGCGCCCCTCTGGATAAGAATAATGTTCTAAATTTAAATTAATTCTTTTTTTAAAAAAACTAAAACTTTTTTTAATTTGTAAAATTAGGTCTTTATTGCTTAATAAACCAAGACTTAAGTGCTCATGACCATGTCCTCCAACTTTAAACAGGCCGTGATTTTTTAAGGTATCAGTTTGTTTCCAGCTAATTTTCTTATCTATATTAGTATTTGAGTTATTAATAATTGTAATATCGCATTCATCATAAAAATGATTGACGAAATTATTAATATTAAATCCAAAATTATTTTTTACAAAATATCGTATATTATCTAACAAAATAATTTTACTTTTTTTAGAACCAAAACATATTTTTCTTTTGAGCCAAGGAATATAAACTTCTCCCTTTTTTTTAAGCTCAACGCAATATTCGATTTTATCTATCCAGCTCATAGAATTATTTTCAATAAAATCTGTTGAAAAGTAAAAAGTAGAAGGTAAATTTAGATCATTCAAAATTGGTGCTGCTAATGAATAGTTATTTTCAAAACCATCATCAAAAGTAATTGCGTAAGCATTTCTCGGCAAATTAATATGATTTTTAATGCAGTAGAATATTTCATCTAAACTTAAAAAATTTCCTTTCTTCTTTAATAGCCTAAGTATTTTTAAAAATTCTTTTTTAAGAATATGTTTTTTAGTATAGTTTCTCACTTCAAATAAATTCTTCTCAATAACACCGTGAAATAAAAAAATAACAAAATTATTTTTTGGGATATTAAGATATTTTTTAATTTTATGTTCCATATTTATTTTTTATAAAATTATTAAAATTATTAATACAATTTTCTTTTAAAACAGCGGGCATAGCGGAATAGTACCTTCCTTTTTTATTCTGAGATTTAACTTTATATTTTTTATGAGATAAAAATTTTTTAATAATTTTTTTAGATAGCAACAAGCATATATCTGATGATATCAACCTTAAATTATAGATATTAGTTTTTCTATTAAAAGTTAATTTTTTTTTATAAATAACGGCACCAGTATCAAAAGTCCTATTAACTTTATGCAAAGTTACATAAAAATTCTTAAAATCTTTATGATAAATAGCCCATAAAAAACTATCTAAACCTCGATAATATTCTGGATTTCCACCGTGTAAATTAAAAGTTTTTTTTTGAAAATTATTTAAAAATTCTTCTCTAATTTTTCCAACTCCATAAGAAATAATAATTTCAGGATTAAATTTTTTTATTAAATTTATAGAAGTTTTAGAATTTATATCCCATACTTCTTTTTTTTTTGATAACGATGAATATTTAATTTTATTTTTTGATAAAATAGAATATTCATAACTATTTCTTAGATTATCTAATTTATGCTCAGTTTTAAAATTAAATTTTATAGATTTTTTTTCAAAAACCGAAAGAAGATCTAACCTTCTGTCTAAAGAAAGTTGATGCAAGAAATATAAGTGATGATTAGTTTTGGTAGTTAAAATTAAAACTTTCAATTTTTTAAATTCCTTAAAATAATAGGCGCATTAATATCAAGATCTGACTTAGCAGCTTTTCCAACGACTTTATTAAGATCGATAGGCTCTAAATATGCAAATGGTCTAACAATACTTACATCTTTAACGTTTATTATAGAATTTTGATTTATATCTTTTGATAAATAAAGAGATCTTCTCATTGAAAAAATATTTTTTTTTTCGCTAGTTTGAACAATTTTCTGTTCTTTTCCCATCATGATTTCAATAGATCTTATTGAGTCTACTAAATGTTTCATGTTGCCGGGGTTTAAGGAAAGTTGATGATCTCTAAATCTTGAATAGCTATTATCAAGTGTAAAATGTTTTTCAATAATTTTTGCTCCAAGAACAGAAGCTACAATCGCAGCATGGATTCCTAAGGTATGATCTGAATAGCCAATTGTAAAAGGAATTTTTTTTTTTAAAAAAGTTATTGATAATAAATTTGCCTCTTTATCTTTAACTGGATATGAACTTACACAATATAAAAAAGCGATTTTTGAATTATTAAATTTTAATTTTTTAATAAATTTATACAAATTAATTGTCTCTTTAAAATTTAATAAACCTGTAGAAATAATTGTATTTTTCTTGAATTTTAAAACCTGTTCAATAAGTTGATAATAATTATTATCACCAGAAGAAATCTTAAAACAATCAACAATTTTATTTAAAAAAATTGCGCTATTTATATCAAATGGTGTTGATATAAATTTCAAATTATTATTTTTAGCTACTAATGAAAGTTTATAAAACTCTTCTTTTGTTAATTCAAAATCTTTTAATCTTTTAAATCTTTTGACATCGTTCTGGTTAACATAATTTTTAGTTTCAAACGTTTGAAATTTTACAGCGTCAACTCCTGCTTTTTTTGCTTCTTTAATAAGTTTGCAAGCAACATTAAAAGATCCTTCATGATTGTTGCCAATTTCAGCAATAATAAAAGTTTTTTTTAAATTGTTTAAATTCATTCTTCTAAAAAAAATTAACAACCATTGAAATGATAGACATATTTCTTGTATTTTACTTTAAATTTATTTTTAGTGTATAATTTTATTGAATCTTTATTGTGGGACTGAGTAGAAGCATAAATTTTTACTTTATTCTGCTTCAAAACTTTATTTTCAAGAAATTCTATCATTTTTGTTCCAAGTCCTAAATTTTGATAATTTTTTTTTACCGCAATCAAGTCAATAATGTAATCTTTTTTATTTTTTAATACTAACAAAAAACCTGCAACTTTTTTATTAAACTCACTAACAATTAAATATTCTCCTCTTTTTTCTCTAAAAAAATTTGATACCCAATTACGTTTTATTTTTATAGCCACTGTCTTTTTAATATTATTATCTTTAAAAAATCTACTTTTGATAAAAGAATTTTCCGCAATATCTAAAATTGATTTTTTATCAATGATATTTGCAAGTCTTATATTTTTAAAATAATTAATCTCTATTTTTTTTTTTCTTGAATTTTTAAAAAAAGTCAAATTTTTTTCTATTAATTTTATTTTATTTTTTTTTACAAATGAATTTTCTATTTCTATATTTGTTTTAATAGAGATTAAAATATTTTTATGTTTATGGTTTAAAAAATTAAAATTTTTGTAACTTGCATTATTTATATTATAAGCTGAATATCCAAGTTGACTGGAAAGCCATTTATCTAATTTCAACAATATGAATTCTCTAAATCAATTTATCTTTATTTTTATTAAAAAAATCAACATACCACTCTATATATTTTTTATAACCTTTTTCTAATTTCCAGTTAGACTTAAAACTCAATAATGATTTTGCTTTATTCATAGAAAGAGTGCCTCTGTAGGGCATAAGGTTATCGCGGTCTACTTTTTTTACTTTTAATTTTGGAAAAGATTCTTTTAAAATATTAATCATTTCATTAATTTCTCTTCCTTCCCCGTAAGTTAAATTAAATATTTGATTAATTGAATTATTGTTATTGATAATGTTCAAAATTCCATCTGTTAAGTCTTCTATATATGTAAAATCTAATTTTTCCTTGCCATCGCCATTAATTACTAACTCTTTATCAAACAATGCATTTTCAATAAAAATCTGCCCTACTCTTCTGCTAATACATCGCTCGCCATACAAAGCCGAGGGCCTTAAAATTGTATAAGGTAAATTAAATACCTGATTATATGCTATAATAATTTTTTCAGCGGCATATTTTAGTGCGCCATATATTCCAATTGGTTCACATACGCTTTCTTCTGTTACTTCTTGTTTTTTAAAATTCCCATAAACCATACTAGAAGACAAAAATATAAAATGTTTAACACTGTCTCTTGATGCATCTAGAGCATTTTCAAGTGTTCTAAGACTATGGTCAAATGTATTGTAAGGATTCTTATTAGATCGTATCGCATGAGATACCGCTGCTAGGTGGATTATAACTTCTGGTTTTATTTTTGATATAATGTGAGATAATGAATGATAATTTCTTGCATCCTGCACATATAAAGGTATTTTTTTTTCACTTAATAAATCTAATCTACTGTCTATAATTTTTTTTGAAAGCAATGGATAAGGAAGATTGTCATAATTTCCAATTACAGAAGTTAAATTATTCACCTCTAATCCATCAACAATACTAACATCAAAATTATTTTCTTTTAGTTTTATTCCTAAATTATGACCAATAAAACCTGCGCCTCCGATAATAATGATTTTTTTATGCATGATTAATATTTTTGATTACACTAATAATGTTTTTAGCAATAAATGTCATATGATTTTGATTTAAATGTGGACCTACAGGAAAACAAATGCTTGAATCACTAAACATTTCAGCATTCTTAAAATTATTTTTATTATAACCATATTTATTCTTGTAATATTTCATTCTAGGCACAGGTTGAGGGTAATATATACTTGTTCCGATTCCTAAATTATTTAATTTCTTTACTATCCGCATTCTAAATTTAGAAATTTTTTTATCTAATAAAATAGCCAAACAATAATGAGAGTTTTGTGATATTTTTTTACCCGAATCTATTACGCGAATATTTTTAAAATCTCTCAATAAAAAACTCAACCGTTTAAAATTTTTTTTTCTTTTTTTTAAAAAAGTTGTAACTTTCTTAACTTGTTCAATACCAATTGCTGCATTTAATTCACTCATGCGATAATTAAATCCTAAAGTTACACAATCATAAGATCCTGGAATTTTTCTTTCACTAAAGGTCTTGTTAACTCCAAATGCTTTTTTTAGTCTAAGTTTTTTTATTAAATTTTTATTATTAGATATAATTATTCCGCCTTCTGCCGTTGTCATATGCTTTACGGGATAAAAAGAAAATACTCCTACATCCCCAAATAACCCAACATGCTTATTATTAACTGTGGAGCCTAGAGCTAAAGCGCAATCTTCAATAACAAATAGATTATATTTTTTTGCGATTTTATTAATTTTATTCATATCGATAGGAATTCCTAAATAATGAACAATAGCTATAGCTTTAGTTTTTTTTGAAATAGAATCTTCAATTTTATTAATATCAATATTTCCATCTTCAGAATTAGAATCAACAAAAACAGCTTTTGCTCCTGTTAGTTCTACTGCATGGGCTGTAGCGACATGTGTTTGGGCTGGCACAATAACTTCATCCCCAATTCCTATGCCTAATGTAAAATAAACTAAATGCATTCCAGCTGTACAAGAGGAAACGCTTACAGCAAATGATGATTTAGTAAATTTAGAAAAAATATTCTCAAACTCTACTGCTTTTGGGCCATGTACCAAAATATTTCCTGACAAAACATTTAGAACTGCTCTTTTTTCAGCTTTTCCTATGAGGGGTTTTCCGAAAGATATTTTCATTTTTTTGAATTATAAATATTTTTATTTATTAATATATTCAACTTTTTCCCATTTTTTGGTTTTCAGAGATTTTTCTATAGCAAAACATACTGACATTAAATTAATTATTTCGTTTTCATTAACTATTTTAAGATTCTTTTGATAATAAACGCTGTTAATAAATGAGTTTAAAATTTCAGATTTATGATTATTAGAAAAAATAGAATTTGTTTTTTTAAGATTTAAATCATCTCTAGATTTATAAAATTTAATTACTTTATTATTATAAAAAAAAGTAGACTTGGTACCATAAACACTTAAAATATGGTGATGCGGGGTTACAGAGGCAAAATTTGAAGTTACTTTGGCAATCATGCCGTCTTCAAACTTTAATAAAGCAGAAACTAAATCATAATTTTTAAAGTTAGTATTTTTTGTTGATATTTTATTTCCATCGGCAATCACAGATTGTACCTTTTTATTAGACAACCAAACAATTAAGTCTATTAAGTGTATTGCCCCTCCCAAAATGACAGAATAAAAAGGAATTTCTCCTCGCCAACCATGTAAAATTTTACTAATTCTTCCATAATTATAATCACCTTCGCAGTAATAAATGTCACCTGTGATTTTTTTTTTAATTTTTTTTTTTAAGTCTATGAATGCAGGATTGCTTCTAAGAAGAAGATTAGAAGAAAAAATAATTTTTTTTTTTTTCTTAAGATTTAAACAAATTTTATTTAGTTCATTAATATTTAAACAAAAAGGCTTTTCAACAAAGAAATGCTTATTGTATTTTATAGCTTGCAGAATATGTTTTGCGTGAAAATTATCGTATGAAGCTATAGAGACAATATCTATATTCGGATTTTTAAAAATATCATCCGAATTATTAGTAAATTTACAATTTTTAAATATTTTTTTATATAAATTTATTTTGTTATTATCTAAGTCACACAAACTAATCAAGTTCACTTTTTTATTTGTAGACAAAACACGAGCATGTTTCGCCCCAACTCCAAGACCGATCACGCCAACATTTAATTTATTTCTCATTAAATAATTTTTTATAAATTAATAAAGTATAATCTAAACCATAGTTCTTATTTTTACAAAATTTTATAATATTTTTCACTCTTATAAAATCACTTAAATTATCTATGCTAAGATTAATATTGCTGTAATTAACTTTGTTAGAAAAATTTTTAATTTTAAACTTCTTATAATTATCGTAAAAAAAACTAGTTAAATGTTCTTGATGTCTTTTTTTTTTAATCTTTAATACGTAGTCTAACATTATTTTCGAATTAATCACTTCAACTGAAAATCCTTTAGGAAAAGTTCTTGGAAATACATTGGTGACAATATCATATTGATTTTTATTAAACAAAGTAACCGCTTTATCAATTAAAGAATAATCTAATAATGGACTGTCTGCAGAAATTCTTACAAATGATTTGCAATTTTCTTTAATAATAATTGAATAAAACCTTTTAAAAACATTATTTAATGGTCCTGACATGTAGTTAATTTGATTTTTGTTACAAAAATTAATAATTTTTTTATTGGTTTTGTGTTTTGAGGTTGCGATAACTATCTTTTTAATTTTTTTAGATTTTTTTACTTGATTGATAACTCTTTTTAAAACTGTAGTGCCTAAAATCTTTTTTAAAACTTTACCAGGAAGTCTTTTAGAAGAGTATCTAGCTTGAATTATGCAGAGCACTTACAAGCTCCAATAATCGAATTTATTTTTTATTCGTTTATCATCAAATATTGATTTAACATCCATAACGATAGAATTTTCATTCTTTAGCATATTATTTATTTTTGTATAATTTAATTTCAAAAATTCTTTATGAGAAACCGCAACAATTAATGCATCTAATTTTTTATTAATTTTTTTAATTTTTAATTTTGGATAGTGTTTATTAAAATCTTTTTTAGAAACCACAGGATCGTAAACATTTAATTGAATTTTAGACTTTTTAAGCGTTTTTATAATATCAAGCACTTTACTTCCTCTTAAATCATTACAATTTTCTTTAAATGTAACTCCTAAAATACCAACTAAACATTTAGATAGTTTTAAATTATTTTTTTTTAATTTTTTTAATAGAACACGGGCTACATAATGGCCCATTTGATCATTTATATTTCTTCCAGATAAAATAACTTTTGGTGAGTACTTAAGTTTTTTTGCTTTGTATGTTAAATAATAAGGATCTACAGAAATACAATGGCCACCAACCAAGCCTGGTTTAAAATTTAAAAAATTCCACTTGGTATTTGCAGCTTCTAAAACGTCGGATGTGCTGATTCCCATTCTTGAACAGATCAGACTTATTTCATTCATAAAAGATATATTTATATCTCTTTGTGCATTTTCTATAACTTTTGATGCTTCTGCTACTTTAATACTTATTGCTTTATAAACTTTGGCTTTAATAATTTTTTTATATAAATCATGTACAAATTTAGCTGTTTTAGGATTACTTCCACTTACAACTTTATTTATATTTTTAATTTCCTTACCGTCTCCGGGACTAATCCTTTCAGGACTATATCCTACAAAAAAATCAACATTAAATTTTAAACCAGAAAATTTTTCTAAAAAAGGAATGCATTTTTCTTCGGTCAAACCAGGATATACCGTTGACTCATATATTACTAAATCATTTTTTTTTAAACAATTGGCAACTATTTTGCTAGCAGAATATAAATAGCTAAGATCTGGTTCTTTGTTATTTTTTACGGGGGTTGGCACAGTAATAATAAATATATTAATATTTTTTAAATCCTTTTTATTTAAGGAAAATTTTAATTTTTTTGATTTATAAAAAGATTGCTTCTTAGATAATAGATTTGAATCATTATTATTTTGAAGTTCCTTAATTCTCTTTTTATTGATATCAAAGCCAATAGTGCTAAATTTTTCACCAAACGCCAAAGCAAGTGGCAAACCAACGTAGCCTAAGCCAATTATAGCTATTTTATTTTGCAACATATTAAATTTTATTAAATAAAATTTCTATATTAATACTATATAAAAAGAACTACTCATAATTAAGAATTTTTATAATGTATAGATATAGATATAATATTACTTTTATTAAAAATTAATAAAACTAAAAAAATAAATGAGTAAAATAACAACTCTAAAAAAAAATTGTATAGAAATTAAGAATGTTTCAAATAATTTTCCAAATAATGTTTTTTTTACAAGCAATCTAATAAATCAATTAATCCTACTAAACTTAAAAGTCGAAAAAATTTTATTTGACAAAAAAAATAAAAAAGGAAATCCAATATTATTGGTACTAAAATTATTATATAGACTAAAGGAAGACTTAAAAGATCTTTTGAGTCTTAAAGATTTTTCTAATAAAGAAAAAATAAAAAAAAAAAATTTTATAAGAGAAAAATCCCACAAAGATCTTTTTCAAAGTCTATGGACAAACTTTAATTTAAAAGAATATATAAATGAAAGAATAGCAAGATATATAAAAAGAATTAAAATAAACAATTTAGGTACTTTGATTGCTAATAAAAGAATTATAGATTTCGGTTGCGGACACGGAAATTTCCTAATTGCCTGCTATTTAAATAAAGCCAAATATTGCCTTGGAATTGATTATGGTCAGAAATCAATTTTATTTGGCAATAAGATTATCTCTGCTTTAAAATTAAATAAAAAAAAATTAAAACTTAAAATAGGTTCCGTTTATAGAACATTTGAAAGGGACAGTTCATTTGATTTTGCAATCCAAAATGGAGTTTTTCATCACTTGGACTATGAAGACAAAGCTTATAAGGAAGTGCATAGAGTTTTAAAAAAAAATGGATATTTCTTTTTGTATACTGACGGCGGTGGAGGCATAAGAGATATTGTTCTTGATATGTCACAAAAGATTTTAAAAGATATTGATAAAGATTTCATCGTCAATAAAATAAGATCTCTTGGACTAACAACTAACAAAGAATATCACATGGGTGATGGATTGAATGCCGAATATAGGCATACAAACTTTTCTAAATTAAAAATAAAATTAAAAAAAATTGGCTTTTTCAATTTTAAACAACTTAATGGTGGAATGAAAACAGATTTTGATAAACCATTTTATAGAGATAAATATTTTTCGGAAAAATTTGGATCGGGCGATTTAAGAATTCTCTGTCAAAAAAAATAGCTATTTAATTATAATAATTAAAAAAGCTTAGATTTTAAGGTTTTGTTAAAAAAATATATTTCTTTACCTACATTAAAGCTTTTTCCCATGTCATGAAATCTACAGCCTATGGTAATTCTAATTTTTTGTGAACTATTGATTCCGCTTCTATGTTTAATGTTCATATTAAAAAAAGCGGCATCTCCTAAACTCGCCTTTAAATTTTTTATTCGTTTTGTTTCACTAGTTAATAAGTAAGAGGTATATTGTTCGGAAGTAAAATTATTATTTTTAAATGATTTATTTTTTTTTATAAATTTAGGATCCTTAGAAGGAATAAAAATTAATGAACCATTTTTCTCTGAATTATTTGTTAAGGGAATCTAGCATACCCCGGAATTAAATTTGGGATAAGACATGTGATAATAAGAAGAATCTTGGTGCCAATCAAGCGAGTTTCTTTTGTCAAAAGGGGCATCCAACCTAAACATAAAGCCATTTATAAAAATATTATTTCTTTCTGTATTTAAAATCTTAGAAAAATGATCAATAAAAAATTCCTGATAAAAAATAGACCTTAAAGTAGCGCTTAAATTTAAAGTGTCATACATCTCGCCAAATTTTTTTGGACTTTTTTTTCTAAATTTAATTAATTTTTCATGTATTTTTTTATCTTCGAAAGATATTTTTTTAAACTTAATATTTAAATATCTTTCTAGAGAGCTTTTAAAAAGTTTTTTTAAAGAAACAATATTTGATTTAGTTAAAAAATTATTTAAAATCAAATAACCATTATTACGATAGAAATGTAATTCTTTTTTTATCATAATATAAAAATAAAAGTTTTTTTTCTTATTTAAAAAATTATAAAATACATAATATTTTTTTTTGACAATCTAAATTTTTTCAAAATTTAACATTGTAATTTGTATCTAAAATTTTTTCAGTGCATAAATCAAGCCAATTGAGCTATTAGTAACGGTAAGCTTAACGTGTTACCACGCTTCCACACCCGTCCTATCAACGTCGTAGTCT
>Ga0114973_10000499_pt1 | contig 29724 bp, 28 predicted proteins | sample M_140807_MF_Meta_FD_87025 | JGI IMG/M metagenome (GOLD analysis project Ga0114973, IMG submission 87025) | Freshwater microbial communities from Lake Montjoie, Canada to study carbon cycling - M_140807_MF_MetaG | ecosystem: Environmental > Aquatic > Freshwater > Lake | place: Lake Montjoie... | reverse complement strand
TTTTTTTATAAATTTTCAAATATATATAGTAACATTTTGTTTTTTGTTTGTTTTATAATTATAGGATGGTCTTTTTTTTTATTGTTTTTTTTTTTTTTTTAAATTTTTTTTTTTTTTTTTTATTTTTTTTTTATTTTTTGATAAAAAAAAAATTATTAAATTCGGTCCTTTTATATTTATCAATATTTTTTTTAGTATCCTTGTTTATATTTTTTTTAAATAGTAGCGATCTTGCTACATCAAAATATGCAAATGTTTTAAGTGGTTTTTATAGTCCAGCATCTAGAGCTTGGGAATTCTTAACAGGAGTTTTGTGTTTTATTTTTGTAAGAAAGTTTTTTTATAAATTTTCAAATATATATAGTAACATTTTGGTTTTGGTTGGTTTTATACTTATAGGATGGTCTTTTTTTTTAATGCATAATGTTTTTTTTCAAACTTTAGCCTGCGTTTTTGGAGCTGGCTCTATTTTAATTGGTGGATCCTTTAAATCTACTAATAAAAATTTTTTGATTAAAGTTATAAGAACTAAATACTTGTGTTATATTGGCAGTATTTCTTATTCTTGGTATTTGTGGCACTGGCCAGTAATTATTTTTTTTACAATGTTTTTAAAATTAAATACATTAAATGTATTTTTTGTTTTTTTAATCTCTCTTATTCCATCTATTTTATCATACGAATTTTTAGAAAATCCTATAAGAAAATTAAAAAATTTTAATAAAAAAAAATTATTTATTACAATTTTTTTAACTTTAATAATCCCAACAATTATATTATTTATTTTAATTTTTGCCAATTCCAGGGGTTATTGGCAAGATAAAATTATAAATTTTAAAAAATCTATAGAGCCTTTACACATTGCTAATATTTCTGGATGTGGACAAGGTTTTGTACCTAGTCATTCTTCAGATAAAAAATGTTTTTGGAACTCACCTAATGATCAAGCTATTTATCTAATAGGAGATTCAAATGCTGATCATTTTAGTGAGACAGTTATTATTGCCGGCACAAAATTAAATAGTGAAATTAGAATATTTACAAAAGGCGGATGTTCATTTACTGGAAGATATTGGTCTGTATATTCCTCTTTTTTTAACACTGATTGCAATAAGTATGTTGATGATAGTATTGAGTTTTTAGAAAAATCTAAACCAGGAATAGTTTTTATAGGAATAAGTGATTCTGTTTGGAGAGAAGCACACAGCAAAAATGTTGCTGTAGGTCCAAGCAAAAGTCAAGCTTATCAGGATTCTCATTTAATCTCAAAATATCTACTTGAAGATTTAATTTTTAAAATCAAAAAGATCAAACTCGCTGGTCATAAAGTTATTATAATTCAACCGGTTCCAAAATTTATTGATAAAGATAGTAAAGTATTATTTGATTATCAGAAATATCCAGCCTTATATTTTTTTATTAACATAAACCAAATCAAACCAACCAGTATTGACATTAACTCAGTTGACGAGATGCAAAGTAAAGCAAAAAATTATAATAAAATTGCGTCAATTAAAACAGAAAGTAAAACACTTGACCTAAAAAAATATATTTGTGATGAATTTAAGTGTTTCAATTTTAAAAATAATTTTTATATTTATAGAGATGCTGGTCATATTTCAGTCGAACAAAGCATTATACTCTCAGAAGTATTTAAAATTCAAATTGAAAAATTATTTATTAGTAAAGAATAATTTATCAAGATGTACTTTTTATTTTTAGGTTATGTTTTTACAATCGTATTGTTCTTGAGAAAATAAGTAGTATCACATTTTTTTAAGACATTATTTCTATGAGATATAATTACAATTATTTTGTTATGTAAGAATTTATTAATATTAGAAATTGTAAAAAAAGTATTTTGAATTTTAGATCTGCGCTAACAGAGTAAAAAATTTTTATTATTTTTTTAAGCATTACTATAATTGTTTATTGGAATTATTATTTTTCTTTTTTTAATTTTTTTAAATAATTTTAAATATTGTTTTGATATATTGTCCCAATTGTAATATTTAATAATATTTCTGTTAAAGTTAACTTGCTTTTTAAGTAGATTATTATTTTTTGATATCTTTTTTATTAAATTTGCTAAATTTTCATAACTATTAGAAGCAAAGTAATTTAGTTTTAGTTTTTTTCCTAATTCTTTATTTGGATCTGTATCAGAGCAAATAACGGGCCTGCCAATCTTGCAGGCTTCCAAAATAGGTATACTGCTCGATTCATACAGAGATGGTGAAATTAAAAATTTGCAATTTTCATACAATGAAATTAATTTTTTAAAATTAACTTTACCAAGATATTGAATATTTAGATGTTTATTATTATTTATAAAATTTAAAATATTTTTAGAACTTCTAAATTTTTCTCCAACCATAACTAATTTTGAATTTATTCTATATTTTTCTTTCAAAACTTTTATACTTTTTAATACCGTCATATGATTTTTATGCTGCCAAAGTTGGGCTGGAAAAAAAAAAAATTTTTTTTTTTCAATATTAACTTTTTTAAACTTAAAATCATTAGAGATACCTTCGTTAATTACCTCGATTTTTTTTTTATTTATATTCGGATAAAATTTAATTATGTCTTTTTTTATAAAAATACTACTTGCTTGAATTATTGTTGATTTTTTAATTGTCTCTTCATAGCAAAAAAATCGATACTTCAATTGTAAAAAATTAAAATTATTTCCATAGTGTAAATGCTGGAGATCATGTATCGAAGTTACCGTAGGTATGTTTAAGTTATATGGTCTCAAATATGAAAGGGGACAATAAAACACATCAGATTCTTCCTCAATCCTCTTTTTTATTTTTGCATAGTAAGAATTTTCAAAATTTAAAAATAATTTTTTTTTATTAAAAATTATACAAAAAAATTGAAACACAAACAAAACTAGTTTAGATTTTTTTATAGATATAATATTTGATTTTCTAAAAATTTTTTTTAGAGAAATTTCAGAAGCTGGATTGGTGTAAATATTTAGAAGAATATTTTTTTTTCTCTCTAACGCTTTTAATAAACCTAGAGAAAAACTATTTATCCCTCCACGATAATTTTTTTTAAAATCTAATAGATTGACCCCTAATCGTATCATTATTTTTTAAAGTACGATTTAATATAGTTTATAATATTTGTTTGATCGGTTTTTTTTAGTTGTGCTGATGAAGGAAGGCTTATAAGACTTTTATATACTCTAAGACTATTTGGATATTTTGTTTTTTTAATAATATATTTATTTTTAGCATAACATGGCTGAAGATGTAGTGGAAAAAAAGCTCTGCGAGTTTGTACTCTTTTTTTTTGCAAATAGTCAGCCAATTTTGTATTTGCGCACAAAATATTTGTAAACCAATGAATTTGATTGCTTTTGCCGGTTGGTTCTATAAATTTAATATCAGGTATATGGTGCAAAGATTTTTTATACTTTAAATATATTTCTAATTTTAGTTTAATAATCTTACGAAGTTTCTCAAGCTGCGCTAATCCTAAAGCAGCTTGGATTTCAGTAAACATAAAATTGTATCCAATTTTTTTATGAATAAAAATCCCTTTTTTTTCTCTTCCGTGATTTTTAAGCTTATAAATATTTTCATAAATTTTTTTATTATTTGTAACAATCATGCCACCTTCGCCTGTAGTTATTAATTTATTTCCATAAAATGAAAAGCCTCCGACATCTCCTATAGCGCCAACGTGTTTTCCTTTATAAGTTACCCCCACACCCTGCGCAGCATCCTCAATAATAAAAAAATTTTTTTTTTTTCGTAATTTTTTTATTTCATCTAAGTCACAACTATTCCCATAAAGATGCACAGGCATGACAGCTTTAGTTCTTGAGTTGATAAGAGGTCCAATTTTATTTGTATCTATGCATAATGTTTTTGGGTTTATGTCACACAAAACAACTTTAGCACCCGCTAATAACACAGCGTTTGAACTTGCTATAAAGGTCATGTCAGGCACGACAACCTCATCACCCGATCCAATATTTAAGCTCTTTAAACAGGCAAAAATTCCTAATGTCCAATTATTAACAGCAATAGCATATTTTGAATCTGCAATTTTCTTGAATTTATCCTCAAATTGTTTTGTAAATTTATCTTCGGTGACAAAGGTTGATTTGATAACTTTTTTTAAATAAAATAATTCCCTATTATTAATCCAAGGGTAGATTTGTAAAATATTTTTATTCATCCTTTAATTGCTAGAATTATTCTATTAATGTCATTTTCAGTCAAGTCATTATGATTTGGACAGTAAAAGCAAAAATTATGAATAAAGTTTGCATTGGGTAAATTATATTTTATTTTTATATATTTTTTAAAAAAAGGCTGTTTGGTTATATTGCCACTAATAAATGGCCTTATTTCTATATTTAATTTTTTAAATATTTTTATATATTTTTCTAAAATAGTTGCATTTTTACATATTAATGGAAAAGCGAAGTTTGATAAAATGTTCATATTTTTTATTTGATAAGGAATAAAGTCATTATTATTTAAATATGAATTGTACATTTTATAAAAATTTACTTCTCTTTCTTTACTAATTTTTTTTAAAAATCGAATTTGGTCCATTGCTAAAAAACCGTTAATTTCTGATGGTCTAACATTGTAAGCCAAGTCATAAAAAGTATAAGATTGATAGAATTTTTTTGTTTTAAATTTGAGGTAGTAATTTTTTTTAGTCTCTTCGTCTAAGTTTCTCACCCAGCCATGAGCTCTAACAAGTTTAATCATATTATTTAATATTTTTGAGGAAGTTGAAATTGCCCCTCCCTCAATGCTTGATATATGATGACCAACAAAAAATGAGTGAGTAGAGGCAAGACTAAATGATCCTAATTTTTTATTTTTATACTCCGAACCTAAACTTTCGCAGTTGTCTTCAAGAAAAACAATATTTTTTTTTTTACATATTTTTTTTATTTCATCTAAATCATCACAAAAACCCATGGCGTTAGTAATAAAAAAAGCTTTAAATTTATATTTTTTTATTGATTCTAAAAAATTAGAAGATGAACAATTAAAAGTATTCAGATTTATATCAATTGGAATAGGATTTAAGTTTAGTTGCAATAGTGGCATTATTGTTGTTGACCAAGTTAAGGCAGATACTGCAACATTGTCATTATTTTTTAATATATCTAGATTTTTTAAAGACTGGATAAGAACTAAATTTGCTGAGGATCCGCTATTTACCATAGTGGTATACTTTTGATTAATAATTTTTGAAAATTTATTCTCAAAATTTGAAACTTTTATATCCATAGAAAGTTTTTTAGCTTTTCTAATAAAATTTATTAGATTTTGTTTAGTTTCACTTTCGTTATAGAAAGTATTTTCCATTAATTTAATTTTTTTAATCATATTTGATTTCAATTTTACTAAGATTAATAATACAACATGCTCTTGTTATATTTAATAAAAAAGATATTTTATATAGTACATTAATGTCCCCAATAGCAATATTTACTTACAATCGTCCCGACCATCTAAGAAAATGTATATCCAGTTTAAAATCTAATTTTTATTTTAAAAAAACAAAATTTTTTATATTTCAAGATGCTTTAAAATCAGTTGATAAAGAAATATCTAAAAAATATCATTTGTTGTTTAAAGATTTGCCAAGTAATTTCACAATAATTAGAAGAAATAAAAATTATGGTTTAAAATTTAATATAATAGATGGTGTTTCTTATGTTCTTTCAAAATTTAAAAATATTATTGTTTGTGAAGACGACTTAATATTTCAAAAATATTTTATTTATTACATGAATAGTATGATTCAAAAGCATGAAAAGAATAAAAGCATTTCATGCGTGAGTGGATTTTCTTATGTTTTTAGAAATCAGCTTAAACAATTCCCAGAAGAATACCTTTTAAAATTGACATCATCATGGGGCTGGGCAACTCGTAGAGAGTTCTGGAGTAAATTTTTAAAATCTGACTTAAGTTTAGAAAAAAAAAATTTGTTTAGCAATAAAAAACTTCAGTATATTTTTGATTATGACGACGCTCAATCACACACTTTATGGTTAAAAAAAAATAGCTTAAATAAAATTAGCTCGTGGAATATAGAGTGGGAATTTTTTAATTTTATAAACTCTTACTACACCTTATATCCAAAAATAACCTTTGTTGAAAATAGAGGGTTTGATGGTAGTGGTACGCATTGCACTAGAGCAGATTATAAATTTCAAAAAATAAATAATAATTACAAATACCAAATAAATAAAAAAAAAATTACTTTTGAACAAGAAGAGAATGCTGATCTAAGAAAGATTATATCACAAAATATTAAACAAAATATAATAAAGAAGAACTTAAAAAAGTTAATTTATTTTAACTTTCTAAATTAATTAAATATAAAATGTTTAATCAAATAAATAAAGTTTTATTTATTTTAGAAAAAAAAGAAAAATTTAAATTATATCTAATTTCAGTTTTTACTTTTTTATCTATTTTAATGGAAACTTTATCAATTGCTATTATTATTCCAATTTTCGATATAATTTTTTTTGGTAAAGATGAAAGGTATCATTATTTTACTTACTTTTTTTTAGATGGAAATCTATTGTTTAGTGAAAAAAATTTTAAAATTTTTATCTTAATTTCATTGCTAGGTGCATTTTTATTTAAAAATATTTTTCTGGTAATTTTTCATTTTATCAACATAAAATTTTTTTATTTAATAAATTTAAGAGTTTCTAAATCTTTATTTAACTTATATTTGAATAATAATTATAATTTTTTTTTAAATGTAAAATCTGACGATTTTATTAGAAAAGTTTATAATGATGCTATTGGCTTTAGAGAATACTTGATTTCAGCACAATTAATACTATCGGAATCAATCTTTATTACATTTTTATCTATTTTTTTATTTATCTTTAATCCACTAATTTTTACTTTTTGTTTAATTATTTTTACAATTATTCTAGTCACATATAATTTTATTTTTAAAAAAAAAATTATAGTTTGGGGAAATTTATATCAAAAATCACTTGGTGAATTACAACAATTAATTATTGATGGTATTAGAGGAATTAAAGATATTATTATATATAGTATTGAAAATAGATTTCATTCTCAATTTGATACTGTTAGTAAACATGCAATATTTTCTCAATTAAAATTAAGTTTTGTAAATACAAGCCCAAGATTTTTTATGGAATTAGTGGCTATATTTGCCCTGATACTTCCATTGATATTTCTGGTTTCAATCGGTTTTGATATTCCATCGTTAATACCTATATTTGCGTTGTTTGCAGTTTCAATTTTTAAGGTAATTCCATCTATTAATAGATTAATAAATTCATACAATAACCTTAAGTATTATTCTGCCTCAGTTGATATTTGTCATGAAGAAATTTTGACAAATCCGCATAAAATATATGAATTTAATAATTATGATTTTTATAAGTCATTAGAGTTTAAGAGTCTTCAATACCAATATCCAAAATCAAGCAATTCTATTTTAAAAAAAATAAATTTTATAGTTAAGAAGAACGAGTCATTATTAATTAGAGGATCAAATGGCTCTGGGAAAAGTACCTTATTAAATATTATATCTGGTCTTATTACTCCTAGCTCAGGAGAAATTTTACTAGACAACAAGAGCGTAATTCTTGGAAAGTTTTGGGCAAAAAAAATTTCATACATTCAGCAAAATATTTTTTTATTAAATTGTTCAATAAAAGAAAATATAGCTTCCTCTAATTACTCTATTATTGATAATAATAAATTTTCTCGTATAGATAAAATATTAAATTTAAGTGAAATATTCGAACAAATGCCAAATTCTTTAGATACTATAGTTGGTAATAATGAAAAAATGTTGTCAGGAGGTCAAAGACAGATTATTTCAATAGCAAGGGCCCTATATAAAGATAGCGATTTGCTAATATTTGATGAGGCTGACTCCGCTCTAGATAAAAATGCAAGGGATACTCTAAAAAATTTACTATTAGGACTTAAGGGAAAAAAAACTATTATTTTTGTTACTCATGAAGATTCTTTTTTTAAAGAATGTTTTGATCAAATATATAAAATATCAAATGGAGAGCTAATATTAGAAAAATAATTTTAAATCTATTTAAGTAAAAAATTAAAATGATTAGTATTTTTAAAATTTAAAAAAATAAAATTTTTTTTAAAATGTGTAATCTTTTCACGATTTGAAACGTCTGTTAAGATTTTAACATGATTGTTTATACATTCTAAGGTAAAAATATTATATAAATTTTCATCAGAAGATATTGTGTATCTAGTTTTTTTTAAAAGATTAATTAATTTACTATTTGATATTTTTTCATAATTTTTTACGCCTGACATTTTTAGTTTATGTCCGATTACATATATTTTAAAACCTGAGTTTTTAATTTTTTTAATTAAATTATAAGAAAAAAAATTATTTTTATTTAAGTGGTTCCTGTGATAAATGAGAAAATCAATAGTTTTTGAATATTTAAGATTTTTTTTATAGTAATTAAATATAAAATTAAATTTTGATTTTTTAATAGTTTTTTTGGAAAGATAATCTTTTAACAAATTAGTGGAAAATATAATTTCGCAATTTCTAAAATTAAGAAATACTTCACTAATTTTGTAAAATATTGGAAAAAGAAATTTTCTAATAAAATATTCTTTTTTATTTTTTTTGTAATTCGCGCCACCTGTTATTGGGCCAAGTAATGTTTTTGGTGGTAAAAATAAAAAAATAAAAAAATTCCATAATGGTAGATAATTTATGTATGCTTTTTCTTTACCTTTAATAAAAACAACCCAACAATAAATTATTCCAATGAATGGAGATATGTATTTATGAGAAAAAAGGTTTATTAAAAATTTTTTTTTAAAAAGATCTTGGCTTGTGATTATTTTTACGGGGTATTTTTCTAGTTTTTTTTTAACAAATAGTCTTGCAAGATTGCCCTCCCCAGAATTTGAAGCATAATCACATACCCAAGCATAATGGAGATTATTTTTTTGGATTGTCGACATCTATTCTAATATTTTTTATATCATTTCCTAAGTATCGTCCTTTAATATAATAATGGAAAGTTGATAAAAGTCTTAATGCTCTTCGAGTAGTTTCATATCTTAGTCTCCAGAGAAATTCAAAACTTGCAATAATTTCTGGAACTATCTTTTCCGATCCACTGACCATTCCTATTGAGCCGCCTATACAAATTATCTTAAAATGCTTATTTTTCTTTGCTAACTCTAATGCGATTTGCTCCTGTTTAGGAGTAGGAATAGTTATAAATATTAACCAATCTTTTTTGATTTTAAAATTTTTTAATTCTTTTAGAATATTTTCTTTATTTCCATAAGGTAGGACTTTATTAATAATTTTTTTTTTATAAAAATTTCTCAAAAAACTTTCTCCTGAAGGACTTAAATTACCCAATACAAATATTTTTTTAATAGTATTTGGTAAGATTATTTTTTTTAACAATTCCCTACCTGGAATTTTTTTTATATTGTTAGCAATACTTTTTGAAAATATCCCATCTGGCCATAAGACTAGGTCTTTATTATAAGTAATTTCTTTTTTTACAAATGATCCTAAAAAGGCTAAATTTAATGCTGACAAAATAAAATTTTTGTTTAGATCTATATTTTTAATATTATTTACCAAATTAAAGTAAGGTAAATGATAATTTCTTGGATCGTTAATACCCCGAAAACTAAATTGATAATTATTTTTTTTTATTTTTAAAAAAAAAAATTGGTATATTTTCGCAGGAATTCTTGAGAGAACAAAAAGCAAATTTGATTTTATTTTATTATTTCGTAAACTTTTTAAAATCTCTTTTGTTGAAGTGATATATGATTTTAAATTTAATCCTGACAATCCGCCCGTCTGCATTCTTGAAATAATAAAATTTATATATTTAAATTTAATGTTATTATTTTTTATTGCTCTTGCAAAAAAATCAAAATCACCAGCAATTTTATAAGATTCGTCATATTTACCAACTATCTTATAATTTTTTTTTGAAATAAAGCAGCCTGTATGAGGAGGAATTAATCCTAAATTTATCTTACTTTTTTCATATTTCGGAAATGAATAGTTTCTGACAATTTTTTTATGATTTTGCTCTGAATAATAAACTACATCGCCATAATAGATTTGAGATTCATTTTTTAATTTTGAAATTACATTTTTGATTAAATATGGATCATTTAAAACGTCATTTGAGTGCAAAATTAATATCCATTTGCCAGTAGCTTTTGCTATCCCGATATTAAGAGCCTCGTATATATTTGATTTTTTTTTAATAAATATTGTTTTTTTTAATTTATTTTTTTTTATTAAAGATATAGTTTTATCAGTAGAGCCGCCGTCAACAATAATATGTTCAATTTCTTTATACTTTTGGTTTATAACGCTATATAAAGTACTAAGAATTGTTTTTTCACTATTTAAACAGATAGTTATAATTGAAATTTTCATTAGTAAATTTACTTAAACATATTTATCTTTAATTTTTTATTTTTTTTAAATTTTTCTATTAATACGTTTGAAATAATAAAAATTAAAAAATCTACGCTAAATAAAGCAAAACTGTTTTCAACTGTCGATCTTAACAAAAAAAAACAAATAAATATTACTGAGCAACTAATTATATAATTTTCTCTTAAAAGTTTAGGATTAGAGATTGTTATAGTGGTATTAAAAATAACTCTTAAATATAATAAGATAAAAAAGAACAATCCAAAATATCCACCACTTAGCAAAGCATAAATTGGTCCATTTGAAACATTGCTTCCATAATGACTAAATTTATCCATTAGCAAGTGTCTATCTCCTTGAGGGCCGTAGCCAAAAATTTTACTGTTATCATAATTATTAATTGAGTAGTTCCACAGCTCAAGTCTACCAGAACTATAATTTACATTTGTATTTCCAGTAAATCTACTACCTTCTAAAAAAATTTTATCCTTATCTCTATTACCTTCTAAAAAAATTTTATCCTTATCTCTATTACCTTCTAAAAAAATTTTATCCTTATCTCTATTACCTTCTAAAAAAATTTTATCCTTATCAATAATATTAAAATTTCCAGCACTATAAAAAAACAAGATAGGAACCATCGTAAATAAAATTAAATATTTGATTTTAGACAGAAAAGTATCTTTTAAAATAAAAAAAAGATAAATTGATAAACCAAAAAAATAGCACAAAATAGTTCCTCTAGAATTTAAACTCCATATTAATAGGCCAATCATTAAAATTATTAATATATAAATATTATTTCCAACCCAATTAAAAAGATCTCTAAAGTGAAACCATCCAATTATTAAAAATAAGTTTAAGATCGCTAGTGACCTTGACAATCCCGTTACTCTTGGGATTGCTTGATCAAATAATAGTTCATTTGCGTTTGTAATGCCGTATAAGGATTTTCCTTTTATTACAAGTTCTAATATTTCATTAAATCTAGTGCTCAATATGTACAGGTTCACAAGAAATAAAAAAAAAAGAAATAAGTAAAATAAGTTTTTTAGAGAACCTCCGGATTTATACTTTGAGGCAAATACAATAAAATTTAAAGTCCCTAAGGCTAAAAAAAGTAAATATAAATTATTAAAATTAAAATTTTCAGGAAAATTTGCAATTAGACCAATAAGTTGGGAAAAGAAATATAATAGATAAATATTTATTATATTAAATTTAAAGATATATTTATAAATTTTTTTTTTGTAGAATAAAAATATGTTCCAAATTACAAAAATAATAATTACCAAAATAGACAAAATTATTCGCAATCCATTGAAGTAGTGCAATATACTTTGTTGATTACTCACTTTTAGCAAATGAGTATCAAATATCATACCTATGGAACTGCATATAATCAGCCAGCTCAAAGATATAAATATCAAACTTTTACTTCGACTGTTTCTTTTAATTAAATCATGCAAGTAAATTTTGATTGAGTAATTTTCTTTATTAGACATCACCAATAGATTATATTAAAAAAAATTTTTTCAAACATTTATGAAAACTAACATAAAATTTTTTAGTTTTAGTTCTTTTTTAATTTGCATTTTACCAATACTTCTAATTTCGGGACCCTTTTTTTCAGATTTAACTGCGACTTATCTAGGTTTATCTTTTTTATTATATTGTCTTTATACAAAGAAGACATATTATTTTAAAAATAAAATAATTTTTTATTTTATATTAGTTTACCTGTATTTAAATATAAATTCATTTATTGGTTTTAATTACAAAATTTCACTTCAATCTTCTTTGCCATTTTTGAGAATTATTTTATTTACTATAGCAGTAAGTTTTTTTGTTAACAAATTTGATCAATTGAATAAGCATTATTTTACAATATTTTTTGTGAGTATAATTTTTTTATTTTTGTACAGTTATTTTATAATCTTTTTTAAGCAAGATTTTTTTGGAAATAAAACTTTAGAAAGTGCAAGAATTACTAGTTTTTTTGGCAGCGAAGAAATAATGGGAAGTTATATATCCAGATTGTTGCCATTAGCTGTTGGATTGTCTTATCTTATAAATATTAAACATAAAAAAAAAATTATTTATATTCTTTTTATTTTAAGCGGTACTCTTATTTTGCTTAGCGGAGAAAGATTATCGCTGTTTTTTTTTATTTTTTTTTTATTTTTTTATTTAATTTTAGATATTAAAAAACATATTTATATTATTTTAATTTTTTTTATATCTTTAGGGGCTGTTTATTTATCTAATCCAAAAAGTATTGACCGGCATCTGTTTCATTCGCTCGATCAAATTAAATCAACATCAAATACTTATTTAAGCTTTCGTCATACACTTCACTATATTACAGCGTACGAAATGTTTTTAGATAAACCAATTACCGGCCATGGATTAAAATCGTTTAGAAATCTATGTGATAAGTTTACAAAAAAAACAGATATATTGATTTATAAAACAAATTTAAATAATCAAAGCAATAAAAAAATAGTTAATGAATATCCAAACGGATGTAACACACATCCGCATAACATATATCTAGAATTTTTATCTGAACTAGGAATTATTGGCTTTTTTTTGTTTAGTTCAATTTTTGTTTATGTAGCATTTCAATTGTTTTCTCATTTAAAACTGATAATTTTTAGCCGACAAATATTATCTAATAAAAATAAATGTTTGTTTTTAATTTTAGCTGGAATTTTTATTACTATGTTTCCAGCGCTGCCATCCGGAAGCTATTTTAACAATTGGATGTTAATTATTTCTTATTTGCCTATAGGTTTTTATTTAGGAATTAAGTCTTTAAAATGATTTATTTCTCAATAACAATTTTATTTAGCTTTATTTTACTTTTGTTTAACAAGCAAATTTCAAAAATTTATAATGTTTTTGATTATCCAGATTTCGATAGGAAAATTCACAAAATTCCAGTTTCACTTTTAGGTGGTCTTTTTATATTTTTGAACCTCTTTGCTTTATTCTTAATTGATTATTTTAATTTTTTCGAAAATTTAAATTTGTTTTACACTGATAAAGAATTTTTATTTCTTACATTTGGCGTAGTTAGTTTTTTTTTGGTTGGTTATTTTGATGATAAAAAATCAATTAGCCCTAATTTGAAATTAATACTTATAATTATTATTGTTTTTTTTTCTTTATTTTTAGAAGACGATTTATTACTAAAAAAACTTAAATTTTCATTCTTTCATAAAGATGTAAATTTTTATTTTTTTAATTATTTTATAACAATTTTATGTTTTGCTCTTTTTATTAATGCGTTGAATATGTTGGATGGAATTAATTGCCAGGTTGCTGCTTACGTAAGCTTTATTTTAATAATTTTTATTGCAAAGGGTATTTTAATTTATTTATCATTTTTATTATTAATAAGTGTTTTTGCATTTTCAATACTTAACTTTCAAAATAAGATCTATTTTGGAGACTCTGGAACTTTAGTATTAGGATTTATTATTTCTTATTTTTTTTTAAAAACATATAATGTTCAAAATGCTTTTTATGCTGATGAAATTTTTTTAATTATGTGTATACCAGGATATGAACTTCTTAGGATCTTTTTTAAAAGAATTTATTTAAAAAAAAATCCATTTCAGCCAGATCAAAATCATATTCATCATCTACTTTTAAAAAAATTTGATTATGCCAAAACATTTCTATTAATTCAGCTAGTTTTAGTGTTTCCATATTTATTATTTTATATTTTTAATAATTTTTTTATATCATTTTTTTTAAGTACTTTTTTATATCTAAGTTTAATTATTAATGTTTCAAAAAATAACAATGGTAAAATTTAAAAAAAAATTAAATATAAAAAATATTTATACTTTAGGAATTTTTATTCTTATTTTATCATTTTATAAAACTCCTTTAAATATTTATGTAATTCTAAAAAATGATTACAATTCTAGAATTGTAAAAAGCGCAGGTTATTGTGATAACCAAGCATATGGTTTCTTAAAATACATATATCAAAAGTACGAAATGATTTATCCCTATAATTATGATGTTATAAATTATAACAACTCGGCTTCTGCAAATTCTTATTTTTATAATATTAAAAAAAATAAAAATAAAAATTTTGTTATACTTTTAAATCCAAGTAAAAAAGATTTGCAATCTTTTTTTCTCCAAAATCATAATGTGATTGAAAAAATTGAAAATTGTTTTTTTTTAGAAATTAAATGAAAGAAATTTTATCAATTATATTTTCAATACCTTTGTTTTTTTTTATTTTTAGCTTTCCAGTAAATTGTTTTAATTATAAAATATTTGGATTAAAAAAAATAAATCTATTTGAAACTGTTCTAATAAATATTATTCTTCACACTAATATTTTATTAGTAATATCTTTTTTAAATTTTAATTTAAATTACATATTTCTCACCTATATTTCCCTTGCTCTGATTTTTTTTGTACATTTTTATAAAGAGTATTTTAAGTATTTTATAAATAATTACTTGTATTTCTTTTTATTTTTCTTTTTTTGCTTTTCTTTTTTTCTTGAGATTGCCCAGAATGCCCATATGAATTGGGATGGTGTGGCTCATTGGTTCTACAAAGTGCAAAATTTCTACCAAGGAGGTTCTGTCGATAAACTTAATAATGTACCGCTAAATCATTACCCTCATTTAGGTTCTTATATTTGGGCCTTTTTTTGGAAAAATAGCTTTTTAAATTACGAATATTTTGGAAGATTTTTTTATGTGTTTTTTTTTCTTATAATTATTTTTTCTATCATTTCCAGCCAAAAAGAATTTACAGACCTGGAAAAATATTTTTTGATCTTTGTAGTCGTTATTCTTTCAACAGATTTTTATTTACTCGGAGGTTATCAAGAGTACTTATTATTTTTTGCTTTTGCTTCCTTCGTTTATTTACTCTTAAGTTTAAAGAAAAATAATATCTTTTTTATTCAAATATTAGTTTTGTTGTGCTCAAATATTATTTTATGGACAAAACAAGAGGGGATATTTTATTTTATCATTTTATTTATAGTTTTTAATATTTATTTTGTTCAAGAAAAAAAAAGAAAATTATTATTAATATTTTTATTTTTATCTCTTTTTTTGATTTTTATATTTATGAAAGTTTTAATTTTTGGGGAATTTGAGCTAACTGAAAAAGTTTCTTTTTTTCAATTTATTAATGAGTTTGATTTTATTTTATTTATAAAAAAAATAATTTTAATTTTTAAGTATATTTTTATAAGTTTTTTTAAGAACTTAATATGGCTCCCTATTTTACTATCGTTTCTTTTCCTTTTAAGAAAAAAAATTTTTTTATCACAGAATTTTTTTTTTATTACTTTTTTTGTTTTAAGCTTTGGTTTTATTTTTTCAATTTTTATATTCACTAAATTTGATTTAAATTGGTTACTATCCGTTTCATTAAGTAGATTATTATTCGCTTTATCAGGATTTTTTATATTTCTTTTATTACCTTTTTTAAAAATCTATAAAAAAAAATAAATGTTTATTACTTCAACAACTTTAATAATACCTACTAGAAATAGACCTGAATTTTTAAATAGTTTGTTAAAAAGATTTTTAGATACGTCAATTAAATTTTTCGAAATTATTGTTGTTGATAGTTCTGATGGCAAAATTAAATATGTGGTTGCAAGTATTTGTAAAAAATTTTCTGCACGCTATTTTCATACATTCCCATCTACATCGCATCAGAGAAATTTTGGTATGATTAAAAAGAATAAAGACACAAGATATGTTATGTTTTTAGATGATGATGTGATATTTTATAAAAATTCCATTCGAGAAATGAATAAATTAATATCAAAAAATATTAATCAAGATCAAGTGGCTGCTTTTGGATTTAATCAAATACAAGTCGAAAATATAAATTTTTTAGAAAAATTAAAAAAAAGTAAATTAGCCAAGATATTTTCATTATATGCTAAAAAGCCAGGAACTGTCACTAGCAGCGGCTGGCATACTAAAATTCTTAACCTAAAAAAAGATATTTTTGCTGATTGGATATTTACAACTGCCTGCATTTATAAAAGTAAATTTATTCAACAATTTCGTTTTGATGAATCACTAGGAACTTATGCATATCTTGAAGATTTAGATTTTAGTTTAAATCTAAAATCTATAAATAAGAAAATTATTATTTCATCAAAAGCTAAATTCACCCACCCAATTAATATTGATAGAAGCTCTTTTAGTTTTGGAGTGATTGAAGTGTTTAACAGGTATAATATTGTAAAAAAACATAAATTAAGCATTATTCATTTTACTCTAGGATCTATAGTCCGATTCTTGATCTCATTTTTAGGTATCTTAAAATTCAATAAAAAATTATTTATGAGATCATTAGGAAATATTTTTGGTTTCATTAAATGTCTAAAGAGTCACTAATAATTATATTTTCATGCATATTAATTTATCAGATATTAAATCAGGCTTTTCAGACAGATTAAGAGCAGTCACATATTATATTGCTTTAAATAAACTTTTAAAAAGTAAAAATATTTATTTTATAACTCAAAAAAAAACTAGAGAATGTAATTTTAAATTTCAAGATTATTGTTATATAAAAAATAGTAAACTTATAAAATATAATTGTTTTAAAAAAAGAGAAATTAATTTAAATTCATATAACTCATCAATCAACTTAAAAAATTGCATAAATAATAATATTTATCGAAAAATAGACTCAAAAAAACTTTTTGTAGAATGGAAAAAATCTTATGCAAAAATTTTTCCCAAAAAAAAAATTATTAAATTAATAAAAAAAATTAATCTTCCAAAAAACTATTCCACTATTCACTTGAGAACAACTGATAAAGTAATTAAATTAAATAATTTTATTAAAAACATACATGTATCTGATAATATTTTCGATTTTCAACTAAATTATTATACAAAAAATTTAATTAAAATTATAAAAAAATATACAGATGATAAAAATATTTTTATTGCTTCAGATGATTTTAAATTAAAAACAAAAATTATTAATTTATTAAAAAAAAATGGTTATAATACGCATTATCACCATTCTAAATTTAATTCAAAAAATTTAAGACAAACATCTGGTAAAGATTTTATAGTAGATCTTTTTTGTATCGCTAAGAGCAATCTAGTTGTTTCTACTGTTGGAGCCGGTGTTATCCAATCTGCTTATTATTTAAGTAAAGAGAAATTAAAAGTAATTATTCTTAATAATCAGTTTAATATAATGTTTTTTTTTCGATTATTGATTATATTAATTTATTATTTAAAGAGACTAAAATTAATCCTTTTTAAATAGATAGTCCACGTCTGATAACTTTTTAAAAAAAGAATAATTTTTATTTCTCAAAAAGTTATTTATTTTTTCAAGAATTTTAGTTTCTATCAATATATAGCAAAATTCGTATTTTTTAAAGTTTATCCCGATTATGACATTCAATTCATTACCCTCAACTTCTAATGAAAAAATAAATTTCATTAGAAGCATAGTTTTTTTTAACATACTATTAAGCGTTTTAGTAATTACTGTTTTTTTACTAGTAAATTTATTGAGAATCTATGTTGATCGGGCAGTTATAGTATCCCTAGGAACTAAATGTATTGTTTTAAGTTTCTTTTATCTTTTTGATATTAATATATGATTTTCAAAGAAATTTTTTTTACTTCTTTTTTAAAGTTTAAAAATACACTTGGTTGTGGCTCTATCAATATACTATGCCAACCTAATTTTTTTCAAATGCCACGTTTTTGATTGATTAACCCCATCATTGGCCCCACATTCAATATAAAATCGATATTTAAAATTAATAAATTTTAACATTTTTCTATCGAGGCCAAGATATCCATTATAGAAGTTAAATTTTTTTATAAAAATTTTAATTCGTAAGGAATTAAACCTTTTAACTTGATTAATATTTTATTAGACAACTCGTTTCAGTCCTCTAACAAAACTTGGGAATAGATCGAGTAAGTTTTCCTTGAATCCATTTGTCCTTTCAAGGAGCCTGTTAGCTGTTATTTCCGGTAAGCACTCCTTTTTTTTTAAATCTTGTGAATATCTAATGAATATTTCATATAAAAATGAATTTTTAGGTGGCATAATATTTTTGGGAATCCCAAATCTATTAAAAATTTGATTATAGTTATGTACCACCAGACTATCCTTTGTTATTTGTTTTGCTAAGTTCTTGTATTTAGGAAGAATAAGCCAACTAAAATTTTTGTAATTAATTGCATAAAATTTTTTTCTAGGTTGCGCCATACTAAAAATTTTTTTTTTTTTTAATATTTTAGTAATAAGATCGGGACCTATTTGCCCCCATTTAATTATATATCCAGTTTTTTCAATTTTCTTTGAAATCTCACTTAATAAAAAAATATCGTTTATTTTAAGAACAGCATTATTTATTTTATTTTGCGTTTCCATTCCTATTATAAACTTGTTTTCTTTTTCAAGAGCAGCAAAAAATTTAGAATTTTTAAGACAAACAACATCCATATCAAACCACCATCCAAGATTTCTTTTTTGCAGTTCTATTCTAAATTTATCAGTAAATGCAGCTAAGCAACCCCTTTTCCCTTCATGAATAAATTTATTAATTTCTTTTTCGTTAAGTATTGTTGAGGCATTCTTTAAAATTGCTCCTTTTGGGAGTTTAATTTTTACATATGAAAAAACGTTAACATTAAAATTATTTTTAATGAATGATTTTAAACAAGCATATTCATATATATTTAATTGCTTCTGATTCCAAAAAAAATTGGCAGTAATTTTTTTTTTATTTTTAAACATTAAATCTTAAGTATTATAAAATATTATAATATAATTTGTTTATTATTAATTATTAATCTTTAGTTAATCAAAGCAATAGTAAAGAATAATAAGAATTTTATTTATTTATTTTTTGAAATAAAAGTCATCATAATGTGAAAAATTTTTAAATTTTCTTGTGTAACCATTCTTTTTCATTAATATAAAGATATCTTTACGTTTTTTGTATTGATAATTGTGTTCTATGCTTATTAATTTAATTTTATTTTTTTTAAAATTTATTGATTTTAATATTCTTAATTCATTTCCCTCAGTATCAATAGACAGGTAATCAACCACTCTTGGTGATGAGTTGCTCTTTAGGAGCTGATCAAATGTAATTGTGTTTACTTTATAGGATTTGTTAAAAATATTTTTAGCATAAACCGATGACAGTGTTGGAGTTTGTAAATTTTCATGAAAATTAATTTTTATATTCGGCTTATGATATAATAATTTATTTTCAATGATACATTTTCTGTTTTTTTTAATTAAGTGTTTAAATGATATATTTGGTTCAACCAAAATTCCTTTCCAATTAAATTTTTTTTCTAATAAATATGTATTTGAAAAATTTTTTCCATCACCGGCTCCAATTTCAATGAAATATCCATTCATTTTGAAGTTATTATAATTTAAAGCTAATAGGTCCTGACCTAGTTCTGACTTTGCATATTCTAAAGAGTCTAAATTTTTTAAAAAATTTTTAAGTATAAATAATATTTATTATTTCTATAAACTTTTTCATAAAAAAAATAATTTGATATTTTTATGTTAAATATTTTCAAGATTTTTTTTATAAAAAAAGAAAATTTAATCATTAATTTTCTATCATTTAATATATTAGTAATAAGTTTATTTAAATTTTACTTAAGATTTTTTAATTCAGCAATACTAGAAAATTTTTTAATTTTGTCTGAATTTACAACATTATATATATCCCATATAAAATTTTTCTTTTTAAAAATTTTTTTTATTCTTTTGATATAAGGGTCGTGATACGATATAAAAATTACATCAGAAATTTTAATTAAATCTTTAATATTATTAAATCTTTTAAATTCATTATGGTCTTTCTTAATAAATCGATCAAAATAACATACTTTAAATTTTAGTTTTTTTGCTTTTTTCATAATTTTATAAGCTATACTCTCTTCAAAAAAATCCGTATTAGGCTTGTATCCAGTTCCAATGAAGCCAATATTTTTGAATTTCATATTTCTAATTTCATTTAAAGTTTCGTAAATTTTAGTAATTGATAAATTATTTATTTTATTAGTTGTTATCGGTATTAATGGTTCAATATTAATTTCTTCGCAAAATTTTTTTAAAGCAATAGTATCTCTTGGTAGACACGGACCTAAAAAAGGTCCACCTGGTTTAAAAAAATTATTTCCTACTCTTTTGTCAGTGCCAATCGCATCCAAAACTCTGCTTGCAGATGTTATTTTAAATTTATCAGTGATATCTTTAACAAAATTTGTAAATGAAATTTTTGATGCAACATAACAATTCACAAGAAGCTTAACCAACTCAGCTTCTTCAAGATTCATAGACTTTATTTTTGGTTTTTTATAAATATTTGCGTACAATTTTTTTATTTCATTTAAGGCTTTTTCAGAAGAGTGACCGATCAAAATAAAATCAGGTTTTTCAAGGTTTACGATAACATTACCCAGAGCCACAAAATATGGGTTATATATAAAATAATAATCCTTATTAATTTTTAGGCCTTTTCTTTCCATATAAGGCACTAATTCTTTTGAAAAACTTCCGGGACTTACTGTAGAGTTAATATTAATTATATATGGACTAATATCTTTATTCTTTTTAATTCTTATATTATTTTTTATATGATTAGCAATATCATCCAGTACTGATAAAATAAATTTATTAGAAAACTTTCCATTCTCTAAACTAGGAGTGGGTACAGTTATAAATGAAATTTTAGTTTCTAATAAAGACTCTTGCGCGTCATTAAATATCTTAATTTTTTTTTTTAAATATTTATTAATACCAATTTCATTTGGTAAGTATGATTTTGAATTTTTTTTTAACAAGTCTACTAATTTATGATTTAAATCAAAACATTGAACATTATGTTTTGCGCTTAAGAAACTAGCCATTGGAAAACCCAATTTTCCAAGACCCATGACATTAATATTCATTTTTTTATTAAGATTAGTTTATGTATATTTGATATATTATTTTAAAAAGAAATTATATGAAAAATTATCTTAATAAATTTGGTATAGAATTTAAAAATCACAAAATAAAATTACCTAATTGGTGCAAGCGTATAAAAATTGATATTGGATTGTCAGAAAACGCTCCACAAACAAGAATCTGGTTGGAAAATCAACCAGATTTAATTGTATTTGGTTTTGAACCTGTAAAAGATAATTATAAGAAGATATTAAAAGGATCTTCAAAATGGTCAAATAAATTAGATCCAGTTCATATTGGTAAACGAGTCTTTATTATTAATTCTGCTATTGGAAATGTTGATTATCCTACTAAAAGAAAAATTTATGTAACAACTAAAGATAAAGGTTGTAGTAGTATATATAAGCCAAAATGGCCAAAAATTTTAAAAACTGAAACTACTGAAATATTCTCATTAGATAATTTTGTTAATTTATTGCCATTGGATAATTATGAATTTATTGAACATATAAAATCCGATTGCCAAGGAGCAGATTTTGATATTCTGCAAAAAGCAGATTATACATTAAGAAATACAGCTGTTTACACAATTGAAACTGAAGATAAACAATATTTACACACTAACAATAACGTTAAAACAGTTACCAGGTTTTTTAAAAAAAAAAATTTCTCAAAGTTAAGTTGTTTTAAAAAAATATTAAATTATCCATATTTAAATAATTTTAATGTAAGTGATCCAACATTCTATAATAAAAAATTTCTGACAAAATTTAATAAAAAAAATTTTTTTATTTATCAAAAAGGCTAAATGAGTGTTATTACTTACGGCCAATCTAAGAAGGAGCTCACAGAAGGAATCGGTAGTTTATATCAACGAGAATTATTAGCTTATTTTATATCACTATTTTTTCATTTAAAATTTGAGAGAAGTATCCTACTTGTTAGTAAGAAGCATAACAGAAACATTCTTATAACAAAATTTGATAAGTTATTTGATTTTTTTGGTAAAAAAAAAGAAAAAAAGAGTCATTCTTTAAAACAGTTTAAGAATATTAATCAATTAAAAAAAGATAAGTTTATTTATAATCTTCCATTTCACATATCTGAAAAATTATTTTCAAAATTCTCATTTAAAAAAAGAAAAGAATTAATTAATAAATTTAGAAAAAAATTTTGGGAGTTTAACAAAAAAAATTTTTTTAAGATAAAAGATAAGACATGTAATACTATAGTTTTGCATATTAGAAATAAATCTAAAGGCGATGTAATATTTGGTGAATTGACTTTTCCATATCAAATTTTTAGTTATGATTATAAACTACCAGATCATAATCCTATTTTTTACTCAAATTGGTATTTATCTTTAGTTAAAAAAATAATTATAGAAAAAAAATTATCAAATAAAAAAATGAAAATTTATATATGCTCGACAGGCTCAAATTTAGATTTTACTTATTTATATAATAAATTAAAAATAATCGCTCCAACTAAATTGTTTTTAAATAAAGAAGAATTTAGAACTTTTCGATTAATGATTGAAGCTGATCATTTAATAATGGCGCAAAGTTCATTTAGCTATTTAGCATCATTTATTAATCGTGGCAGTAAATATATCAGAAATAGTTTTAGGCATGTATTACCTTCTGATGTAACTATTATAAAAGATTATAAATTATTAAATACAAGTTACTCATATTATATTTATTGTAGAACATTAGAGTTACTTCTGAAACTGAAATTATTTATTAAGCATACTGATTTTATCCAAATATTTAAAAATAAATTTAAAACTATATTTTAAATTTTTTTTAATTTAATGAGCATATGTTCACCAATATTTTTTTCTAGAGTTTTAAAAATATTTTTAGGCATTGCTTGAAAATGTTTTATTTTAATATATCTATTATTTTTATATGGTTTTATTTTATAAGGAAAAATAAAATCTTGTTTAATATCTAGTATTTTAAATTTATTTTTTATAAGATTTTTAAGATCATCTTCGTTAACTTTAAAAACAATAGGACAATTTTTTTGAGCTTCATATCTATAATGGCTCGTATTTAATAAAAAATTTTTATAAGAATTCTTAGCATAAAGCATAATTTTAATTTCTGTATTCTTGCTGCAAATTTTGTGTATGGCATTAAAACATTTTTTCATGTTTGGAGTATGATGAATTACTCCAAAAGAATAAATTAAATCGAACCTTTTTTTTAATTTCTTTATTTTATTAAGCGTTTCCGCATTATCAACAAATAATGTTGGTTTAAATCTTTCTAAATTAAGTATTTCAAGCCTTTTTTTTAAAATTTCTATAGATTTTTCAGAACAATCTATTCCAACGTAATTAGCACCGTTTTTTATAAATTCAATGGCATCTGTACCGATTCCACAGCCAATCTCCAATACGTTTTTATTTTTATATTTTTTAAATTTAGCAAAATTAGGTATATGCTTTTCAACCATATATTTTTTTTTCCTAACTTCGTTAAAATAGTTTTTAGATAAAAATTTTTTTTTAGAATATTTGATATTACAAGGTTGTCTATTCCAATATAGTTTAACTTTCTGGATTCTCATAAATTTTTGTTATTAGGGTCTTGGATTTGATTTAAGAAATTCCATGTTATGTGCTAGCGACTAATTTTTTCTCTAAATTTAAACTTTCTTATCAGATATTTTGTATGTATTATAGTTCAATTGTATTTAACTGTTAAGTTATGAAAAAAAAGACTGCTTTAATTTATGGAGTTACTGGACAAGATGGGGCATATCTTGCAAAATTTTTACTATCTAAAAATTATATAGTCCATGGAATTAAAAGAAGAAGCTCTTCCATTAATACCTTTAGAATTGATGATATTTATAGAGATCCTCATTCCAAAACCAATTTTTTTTTACATTATGGCGATGTTACAGATTCTTTGTCGGTTTCAAAAAATATTAAAGAGATTGAACCTGATGAAATATATAATTTATCTGCACAGTCTCATGTTAAAGTTTCTTTTGATATACCGGAGTATACAGCTAACGTAAATGCAATCGGTACACTTAGAATATTGGACTCAGTAAAATCATTAAAATTAAAAAAAAAAATTAAATATTATCAAGCCGGAACTTCAGAAATGTTTGGAGCTGCAAAGCCACCTCAAAGTGAAAAAACGAATTTTTATCCAAGAAGTCCCTACGCGGCGGCTAAACTTTATGCTCATTGGATTACTATAAATTACAGAGAGGCATATAATATTTTTGCCTGTAATGGAATTTTATTTAATCACGAAAGTCCAATTAGGGGCGAGACATTTGTTACAAAAAAAATTGTAAGTGGGCTTTGTAATATAGTAAATGGTAAATTAAATAAAATTTATTTAGGCAATCTTTATGCAAAAAGAGATTGGGGTCATGCAAAAGATTATGTTTTTGCTATGTGGAAAATGTTACAAATGCCAACCGCAAAAGATTATGTGATTGCCACTGGCAAACAATATAGCGTTAAAACATTTTTGAATTTAGTCGCAAAAGAATTAAATATGAAAATTATTTGGAAGGGTTCCGGTTTAAATGAAAAATGCTATTGGAATAATAAAATAATTGTTGAGATTGATAAAAGATATTTTAGACCAACAGAAGTAGTTTCTTTAAAAGGAGATTCTGGACTTGCACGTAAAGAACTGAAATGGAAACCTAAATATAAAATCTTAGATCTTGTAAAGGACATGGTTTTGGAAGAGTTAAATCTGCAAAATGTTAAAAAAAAATTCTAAAATATATTTAGCTGGGCACACAGGACTAGTGGGATCTGCAATACTTCGTAGATTAAAAGATTTGGGATATAAAACCATCATAACAAGGACTAGACGTCAGTTGGATTTAAAAAATAAAAAAAAAGTATTATTTTTTTTTAAAAAAAAAAAATTTGAATTTGTCATTATAGCTGCTGGAAAAGTAGGTGGAATTTATGCAAATAACAAGTATAGAGCTGATTTTATTTATGATAACCTTGAGTTACAAAACAATATTATTTATTCATCTTTTTTAACCGGAGTAAAAAATTTAATTTTTTTAGGATCTAGTTGTATTTATCCAAAAAATTGCCCTCAACCGATTAAAGAGAATTATCTTTTGACAGGAGAGCTTGAAAAAACTAATGAACCCTATGCGATTGCTAAGATAGCGGGCATTAAATTATGTGAGAGTTTAAATATTCAATATGGAACCAATTACAAATGTCTTATGCCTTGTAATATTTATGGTCCTAATGACAATTATGATTCTGAAAATTCTCATTTTTTCCCTGCATTAATTGCAAAAACTTATAATGTAATAATAAATAATAAGAAAAAAGTTGTTGTTTGGGGCAATGGAAAAGCCAAAAGAGAACTTATGTACGCAGATGATTTAGCGGACGCTTGCATTTTTTTTTTAAAAAAAAAAACCAAAGAAACTATTATAAATATAGGAAGTTCTGTCGAAATGACGATATCTGAATATGCAAAATTTATAATTAAAAAATTTAATAAAAAATTGAAAATACAATTTGATAGATCAAAAGATAATGGAGTTAAGAGAAAATTATTAGACTGTTCTCTTGCTTATAAATATGGGTGGCGACCTAAATTTAGTTTAGATTATGGATTTGATATAACTTTGAAAAGTTTTATTGAAAGTCGCAAAAAACTAAATAAGATAAATAAATAAGATAAATAAATAAGATAAAGATATACAAATAGAATGAGTAAATTTTTAGTTGCAGGCGCCGGAGGATTTATAGGTGGACACTTGGTAAAGTCACTACTAGATGATGGCCATGAAGTTATCTGTGCTGACATTAAACCTTTAGAAAATTGGTTTCAAATTTTTAATAAAAATAAAAACTATTCTGTAGATTTAAAAGAATATAAAAATTGTTTAGAGATTACAAAAGGTGTCGATTTTATTTATAATATGGCATGTAATATGGGTGGCATGGGCTTTATTGAACATAATAAAGCAGAATGCATGCTTTCAGTTCTAATTAACACAAATTTATTACGCGTATCCTTAGTTAATAAAATTCAAAAATATTTTTTTTCATCAAGCGCTTGCGTTTACAATGCTGATAAACAGTCCAAAGCTTTTATAAGCGGCCTCAAAGAAACCGACGCATACCCTGCAATGCCTGAGGATGGATATGGTTGGGAAAAACTATTCAGTGAGAGAATGTGTAGACATTTTTATGAAGATTATGGACTAGAAACAAGAGTTGCAAGATACCATAATGTTTATGGTCCCATTGGAACTTTCGATGGTGGTAGAGAAAAAGCACCAGCAGCATTATGTAGAAAATTAATAATTGCTAAAAATTCCGGTGAAAAAAAAATTGATGTTTGGGGAGATGGAGAACAAACTAGAAGCTTTATGTTTATTGATGACTGTATTAAAGGAACAAAAAAAATATTCAACAGTGATTGTAGAGAGGTTTTAAATATAGGTTCTGAAGAACAAGTGTCTATTAATCAAATGATTGATATAATTGAGGAAATTTCTAACTATAAAGTTGATAGAAACTATCAGCTTGATAAGCCAAAAGGTGTCAGGGGTCGTTCTAGTAACAATGATTTAGTAAAAAAAAGGATCAACTGGGACGCTGAAACAACTTTGAATCATGGCTTAGAAATTACTTATAAATGGATTTATCAGGAAATAAAAAAAAAACTTAATAATAACAAATTTACTATTAAATATTAAAAAAAATTAATTTAGATAACAAAGTAATTATATTGATTTTTTTTCAAAAATTAATAAATTAATAATAATTTTTTATAATATTTTTTTATAGAAAAAAAGAAATATCGGCTAAGACATTCTTATTAAAGTAAATTTCTCAATTGGATTTTAACACGTACCAGTCGTCCATATAAGATATGCTCGAATGTATTCTTTTATAATTATTTTTAGTTAAAAGTTTATAAATTTTTTTTTTATTATTGTTATCAAAATTATGTTCAATAGTTATAATTTTAATTTTCCATTTACTAAAGTTTATATTTTTTATAATATTATATTCATTTCCCTCAGTATCTATTGACATATAATCAATAATTTTAGGTGCATTTTTTTTTTCTAGTAAATGATTAATGCATATTGAGTTGATATATTTAATTCTATAATTATTTTTTAAGTTAAAACAAAAAGAGGAGGATTGATAGGGATCCTTTAAATTCTCAAAAAATTTGATTTTTTTTCTACAAACACTTGTAACTGGAAGAGCGACTAACTTACATTTTCTATTTATTTTAATTTCCTTTATCATACGAGAATCCGCCTCACAAAGTAATCCTTTCCAATTTTTCTCTTTTTCTAACAATAAAGTATTGCTTATATCTTTTCCATTACCAACTCCAATTTCAATAAAAAAACCATTTTTTTTAAATCCCGAGTAGTAAAAAGCAAAAAGATCTTGAAAAAGTTGTGAATTAGAAAGTTTTATATTTTTTAGAATGAAATCAAAAAATAATCTTTCTTTTAATAAGGATAAAAAAAAAATTTTTATTAATGTGTAACTTTTAAGAAGATTCATTTATGTCTAAAAAAACCATAAAAAATTATGCATTTAATTGCTGCAATACCATCTTTCCAATTTATTTTTTTTCCTTCTGCATACGTTCTGCCGTTATATGCAATGCCTACTTCGTAAATTCTTAAATTTTTTCTTTTGTTTAAGTGTGCAATTTTTGCAGTTATTTCTGGTTCAAACCCAAATCTATTTTCATAAAGTTTGATGTCGTCTAAAATTTTTTTACTTACCAGTTTATAGCAAGTTTCCATGTCCGTAAAATTTAGACCATTTATCATATTTGATAGCAGTGTTAAGAATTTATTTCCAACCATGTGCCAAAAAAATAAAATTCTATGAGACTTGTTCGTTAAAAATCTTGATCCATAAACTACATCAGCTTTATTAACTAAGACTTCATTTATAAGAGTATTTATATCTTGGGCCACGTATTCTAAATCAGCATCTCTGACGACCATATAATCCCCAGTCATTTGATTTATACCTGATCTTATGGCCATACCCTTACCTTGATTTTTTTTATGAAATATTTTTTTAATTTCAATGTCATTATTAATTTCAAAATTTTTAATTTTTTCTACAGTTCCGTCAGTGGAAAAATCGTCAATAATTATAATTTCTTTTTTTATGTTATTAATTAATCTTAATTCAATTATTTCTTTGAGTGATTGCTCAAAATAGATAATCTCATTATAAACGGGAATAATAATACTTATTTTATTTATCATTTTTTAATTCCGATTAATATTAAATTTGAAATAAAAAAAAAAGTCCTAACATACATTAATTTTAATATAAATTTCTTTTTTAAATTGTAAGAAATTTTTTGAATATCGTGAATGCTAAGCAAATTTAAATTAGCTTCTTTTGAATAGAAATTTAACTTTAACATTTTTAATATTTTTCGAAAAATATCTTTTGGTAAAAAATGAAGAAGAGGTATTTTAGTATGAACTTCTATTGGAAAAAATCTATATGGTGTAGATAAAAAAAATATTTTTTTTGTTAGTTTGCATACATTTATTAACATTTTTTTTTGATTATTTAATTTACCAACGTGTTCAATTGTAGCGTTTGAAATTACTAAGTCGGCACTATATTTCTTTATTTGATTATTATTTAAATTTTTAGTTATTGATCTTATTAGAATTTTATTAAATATATTTGAACTTATTCTTTTGTTAGTTATAGCATTGATTTTTTTTGATATTTTCAAGTTTTTTACAACATAGTTAGCAATTTCAGAGTCTTTATCATCAGTCGAGCCTATATCTAAAATATTTTTAATTTTTATTTTGTTAATTTTTATTTCATTTTTAATGATAAATATAATTTCATTTCTTTTTTTTATAATAATTTTATCAAAAAATTTGAAATGATTCGTTATATATAAACCTTTATGCTCCATTTTTTTTAACTTTTAATTGTATAAAAAGAAATTTTTGGTTGCGGGGCTTGGATTTGAACCAAGGACCTTCAGGTTATGAGCCTGACGAGCTACCAGACTGCTCCACCCCGCGATAATTTTTTCATGTTATAGCATTATATTTTAAATTATCTACTTTTGTTAAGATTGTTGTATTAGTTAAACCTCAATCATATTTACAAAGGAATACTATTTATGTATAAAACGCTGCCTGGTGATTATTGCAAAGGAGTAACACCCGATCCCATTCCGAACTCGGCAGTTAAGCCCTTTAGCGCCAATGGTACTTTGTCTT
>Ga0114973_10000496_pt1 | contig 29777 bp, 22 predicted proteins | sample M_140807_MF_Meta_FD_87025 | JGI IMG/M metagenome (GOLD analysis project Ga0114973, IMG submission 87025) | Freshwater microbial communities from Lake Montjoie, Canada to study carbon cycling - M_140807_MF_MetaG | ecosystem: Environmental > Aquatic > Freshwater > Lake | place: Lake Montjoie... | reverse complement strand
TTGGTGCTGCTGGTCCCTGGTGCTGTTGGCCACGGCGCTCTGGCTGGAACGCCCCTGGTTGAACCGCCTGCCCTTGCCGCCGATCACCGTGCTCACCCTGGCCGGCACGATCCGCTGGGGCCTTGGAGCTGGCTTGCTCGTGGCGGCCGGAGACCGGGTGGCCCCTGAACTCAAGGGGTGGACCCAGGCCGTGGAGCCGGCCCAAGCCCTCTGGGGAATCGTGTCGACCGCGATCGTGCTCGCCGGGTTGCTGAACAGACCCCTGCTGCGGCGCCTCGATCCGGCCCCACTGAGTCAGGCGATGGCCCGTCGCCTACCGCTGCTGGTGTTGGTGGTGGGCCTCTTCACCTGCTCCTATCTGCTGGTTGGCATGGTCAGCGGCACCCTGGATCGAAGCAATACTAACTATATTTTTTGGGTTACAAAACTTTGGAGAGCAGATACGCTCTTCACGCCCTTCATGCGCTTGCGGGACTTCTTCCCCCTGCTGCTGCCGCTGGCGGTGCAAACCTGTTTGAGCCCAAGTGAAGGGCGCCCCCACCGGGCCCAGGTCGCCCTGGCAGCGCTCCTGATAGCGATGGGCCTTCTCTCTCTCGTGCTGGGGGGCATGTCTGGTGGAAGGGCGCTGCTGATCTTTCCGCTGGTGCTGATGCTTTGCGGACTCTGGATGACCAAGCTTTCTCCCCTGCTGATCCGAGGCGGCGCCATCGCCCTCCTGATCTTCAGCTTGCTCTTTATCCCCCTGATGGCCACCCTGCGGGAGTCGCCGGCCTTCCAGGCCACCTCCTCCCAGAACCTGATCGGCCGCGGAGCCGTGGTTGGCGAGGCCCTGATCGAAGCCAAAGCAAAACCAAGCTCGCTCGGACTGCTGGGCCGCGAACTCTTCCCCTCAAGCGATCCTTTTCTCTTCCATCCCCCCGGATCACAACTCCCTCCAGCAGGCAACCAAGGACTGGGGGGACTTCTTTATCTTTGGATTCCCAAGCACCTCTACCCCAATCGTCCCGAAATCAATGATGGCCACCTGATCGCCAAACAGATCATGGGAGAGGTGAACACAGGCGTGGTTGACGGTCGGCACGTGTGGTTTCCCAACGTGACCTTTGGTGGCGACCTCTATCGAAGGTATCGCTGGCCAGGCGTTTTCCTTGGCGCCGCAGGCTTCGGCCTTTTCTATGCACTGATGGCGCGAATCTGGTATCAAGCCGCTTCCCTATCCCAATCATTATTCGCCTTGCTGCTGGCCACCTACCCAGCAGGCTTCATCGATGGTCTGCCGCTCCGTTCCGTGTCTGAAACGGTCTGGAATTGGTTGTGGGAGTTACCGAAGTATCTGCTTATCTTGTTTGCCCTGGCCTGGCTGACCGAAAGCCTTTTCCGCATTGACAATCGCCGCAGTGGCATTGGTCAGCATGGCTGAGGGTGAAGCCTCACCCGATGCACAACCGGGCTTGCGAATCGGTTTTCTGCATCTCCTGAGCGGCTCGATGGCAGGGCGCGCTCTGAGCTTTGGGGCCAATCTGCTGCTCAGCCGTTCGCTCGGCCCTGACAATCTCGGCCTTGTGAACCTCATCCTCAGCACCGCCCAGACCGTGGAGATGACGGTGCGCAGTGGTGTCGACTTTGGTCTCAGCTATGCCCTCACCGGCGATGGCGCCTCCCTGCCGGTGCAGCGCCAGGGAGAGATCGCCCACTCAGCCCTTCGGGTGGTGCAGGCCAGCACCCTCTTTGTGGGTCTGGGCGTCTGGCTCTGGGTGATGCCGGGTCGAGGCCTGCTGCCGAGCTATTTGCCCCTGCCAAGGGGCTGGCTGGTGTCGGTGTTGCTGGTGATCTGCAGCCTGGAAAGCCTCGGCACCGTGCAGTGGGATCTGCTTCTGATCAGAGGGCAGACCGGAGCCCTCGCCTTCCGCCAGGGACTGTTTGCGCCCCTAAAGATTGGTGCAGCTTGGCTTGGAGCCGTGCTGGCCGGACTGAGCGGAGCCTTGACGGGCTATGCCATGGCGGTGGGGGTCCAGGCCCTCTGGCTCTGGCGCATCGGGCGCAACCTGCTGCCCTGGCCGCCCCAACGGCACTTCCACGCCTCCACCGCCCTGCAGCTAGTCAAAGCCGGTATCCCCCAATACTTCACCAATGTGCTGGCCACCCTGGTGTTTCTGCCCCTGCTGGCCGGCGTCGCCAAGGGGGCGGGCCTGGCCGATGTGGGCTACCTTCGGGTGGGGCAGATCCTCGTGCAGATCTTCACAATCCTGCCTGGGGCCCTCGTGCCGTTGCTGTTCATGCGCCTGCGCGCGGGCAGCGACTTCCACGAACGATTGCGCGGCACAGAACGATCGCTGCGGGCCATCTGGTGGAGCTCCCTGGTCTGCCTGGTTGGCTTCCTGCTGATCGACCGCTTGTTGCTAACGGTTCTTTTCGGTCCATCCTTTCTTCCTGCCCTGCAGGCCACCCGTGTGCTGGTGATCGGCGCCATCGCTGAAGTGGTGGGATTGGTCCTCCATCAACCACTGCTTGCCTCCCGCCGGATGCGGCTGTTCCTAGTGGCACAGAACGGCTCGGCGCTGCTGGCGGCCCTTGCCGGTGTGCTGCTGATCCCCCGAATCGGAACCGCTGGATTCCTCGCCGCCAAGCTGCTCCATGGGCTGTTGCCCATGATGCTGTACTTCGCAGCGGCATGGCCTGCACTGGTCCAGCGCGCCACATCGCTGCGCTATCTACTGATCACAATCACTCTAATTCCCATCTGCTGGTGGCCTGCAGCCGGTGGCCGCGCCGGGCTGATCGAACTTGCCTTGCTGCTGGGGGGCCTGGCGCTGCTCGCCTGGGAGGGAGCCGGCCTGCAACGGTTCTTGAGCCGCAGTTCCTGATGCGGATCCTCCACGTCATGCCGGTCTACGCCCCCGCCTGGCAGTACGGAGGGCCGGTGCTCAGCGTCAGCCGCCTGGCCGAAGGACTGGCCCGCCAGGGGATCGACACCCGGGTGCTCACCACCAACGCCGGGCTACCGCAGCTTCCCCAGGAGCATCTGGGCCGCCCCCTGGAACGGAACGGCGTTGCGGTGACCTACCAACCTGTGGATCATCCAGGCGGCACGATCCGATCCCGGGCCCTGCTGGAGGGCCTGCCTGCCGCCCTGGAGGGGGTGGATCTGGTGCACGTCAGTGCCATCTGGCAACCGCTCGGACTCCCGGTGCAGCGCGCCGCCCTGCGCCGCGACATCCCGGTGCTCGCAAGCCTGCGGGGAGCCCTCGGGCCTTACTCGCTGCGGCAGGGATGGTGGAAGAAACTCCCCTGGTTTCTGTTCCGGGAGCGCCCGCTCCTGCAGCGAGCTGCCGGCCTCCACGTCACCAGCCTGCAGGAGGAGCAAGAACTGGTCGGTTTGGGGCTGATGGCCCCCCGTTTCCTGCTGCCCAATCCCCTCGACCTGGAAACCCTTCGACCCGATGCGCAGCTAGGCCGTCGCTGGCGAATCGCTCGGGGGCTGGCGGTCGACATCCCGCTCCTGCTGGTCTGCGGCCGTCAGCATCACAAGAAGGGACTCGACCTGCTGCCCAGGGTCTTGGCTCCCCTCGGGCAGAGGTTGTGGCAGCTGTTGATGGTGGGCGGCGATGACGATGGCAGCGGTGCCCGGCTGCGGGCGGATCTGGAACAGGCGGGTCTGGCCGATCGGGTGCGCTGGATCGACACGCTGCCGGCTCCAGATCTCGCCGGGGTGTACAACGCCGCCGATCTCCTGCTGTTGCCGAGCCGCCATGAAAACTTCGGCAACGTCGTCATTGAAGCGTTGGCCTGCGGCGCCGCCGCGCTGATCAGTGACCGCACCGGTGTTTCAACCGAGTTGGCGCAGGGGGGAGTGGCGACCGTTCTGCCCCGCCAGGCCGATCTTTGGTCCTGCTGGCTGGAGCAGTGGCTGGAGCAACCCCGGCGGGCTGGAACCAGCGCAGCCCGCTGGACGGCAGAGCGTTACGGCCAGGACGCGGTGAGCGCGGCAGCGGTGCGGGCCTACACCAGCATCCTGCAGACTCAGGGGCAGCGGCTCGGCCGCGCCTGAGCGCCACCCTTCACCGACCCTGGAATCCACCTCTCCCAGCATTGCGGCCGTTGTCCTCTGCCTCAACGCAGCCAGCGACCTGCCGCGCTGCCTCGACTCCCTCGCCTGGTGCGATGAGCGCCTGCTGGTTGATTCCGGCAGCACCGATGGCAGCCCCGAGAGAGCCCTGGCCCATGGTTTTCGGGTCGTCGAACATCGCCAGAACGGGCCTTTTTCGTTCACCGTGCAGCGCAACTGGGCCCTCTTCGAGGCTGGCCTGAACAGCGACTGGGTGCTCTTCCTCGATCAGGACGAGGCGATCGGTGCCGCCTGCCGCGCGGCGATCCAGCGGGCCATCGCCGAGGCTACAGCTGCTGAACATCAGGGCCTGCCCGCCCCGCTTGGCTTTGAGCTGACACCGCGGTTCCTGTTTCTGGGTCGCTGGCTGCGTCGCACCCAGGGCTACCCCAACTGGCACCCCAGGTTGGTTCGCAGGGGCCGACTGCAATTCGAAGGGGAGTTGTGGGAAAGCTTCCAGGTGGGCCGTCCGGTGGGTCACATCTCGGAACCCTACGAGCACTACGCCTACAGCCAGGGCATCGATGACTGGCTGCGGCGCCATCAGCGCTATGCCGGCTATGAAGCCGACCGGATCGTCGCCTTTCTGGCAGGAGCCGGTTCCGGAGCCCTCGGCACACGCCGTCATCTGGGGCTGCGGCGTTTGGCGGCACACCTCTGGCCGCTGAGGCCCCTGTTGCGTTTCATCCAGAAGTACCTGCTGCAGGGGGGCTGGCTGGAGGGGTGGCAGGGACTGCTGTTCAGTCTGCTCATGGCGTTCTATGACCTGATCACCGTGATGAAAGTGATCGAGCGGCGGCGCATCGCGCGGGGGCTGCCGCTTTGAGCCCCGCCAAGGCGCCGACCCAGACCAGTCGGGTGATCTTGATCAGCGAACACTTTGCCCCCAGCACCGGGGCCACCGCCCAGCTCATGACCGACCTGGCTGGCGGACTCAGCCGGCGCGACTGGCCGATCACAGTGCTCACCGCCACAGCCGGAGGCGAGCTCGCCTTCCCGGTGGTGCGACTTGCCGGTCGCCATCATCGGGAAGGGGGTCTGAGCGTGGTGGCGAAGGCGGTGGGAGGACTGCGCTTTCTGGTTGGCGCACTGCTGTGGTGTCTGCGGCATGCGAACAGGAGCGATGTGGTGGTGATCGTTTCCAACCCTCCCTTCATCGGACTCCTCGGCCCCTGCATCCAGCTGATCAAGCCGGTGCCCTACCTATTCATTTTTCAGGACCTCTTTCCGCGCTCCGCCGTGCTCAGCGGTGTGCTGCCGGCGGCGGGACCCCTCACCCATTTGTGGCGCACCCTGATGGGTCAGGTGTGCCGAAACAGTAGTGCCACGGTGGTGCTGAGCCAGGCCATGGAACAACGCTTAAAACGTGATCTGGGAAGCGATCTACCACTTTCGGTGATCCACAACTGGGCTGTGGAACGGGCCCTCGACATACCCCGAGCCGTGAATCCCTTCGCCCTGGAGCATGGCTTTGCCGACCGATTCACCCTCCAGTACTCCGGCAACTTTGGCCGCCTCCATGATCTGCTCACCCTGCTCGAAGCCGCCAGGGTGCTGGAGCGGGAGCCGGTGCAGTTCGTCTTCATCGGCGGTGGCGCCAAGCAGGTGCAGATCGATGCCTATGCCACCACCTTTCATCTGCCCCATGTGCTGCGGCTTCCGTATCAGCCGCGCGAGCGGTTGCCCTTGAGCCTCGGAGCCTGCGATCTGGCGGCGATCGGCCTGATGGTCGGGGCGGAGGATACGGTCGCTCCATGCAAGTTCTACGGAATCCTCGCCAGTGGCCGGGGCGTGGTGTTGATTGCTCGTCGGAGCTGCGATCTCGCCCGGCTCGTGCTGGCCGAAGGCTGTGGCGTGGTGGTGGAACCCGGCGAAGCTGCTGAATTGGCCGAACGCCTGCTCAGTCTCTCCAGGGATCCCGAGGCCGTGGCTGCCATGGGATTGAAAAGCCGGCGGCTCTATGAACAGCGCTTCGGGTTGCAGCCTTCGCTCGACCTCTATGAACAGCTGATCCTTGAGGTGGCGGCAAGAGCGCCATCCCTGGCACGAACGCGGCCATGATCCTGCTGATCAGCTACGACGTGAGCCGACGAGGCGGGATCGAGCGGCTCACCCTGCAGGTCAAGGCAGCACTTGAGGGCAGCGGGGAGACGCTTCAGCTGCTCTGCCCGAGATCCCTGGGCGTCGGCACGACCGGGCGCTGGCTGGGCCGTGCCCGTTTTCTACTGGCCCTCGCCTTCGCGCTGCCGCAGGCCACGACGGTGTTGAGCATGCACGCCCTGCTGCTGCCAGCCTTGCGCTGGATGGGCCCATTCACGGTGCTGGGAAACCTGCGGCGCCGCCGATCCAGCCGGGCCAGGCAATTTTGCTGGCTGCACGGCATCGAGGTCTGGGGGGTGGCACTTGAAACGGTGAGCACCGATCTGAAACGCTGCGATGGCCTGATCGCCAGCAGTCGCTTCACGCGGGATCGGGTGCTGGAGCATCCCGGCCCCTGGCCCCCAACGGCTGTAGTGCACCCCGGTGCCGACTTGATCGCGGTGGAACGGCCGCCCGAACCCCTGCCACAGGCCCCCCGACTGCTCACCGTGGCCCGTTTGGTGCGCCAGGAGCGGTACAAAGGGCATCGACTGGTGTTGGGAGCTCTGGAGATCCTGAGAACGCGAGGCTTGCTGCCCACAGGCCTGCTCTGGCTGGTGGTGGGCGACGGCGACGATCGCCAGGCCCTCGAACAGGAGACGCTCCAGTGGGGGCTGGGACCCTGGGTCCGCTTTCTGGGGAGTGTGGACGATCAGGAGTTGGAGCGCCAACTGCGGCACTGCAGCCTGCTCATCCTGCCCAGTGCCTACAACACTGGCCAGGGAGGGCGAGCGGAGGGCGAAGGCTTTGGCATCGTTTATCTGGAAGCAGCCCTGGCCGGCCGTGCCTCGATCGCCTGCCGCCTCGGGGGCCAGAGTGATCTGATCGTGGATGGGGAGACGGGTTGGTTGGTCGATCCCGCTCCCGAAGCTCTCGCGGCTTGTCTGGCACGGTGCCTGGCGGATCGTCACACCCTCGAACTGGCCGGGGAGCTGGCCCGGCAGAGGGCTCTGGCGGCTTTCGGGCCTGAGCGCTTCGCGGCCCAGCTGCAGACAGCGCTCCAACTGAACGATCACGGAAAGGGGTAGACATGTGTGGTTTGTTCGGAAGTGTCGGGCTGGGGGAGCTTCCCGAAGCGGCGATCTTCGAAGCCCTGCACGGACGCGGCCCCGATGACCGAGGGCGCTGGCAGGCCGGTCTGGCACGGCTGCTGCACACGCGGCTGGCGATCCAGGACCTCTCGCCGCTCGGCCACCAGCCGATGCTGAGCGATACCGGCGCCCTGGCGCTGGTGTTCAACGGAGAGATCTACAACCAGCTTGAGCTGCGACGTGAGCTTGAAGCGGCAGGCGAAATCTTCCGCTCCCGCAGTGACACCGAGGTGTTGCTGCGGGGCTTCCAGCGCTGGGGGGAAAGGCTTTGGAACCGTTTGAACGGCATCTTCGCGGTGGCCTGCTGGGAGGTGGAGTCCCAGCGTCTCACCCTGGCCCGTGATGGCTTCGGGGTGAAACCGCTGCTCTGGACACGCAACACCGGCAGCTGCGCCTTCAGCTCCGAACTCAGCGCCTTCGAAGCCGCCGGGCTCGCCCACCGGGACAGGCTCTCGAGCGCGGCCCTAGAGAGCTACGCCCTCTGGGGAGCCGTGGCCGCCCCCCAGACCCTGCTGGCTGGCGTGGAGGTGTTTCCTGCCGGCCACTGGGCCCAGTGGAACCTTGGGGGTGGCTGGCGGCTTCAGCGTTTCGCCGACCCTCTGCCCCCGCCGGACGCTGCGGCCGAACCCCTGGCTGAGCCCGCCAGCGCTCCCCCCGCCGAACGCGTGGCGATCGCCCTGAGCCGAGCCGTGGAGCGGCAGGCCATCGGTGATGTCCCGGTGGGACTCTTTCTGAGCGGCGGCCTGGATTCAGGCCTGCTGGCCGCCCTGCTGCGTCGCAGCCAGAGCGGAACTATCTGCAGTGTGTCCATCGGATTCGAGGGGCTGCCAGGAGCTGTCGATGAAAGCGAACTCGCCTCGCTCACAGCCCGTCACCTCGGCCTGGAGCATCGGGCCCTGCGCATCGGCAGACCCCAACTGGAGGTGGCTTTCGATGCTTTTCTCGAAGCGATCGACCAACCGAGCATCGATGGGTTCAACAGCTTTCTGGTCGCGGCGGCGGCGCGGGCCGAAGGGATGCGGGTGGCCTTCTCAGGGCTGGGGGCTGATGAATTGTTCGGGGGCTACAGCCACATGGTCGGTCTCAGCCGGCAGCGCCTGCTGCGGGTGCGTCAGATCCGCTGCTCCGGCCTGGGGTCTCGGCAGCGGAAGCGACTCCGGCTTCAGCGGGATGCTCTTCTGCCCGCAACGCCGCAACATCAGGGAGTCAGCCGCGGCAGTGCTGTGCCTCTGCGCTCGGCCAGCCTGCTGGAGCTCAGGGGTTACCTGCATGACACGCTGCTCCGGGACGGAGATGCGGTGACGATGCACCATGGCCTTGAACTGCGGGTTCCGTTCCTCGATCCGGATCTGGCGCGCCTGGCCCTGGCTCTGGATGAGAAGAGCCAGCTTCAGGGAGGTGCGAAAGGGCTGCTCCGGCAGGTGGCTGGGCCGTTGCTGCCGACGGCGGTGCTCGCCGGTCCGAAACGAGGCTTTAATCTTGCCCTGTCGCCCTGGCTACTGGACAATCCACGCTTCGCTCCGCAGCGGATCAGCAGGATCCTCAGGGGCGAATGGCGCAAGCGGGGGCTGAGGGCTTCGACGGTGCCGGTCGTGCAGAGTTGGATGTTGCTGCGTGCCACGTCACGCTGGGGCCCCTACTGGCGCTGGGTGGTGCTGGCGGAATGGCTCCAGCGCGGATAGGCCGCCACCAGGGCGGCCAGCAGCAGCCAGGGGGGACTGATCTTGAGCGTGACCAGGAGGTCGCCCAGCCAGGAAGGCGCCTGGCCGACCACAAACAGAGCTCCGAACGGCAGGACCCAACACCAGCGCCAGCGGAGGTTGAGCCGGCAGAGAAACCACCAGAGGGAACCCATCAGCAGGCCCGTGAGCAGAACCATGAGAACCACCCCGATCAACCCGCCGTTGGCCAAGGGGTTGAGCAGGGGCGTCTCCATCATGTCGATCACGAAATCCTTGGGGATCACCTCCGGCAAGCCCCAGTTCGTCCAGCCAGGACCGCCCACACCTAGGGCCCGACTCACCAGTTCTTCCGCACCGAAACTTCCCCATTCCGGAAAGCGCTGCTTGAAACTGCCCGGCAGGACACGAAACAGCTCGGCGGGAAGCCAACCCATCGGATTGTTGTTGACGAGGAGTCCGGAGCGGCGCAGATCAAGCAGCACCGACAGAGAAGCCATGCCGGCTTTGTTGTAAGAGAAGTCATTCACCACTGAAGCCATCATCTGACCAGGCAGCAGGCCCCCGACGAAATTGCGGGTCGATTGGGCGAGATAGTCGGTGAATGGCTGCCCCGGACGGGGTGGGAAACGGCCGTAGCGAAGGGCCGTGGGAATGGCATAGGCAAGCAGCAGACCGATCGGCACGCCGCTCAACAGCAGCCGACGCCTCAGCCAGCGGGACAGCACCACACCCACCAGCACCACAGCCACAAGCGTGAGAAAACGCTGCCGCAGCAGGATGAAGGTCAGAACCTGGAGCAGGGCAACGCTGAGGAAGCGGGGCATCTCGCCCGCAGGCGCGGGCCGTGGCAGCGAGAAACCCCGCAGGATGGCGGCAAGCAGCGGCACCGCTTCCAGCGGGAAGAGGCCCTTCACGAAGGGGCGAAACGGCAAGGGCACCCGGCCGTAGTAGCCCCCCCCATCAGCGACGCGGGTGGCGATGAAGGGGGCGATCCAGGCCGCCAACACGGCCATCAGGATCGCCAGCACCAGCACCTGGGGATAGGGAACCACCGGCAGCCCCCGCCAGCGCTGGGCCAGCGGCGTCGTCCTGAGCGCCCAGGCCAGGGCCGCCAGCACCATGAGCAGGAGCGGATAGGCCACCAGAGAGATCAGGGCCGCCTCCGCCATCAGCGGCTTGCGCACGACCCAGGCATAATTTACCTGAATCTCGGAATTAATTAAGATCGCGCCCAAATTCATCGGTCCGAAATACACGAACCAGTGGACTAAGACGGCCACTGCCAAAGGCTGAAACGGGCTATCCCGCAAAATCTTCAATGCGGGCGAACAAGATGACGGCCAGGGTGCCACCAAGCTCGAGAGCATGAGCGAGGCCAACAGTGTATTGAGAAGGATTAGAGCCACAGCAACGGCGTAGACACCGGGTCCTGACGGCAAGGCAACGGCAGCGAACAGCAAAAGAACATTGAGCACTGATCCGCACCAGTATGAAGCGGCGGCTCTGAGCAGGACTCGGCCAGCCTCGCCTCACTCGGGGAAGTCGTTACCAGCCAGGCTGAGCGGCCGGCAGCGTTGAAGCAAAGGGCAGACAGAGAACAACCATCGGCCTTACCTCCTTGGCGACATCGCCAGCGGGGGCCACGGCGGATGCTTGGAAAGGGAGCAGAAGCCATCAGCCTCCCCATGGCGACAGATCAAAGAGGAAGACTCAGCAAACCCTCACTGAACTAGGCATCAACACTGATGTTAAGGTGGCATGGCTGATAAGCACGAGGAGGCAAGTGATCCGAAGAACATTGCGATTTTTCGATCGACTCCTCGAGTCGGTCAACCAGCTTGGAGTTGCCAATTCTTTGCGCGTTTTCAGCTACCTTCTTCCAGGTTCAGACCACGAAGTTTCAATTAAAAAAGGGCGCCACACGTTTTACTTTCATCCCGTCTCTGACAAAGGAGTGCTCAGTCATTTTTACAAGCCTGGCTATCGGATAGGCGGCAATCCCGGCTTAATCTTTGACGTGGGTGCCAATATCGGCGACGAGACGTTCCGTTTTCGCCACTTTCATCCTACGGCTAAGATTATAGCCCTTGAGCCGGCTTTACGGAATTTCCTCCTGCTCCAAAAGAACTGTATATCAGATTCCAATATCAAAGCAATTCATGGAGCACTTTGGTGGGAATCTTGCCAGCTGAACCTAGCCCCATCAGACTCTCAATCCCACGAAAGCTATTCCCTTGTCCACCCGGAGCAGCGCTCATCACATCACAATCACTCCGAGACCGTCAGAGCATTCACCGTCAATGAGATTTTAACCGAGCACAATCTCACAGAATCCGACATTGATATTTTCAAGATTGACGTTGAAGGCGCCGAGGAGTTCATTTTCTGCAACGGCAATCGCGATTGGCTACTGCGTGTCAATGTAATCATCATGGAGATGCCCGACAGCGATGCACCGGGATCATTTCAATCCATCATCGACACACTTTCTGAACTGGGAATTCGGGGAAGCGCATACATCTGCGGTGAAAACTTTGTGTTTTGCAAGCAAGGATCAGGGTTCACCCTTGAACACGTCATCGGGTTCGGCCACTGAAGGATTGCCGCCGGCAACTTGATTCACTGCCTAGTGCGCCGCAGTGCAGAAGCCACCGCCGACACAACACCGGCCAACTCACTGGGGCGCGGCAACGCCCCAGCAGGAGGACTCCATCTCGGACGCGAACGTGGCAATAGGCACAGAACCCCCCTGATCGCCACCGCGAGGGCAGCCGCATCTCCGGAGGGGAAAACGCACGATCCCGGGGGTGATGGCCAGGTGCCGGCCACCAGATCACGGGCGCTGCCCGCGTGATCGCTCACCAGGAGGGCCAGGCCGAACTGCAGCGCTTCGTTGACCACCAGCCCCCAGGTTTCGCCCTGGCAGGAGGGAAACACCAGGGCATCGGCCATGGCATACCAGCGCCCGAGCTGCCGCTGATTGACAAAACCCGCGAACCTGGAGCGTCCCGGCAGCAGCCGCTCCATCGCCGTGCTGAACCACTCCCGAAGGGCGCCCTCTCCGACGACCAGCAGCCAGCAGCGCCGTCGTTCCGACGGGCTGAGCAGGGCCAGCGCATCGACAAGCAGCCGTGGATTCTTCACCTCCGTGATCTTGCCGCTCCAGAGCAGCACCACGGCGTCGTCTGGCATTGTGGCGGCCTGACGCAGGGCGTCCCGTTGCGGCAACCAGTGCTGCACTTGGTCCTGGAAGAAATCCACATCCACGGCGTAGCGCACCGGCGTGCGCCGTTTTGCGGGGATCCCGAGCCGGGCGAAATGATCATCGGAATCGGAGCCGATCGGGAAGCAATGGCGGAACATCCCGTACCAGCGCCGCAGCACCCAGTCCTTGAGCCACTGGCGACGGGAGGAGCGCGCCAGAGCCCGATCGGTGGCCTCGGCGCGTAGTAGCAGCCGATGGCCGAGGAGCCACAGCAACAGGGTGGCTTCGGTGATGAAGGCGGGCGTGTAGGCGAACACCAGCACGGCATCGGGCCGGAACGCCTGGATCTGGGACACCGCCCTCAGGGCGATCGGCAGGGCGTCGAACCAGTCGGAGAGCGCCGACAAAGAAGCGTGACTGGCCAGGCGATGGGGAAACCCTTCGGCGGGGGCACTGTCCCAGGCAAACGGCACACCGAAATCGGGATCCAGGCTGGGGCGCAGGCCATGGTCGCAACCGAAGACCACCAGCAGTTCAAGGTCTGCACGGCCGTGCAGCGCCTGAAACACCGGCTTGGTGTACTGAACGGGGTGGGTGATCAGCACCGCCAGTCGGATCTTCCGCTCTCGGGTTCCGATCACCGCCGCCGCTCCGGCGGCTGATAGCGACGCAAGGCGTCCACCAGCTCGTGGGGTTGGGGAACCGGTCGGGCCAGGCGCGGCCAGGGCCAGGCCGCCAGGGCCTCCTCCAGGCCAGCGGCCAAGGAAGCGGGATCACCGGCGCGGAACACCCAGCCAGCACCGGCGTCGCGTACCAGATCGTGGCGGCAGCTCACCCTGTCGCTGACCATCACCCGGACCCCCAACCCCAGAGCCTCATTGACCACCAAGCCCCACACTTCACCCTGCACCGAGGGCAGCAGAAGCAGATCCACCGAGCGGTAGAAGGCAGGCAGCCGACTCTGGTTGAGAAAACCATGGAAGCGGCAATAGCCCGGCAGCAGCGCCTCCATCTCCTGCCGGCAGGACGCCAGCAGCGGGCCATCGCCGGCGGCCTCAAAGCGCAGGCGCTGCCGCTGGGCCGGATCGAGCAGGCGTAGCGCGGCCGGAATTGCATGGGGATCCTTCACGCCGGTGAACTTGCCGGCAAAGGCGAGGGTGAGCGGTTTGTCCGGCGGTATCTCTGCGGCGGGCCTGCCGGAGTCACCTGCGGGAATCACCGAGGTATCCACGGCATACAGCACAGTCTCCAGCCGCTCGGGGGCAACTCCGAGCCGGCGGTAGTGGCGATACGACTCGCTGCCGATCGGATAGAACCTGGCGCAGCGGCTGTAGTAAGCCTGCAGAAGCCGATCCCGCAGCCAAGACTTGATGCGGCCGCGGCTGTAGGCCTCATCGCTGGTGTCGGCCCGCAGCAGGATGGGCACACCCCGCAGGGCCAGAAAGACCGAGACCGCGGTGATGAAAGCCGGGCTGTACGCGAAGATCAGCACGGCAGTGGGCCGCCACCGGAGAATCTCGGCCGCCGCCTTCGGCGCAGCCATCCACCCCGGCATGCCGGACAGCTCGGCGAGGCTGCCGTCGGTGAGCGCGCAATGGCGATAGCCCCCAAGCAGATCGCAGTCCCAGGCGAAGCTGAGGTCGAAATCCGGGTCGTAGCTCGCCCCCTTCACTCCGTGCAGGCAACCCAGAAACACCTGGGTTTCCCATTCGGGCGCCTTCGCCAGCCCGCGAAACACCGGCACGAAGTACTGCACGGGATGGGTGGCCAACACCGCCAGCCTTGGTCTGCCCTGGGGGCCTGGGGCGCTGACGCTCATGGCGTTGCAGGACGAACCGGAGCTGAAGCCGGCGCGCACAGCCTCTCGGCCAGCAGCTCAGCGGCGAGTCGATGGCCATCAGGGTTCCAGTGACCCATTCCAGGCTGCTGACTCTTGAATCCATGCAGCGTCAGGCCCAGTCGATCGGCGCGTTGCTGGAGATCCGGCGCCAGCGGCAGATAGGGCACGCCCAGGGGGGCCAGCAGCCCCTGCAGCCGCTGCTCGCGCTCGAAGGGTCCAGGGCCTGAGGCGAGCAGAAGCTTTCGGCGCAGAGCCTGATCCGGGTAGACCTGGACCGGCGTGGAGAGGGAGGTGACCAGCAGTTGGGCGCTGGACGCGTTTACCTCATCGCGGAGCGTGCGCAACAGAGCCGCGGTCATCGCCCAGCCCTGGGGGTCATCGGGCGGCCCCTTGAGCTCAGTGACCAGATCCACGGGCGCCTTGCCGCGACGGGCAGCCGCGGCCCGGTTCTTTGCTTCGTTGACCAGCTGCATCAGGGCTGAGCGGTCTACCAGTGCATCGAACAGGCGACCGAGCGGCGAAAAGCGGAAACGGGAACCTGGCGACTGCAGGAAATCACGATCCACCGTCAGCTCGCCATCCTTGCCGAATCGGAAAACCGGTAGATCCGGCCTTGGTTCGGGGGTGTTGTCCTGAATGTCGTTGCCCAGGTACATGGCCAGCAGCACCCGCTCAGGGGCATAGCGGCGGGCCTGCTGCCTCCAAGTGAGCAGCTCAGGTCCGGTGCCGTAACCACCCACGCCGAAATTGATGAACGACACCCCCCCTGGGAAGCCGCGACGGAACGCACACGCTGGCTTGGCGTTGATGCGGCGCTCTAGCTGCTTCCACCAGGTGTCCTCCAGATTCACCTGAAAGGCTTCGCTGAAGGAATCCCCCAGCACGGCAACCCGCATCACCCCCTGTTGCCTGCCGAGATTGTGTTCAACATCGCGCAGGCCATCGCTGTTGATTGTCACCCTGCCTCGGCCTTCCCGGGTCCAGAGGCCCGAGGCGCCGGGCCTCAGGCTGTACCCCCGGATAACGTCCGGTCTGTAAAAGGCCGGATAGCGCACGCCGGCCACCCTCAGCACGACTTCTGTGAGCCCTAGGCCGACCACCAGGATCAGCAGGTTGATCGCCACCACGCGAAGCGAGCGGGCGGATCGTGCAGCGGGGGAGGGCACAGGGCGGCTGCACAACGCGACGTTGTAGCACTTTCGCATCGGCCTCCTTCAGAGGCGGAGGAGCTGTCGCACAAGCTGCGCGAAGGAGACCAGCAACAACCGCAGATCCAGGGCCAAGGAATGGTTGCGCAGGTAATAGAGGTCGCGGGCCAGTTCCCAGGCGATGGCGTCCGGCGCCTGAGGGGGTGCTCCGGCGATCCGGCCCCAGCCCGTCATGCCGGGCCGCATCCACTGGCGCAGTTCGGCACCGGAGAAGCGCTGCTCCAGGAGCTCCATCACCTCAGGACTCAGGGGCCGAGGACCCACCAGGCTCATCTCGCCGCGCCAGACATTCAGAAGCTGGGGAAGGGCCGTCAACGGTCCCGAACCGGCGAAGCGGATCCGTTCGAAGGGGCGGCCATGGCGACCTGAGCATCGGTCCAGGCCGAGCCGCATGATTCCCAAGCGGCAGAGCACCAGCCCCCAGGGGAAAAGCAACGTCAGCAGCAGCCCGCTCATGATCAGATCGGCCAGTCGCTTGAGCCGTTGGGTGGGGCCGCTGCGGGCATGACCGAAGAGCTGCACCCTCTCCGACCACCCCTGGGGAACCAGTTCGGCCGGCAGGCGTTGCAGAAAGGTCTCGGCCCAACCTCTTAGGGAGAGAAGGCGAACGCCCTCTTCTTGCCAGTCGAGCATCACCCTTCGATCCTGGGCTGGCGGATCCAGTTGGGATCCGATTGCCACGCCATCGAGCTTCAGAAGCGACGCCAGCGAGGGCGGCAGCGACGGCATCCGCACCGATGACCGCCATTCCAAACCACAGGGAATCTCGCAACCGCCGCAATCAATGGCGTGCGAGAGGATCGAACGTTCCTCCGACGAAGCGATCAGAAGCCACTGCTCCTGGGGCTGCCACAGGTGGGCTGTGATCTGGCTCAGGCGCAGCAGCTGGCTTGAGAGAAAGCCCAGCCCCAGAACAGGCACCAGAAAACGTCGCCCCATGGTGGAGCTGAACAATTCGCCTCGCAGCGCTGTGAAGGCCGCTGCGAGCATGAACACCAGCATCGCCGCGGCCACGCAATTACGGAACTGCCGACCGGCGGTCAGTTGATGGCGGGCCAACGCGGTGTAAGTGCCCAGCAAAAAGTGGATGAGCAACCAGGCGCCCACAAGCGCGACAGGACCGAGGCTGGGGCTGGGAAGGCTCGAGTAGGTCCAGGCATACACGCCAACCCAGCTGCAGGCCAGCAGCAGGGCATCCACCAGGGCGTAGACAAGTGGAGCTGGATGACGGCGCACTGGTCGCCTCCTGCCCTCCAGCCTGGAAGGATTGGGGACCTGCGTGGGGGGGAGGGTTGCGGCCACCCCCATAGAGTCGCAGATCGTCAGAATCCCTGCCATGTGGTGGCGTAATCCCTGGCTGCAGCACCGCAAGCGTCTGCTGGGACTGGCCGTGGTGGACGCTCTGCTGATCATCGGCGCGTACAACAGCCTCTTTCTAAGACTGTTTCACCACTTGCCAGGCATCACCCGCTCGGTGCTGCTGCTGATTGCCCTCTGGCTGGGATCGTCCTATCTTTTGGGACGCTATTCACGGCTGGAAGAAGGTGAACGCGATTCGCGTCGCCGTCGCATTCTCATGACCCTTGTGGTTGCTGTCCTGGCCCTCGGCGTCGTGGTGGTGATTCTGAGCTGGGGTTTAAAAGTTGGCGATCCACGCACATTCCGCCGCTTCCTGCTTCCCCTGCTCGCAGGCGTGAGCCTGGGCTCGATCCTGTCGCAGTTATGGTTCTACCGACAACTTGGAAGACAACGTTCTTTCCTGTTGATCGGTCAGTCAGCTTTGTTGAAAATTTTACAGCGCGAACTCGAGCAAGATGTGATTTTGCGCAGCCTCGATTTAAGTTACTTCGCCACTGATCAGCGATTTGATCAGTCCGTGAACGATCCAACGCCCGACAGCACCAATCATGAAAATTTCAGCCCGGAAATAGGCTTCGATGAACGCCTGTTTGACACCCTGATTCAGGAAGCTAATCTCGATGGTATTGCAATCAGCGAAACAGCAAAGCTTAACGATGCTGTCCTTCAGAAGCTATTGGCAAAGCGTAGCGGTGGAACCTCGATTATCGGCCTGGTTCACTGGGCTGAACAACATCTACAACGCGTTCCACCTGAGCTTTTCTCCAGTCGCTGGCTGGTTCAGGCCGAAGGATTTGAGCTCCATCCCGGCCGAGCTGGATGGCGCCTCAAACGACTCGGGGATCTGCTGGTCGCCTTGCTGCTGCTGCTGCTCTTCTCACCCTTGATTGCGTTAGCGGCAGTGATGATCCGCCTGGAGGATGGAGGCCCCGTCTTCTACGGCCAGCAACGCACGGGCCTCTATGGGGACAGCATCAAAGTCTGGAAGCTCAGAACCATGAGCATCAATGCCGAGGCTTCCGGTGCCCAATGGTCAAGACGAGACGATCCCCGCGTTACGCGAATCGGGTCCTTGCTCCGCCGGACCCGCATTGACGAACTGCCTCAACTGGTTGCCGTTCTCAGAGGAGAAATGAGCTTGATCGGGCCGCGACCGGAACGACCGGAAATCGAAAGCGGTCTTGAACTTGTAATCCCGCACTATCGAACCCGTCACTGGATAAGACCGGGCCTGAGCGGCTGGGCTCAGGTCTGCTATCCGTACGGAGCCAGTGTGGAAGATAGTCGCATGAAATTAAGCTATGACATCTTTTACCTTCGCAACGCCAACCTGATCCTGGATCTGCTGATCCTGATCAAAACCGTGCGGATGGTCTCACGCGGCCAGGGTTCCACCCCGCCTCAGCCTTCCAGTGACTCAGCCAACTCAGCCCCAACGATCCAGCTCCTGGGCCGTGGACGGTGAGCTTCTCGCCGAGTTTCCCCCAGGTGGGGTGATGGCGCGAAACGTTCTAGCCAGCGCATGATTCGGCAAGGCAGTAACGGCCTCCTGCCTCCCTCGTGCGCGGATTAAAGGATGAGAAAAAGGATGAGAAACTGGCCATCCGTTGCTCCAGAATCCCCATCGTGAGCTCTTCCCGATGGCGAAGGTCCTGATCACCGGCGGCGCTGGCTTCATCGGCACCCACACGGCCTGCGTGCTCCTGGATGCGGGCCACGAGCTGGTGGTGCTCGACAACTTCGCCAACAGCTCCCCCGAAGCCCTGCGCCGGGTCGTGGATCTGGTGGGGGGCGATGCCGACCGCCGCCTGCGGCTGGTGGAAGGCGACATCCGTTCGCCTCAGGCCCTGAAGGAAGCGTTCATACCCCAGCCGAGCAGCGGGCCGGCGGACGGCGGCATCGATGCCGTGATCCATTTCGCCGGCCTTAAGGCGGTGGCCCAGTCGGTGCACCAGCCGCTGCTCTACTGGGATGTAAACGTAGGCGGCAGCCGGGCTCTGCTGGCGGCCATGGCCGCCCATGGCTGCCACACGCTCGTCTTCAGCAGCAGTGCCACGGTCTACGGCTTTCCGGAGCGGGTGCCGATCCCGGAAACGGCGGCGATCCGGCCGATCAACCCCTACGGCCACACCAAGGCGGCGGTGGAGCGAATGCTGGCCGATCTGGCGGCGAGCGCCGGTCTTGGTGAAGGGGCCGAGGTCGGCGGGCCGGCGCTGCCCTGGCGGATCGCGGCACTGCGCTACTTCAATCCGGTGGGGGCCCACCCCAGCGGCCGGATCGGGGAAAACCCGCTGGGCCCGCCCGACAACCTCTTCCCCTACGTCAGTCAGGTGGCGATCGGCCGGCGCGAGCGGCTGCGCATCTTCGGCGGTGACTGGCCCAGCGGTGATGGCACCGGCATCCGCGATTACATCCACGTGATGGACCTGGCTGAAGGCCACCAAGCCGCCCTCGAGGCCCTCTGGCGGGAGCCGCCCCAGCTGCTCACCCTCAACCTCGGCAGTGGCCGTGGCCACTCGGTGCTGGAGGTGGTGCGGGCTTTCGAGGCCGCCAGCGGCCGGTCGGTGCCGTTCGAGCTGGTGGGGCGCCGGGCGGGCGATGCGGCCCAATCGGTGGCCGATCCCACGGAGGCCGAGCGGCGACTGGGCTGGAGAGCCCGGCGCGACCTTGAAGCCATGTGCTGTGATGGCTGGGCATGGCAGAGCGCCAATCCCCACGGTTACGGCAGCAAGGCCTGAGGCTCGGCCAGAGCTCGCCGGTCCCTCGGTCATCGACCCTCAGGACGAGGGAAGGATCGAGCGGACCCGCTCACGGAAATCCCCCTTGGGCATGCCGCCCTTCACCTCGCCATGGATCACGAAATCGGCCTCCACCTCACTCACCACCAGATAGGTGGGCCAGCCCATCCCTTCCTTGTTGGGGTATTGGGCCAGCAGCACCTTGCGGTAGCGGCGATAGGTGTCGGTGTCCTGCAGCATCACGCTCACGAAACCCACCCCGAGTTCTTCGGCCACCTTGGCGTCGTAGTGGCTCATGCGGTGGCAGGTGCCGCAATCCTCGGAGCTGAACTTCAACAGGGTGAGGGAGGCCATCGCACCTGGCAGGGCAACTGGAGGGGATGGTACAGAGCGCGACCGTCCCGCAGGGGCCTCAGGACCGTTCCGCGCCGAGCCGCTGGGCGCGCAGCCACCGCAACCGATCTCCCAGGGCTGGACCAGCTGGCATGCCCTGGGCCATCAGTTCCCGGGCCGTGATGCCGGCCCCCAGATGGCGCCAGCGCAGCCACCAGCGCAGCAGGGGCCGCCGCGGCCCTATGCCGGCCGCCAGGGCAAGGGCCACCGCCTCGACCGGCAGGCCATGGCCCTCCAACCGGGCGGTCCAGGCGACCGGAGAATCCCCTTCCTCTGCCAGCGCCAGCCGGCGCCGAAGCTCCTGCAGGCCCGCTAGCAGCTGGTGCTGGCGGTGGGGCAACTGGAGCCGCTCGGCCAGGGCGAGGGGATCGTGGGCGGCAGCGACCAGGGCCACCATCCGCGGCACTTCCAGCCGTTCGGCCCAGAGCAGCCGGCGGCACCAGCGGTGGTCCTCCTGGAGGGCGGGATCCAGCAAAGCCAGGCCGCCCCAGGCCTGCAGCATCGCCAGGGCCCGGGGCCAGGGCTCCCGCTCCAGCAGTAGCTCCAGTTCCATGCGCAGCCGCGTGCCGAGGGCCGCCGGAGCCTGGCCGGGGGGATCCCCCATGCGCCAGGCCCAGGGCCAGGCCGCCAGGGTGCGGCTCACCTGCTCGGCACTCTCGGGGGCGAGCTGAAAACCGAGCCGGGCCGCGTAGCGGGCCGCCCGCAGCAGCCGGGTGGGGTCATCGCGGAGGCTGGCCGGATGGAGAAAGCGAATCTGCCGCTCCCGCAGGTCGGCCTGGCCCCTATGGGGATCCAGCAGGCCTGAAGAGTTGCCCAGCCCGGCCGCGGAGAGGCGCAGGGCCATGGCATTGATGCTGAAGTCGCGGCGGGCCAGGTCGTCCTCGAGGCTGCCGAAGCGCACCACCGGGTTGTCGCCGGCCTGGGGGTAGTGCTCCCGCCGGGCCGTGGCTACATCCAGCTGGATCAGACCGCCGGACCCCAGGGCCAGCTCCAGCTCCACCGTGCCGTAGGCCCCATGCTCCTGCCAGGCCAGTAGGCGGCCGTCGGCGCGGGCTTCGAGGGTGTGGGCCAGCCGTACGGCGGCAGCCTCGGGATCACCGGGCGCCCCCTCCACCACCAGATCGAGATCGGGCAGGCCCCGCCAGGGATCCTGGTGGATCCGGTGCAGCAGCAGATCGCGCACGGCCCCACCCACCAGGGCGATCGGCGCCCCGTCCGCCGCCGCGGCCAGGGTCTGCAGCAGCTCGGGCGGCACGCCGGGGAGATCCATCCACCGAAGACCTGGAGAAGGGGCGGGGGCAAGCCCCAGACTGGCGCGAATTCCACCCATCCAGTCTGATCGCCGCCGCCGAACCCCGCCACGTGGAGCTGGCCATCCTCACGGTGGCCTACCACAGCCAGGGCCCGCTGGAGCGGCTGGCTGCCGACCTGGCGCGCCAGGGCCGCCGGCCCGATCGCTGGCTGGTGGTCGACAACGCCCCCGCCTCGGCGCCCCTGCGGATCACCCCGGCCCTGGCCGCCTTTCCCCTGGAGCGGATCGAGGGGCAGGAGGGTGCGGGCTTCGGGGAGGGCTGCAACCGGGGCCTCGCGGCCCTCGCCAGCGAGGGCTGGGGGGGCTGGGTGTGGCTGCTTAATCCCGACACCAGCCTGGCGGAACCCCAGCTGATCGAAGCGCTGGAGGCGTTGCTGCCCTCCCTGCCGCCGCGGGCCCTGCTGGGCACGGCGGTGTGGGGAGCCGACGGCAGCCTGGAGGCGAGCGGCGGCTGGATCGATCCGGGCCTGGCCTTCCGCCGCCGCCGGATCGGGGCCAACCAGCTGGCGGCCGCCAGCGCCAGCCCCCTGCCGCTGGACTGGCTGAGCGGTTGCAGCCTGGTGCTGCAACCGGCGGCCCATACCCCGCCACCCCGTTTCGACCCCCAGCTGCCCCTGTACTACGAGGACATCGACCTCTGCCTGCGGCTCGGCGCCAGCGGCGCCCCCTGCCTCTGGAGCGCAGCGGTGGCGGTGCAGCACCAGCGCGGCGGTGGCAGCGGCGGCGATCCCCACCGCCGGGCGGCCCTCACCACCACCAGTTACTGGCGCTTCCTGCAGCGCCATCGGCCGGCCTGGCAGAGGGCACTGCGGGGTCTGCGGCTGCTGGCCACGGCCACCGCGAATTTGCCGCTGAAGCCGAGGCAAAGCCTGGCCGTGCTGAGAGGGCTGGCCATGGCAATCCGCGAGCCCATCGGTCCCGTTCTGATTGAGCCCCGCCCGCACTGGCGTGCATCGGCCCCGCCGCCGTCGGGAGCACAGGCCCCCGAGACCTTCTCAGGATCCGATCCCCGCGAGGCCCATCGATGACCTCCCTTCGGCCGCTGGCCCTGTTCAACGGCAGCTACCTGGGCCCAAAACCCACGGGGATCGGCGTGGTGGCGCGGGACCTGGTGGCCGCCCTCGATCCCCAGCGGGTGCCCCTGCTGGATCCGGGGCTGACGGGCGCGGATGGGAGCGAGGGTGGGAGCGGCAGCCCCTGCCTGGCGGGCCGGCCCCACAGCATTGCGATCCCGGCGGACCTGTCCCCCGCCGCCGGCAGCCGCGGCCACTTGCGCCGCCTGCTCTGGACCCAGAACGCGCTGCCGGATCTGATCCGGCGGCATGGCAATCCGCTGCTGCTCTCGCCGCTGCCTGAGGCGCCTTTGCTGCGGGGGGTGCGCTCGGTGGTGCTGGCCCACGACCTGCTGCCGCTGCGCTTCCCCCAGCCCACACCGCTGTTGGCCTACCACCTGGCCTACGTGCCCCTGGTGCTGCACCGGGCCGCGGCGGTGCTCTGCAATTCCGAGGCCACCGCCCGGGAGGTGCACGGCCGGCTGCGGGTACCGGCCCGTCGACTGGTGCCGATCCGGCTGGGCTTCGACCCCGGCGGCCTGCGGCCGCTCGACCGCACACGGGAGACCTTCTTCTTGGTTCTGGGGCGACACGACCCCCACAAGAACCTGACCCGGGTGCTGCGAGCCTTCGCCCTGCTGCGCGAGCCCGAGGCAACCCTGATGCTGGTGGGTCCCCACGACCGCCGCTACACACCAATGCTGCAGGTCCTGGCGGCCGAACTCGGCATCGCCGATCGTTGTTGCTGGATCCCCTGGGTGAGCGATGCGGAGCGGCTGGAGCTGCTCAACCGCTGCCGAGCCCTGGTGATCGCCAGCCTGTGGGAGGGTTTCGGCCTGCCTGCGCTGGAGGCAATGGCCTGCGGTACGGCCGTGATCGCCGCCCGGGCCGGAGGCCTGCCGGAGGTGGTGGATACGGTGGGTCAGCTGGTCGATCCGCTGCGGCCCGAGGCGATTGCGGCAGCCATGGCCGCTGTGCTGGCGGACAACGGCCTGCTGGAGCGGGCCCGCCAGGAGGGACCGGTGCGGGCCAGCGGCTTCGACTGGCGCCGCACCGCCGCCGAGGTCACCCGCCTGCTGGAGGACCTGCAGTGATCGCAGCCGCCCTGCACGCCGGCGCCCCAGGCTGGGCGGCAATGCTCAGCACGCCGCTCAGCCTGCTGCTGCTGGGGCTGGCCCTGCTCAACGGCGTGGCCCTGCTGCGGCCCTGGAGCCTGCTGTCGCGGGGGGTTGGAGCGGCTCTTCTGGGGCCCTTGGTGGTGCTGCTGGCCCTGCCGCTGCCAGGAACGGTCCTGGGACCGCTGCTGCGGATGGCGATCCCGCTGCTGGTCGTGCTGCTCCTGGCGGCCCTGCTGCGGACCACCACCAACAAGGACATAACATCCCCCGGCCTGGGCGGCTCAGCCTCGCCATCGGCCCTGCCCCTTCACCAGCAGATCTACGTGCTCACGGCCATCGCGGCCAGCCTGGCCCTGGGCCTGCTGCTGGCCCTGCGGCCCTACCCATTCGAGTACCCCGGCGATACCACCGACTATCTGCAGGGCTTTATTCAGGCCCAGCTTCAGCCCCCCCCGGCCCGCAGCTGCCTAGTGGAGGGCCTGCGCCAACCCACCTACCAGCGCTTCTGCACCCTCTGGAGCGTGGTGCTGCAGGCGGGGCATCTCGACTCCACCACCTTGCTGAGCGGATGGCCCCCGAGGCTCACGATCGGACTGGAAGTGATTGTGCTCGGTCTCACCAGCTTCAGGCTGCTACAAGCGGCAGGGGTGGGGGCGGCAGCGGCAGCCTTGAGTTGGTTCCTGGTGGCCTTCGGTTTGGGGAACCAGGCCATCGCTTTCTTGGTGAATCACAGCCTTCAGGGCTCGATCTTGGCGGCCGCCATCTTCCTGGAGGCCGTGATGGTGATGCTGCGGCTGTTGCTCTGGCGCACCATGGCGCTGCGTCAGGCCGGAGGTCTGGTGGCATCGCTACTGGTCTTTCTGCTGCTGACGATGAAGCTGCACGGCGCCTTCGCTCTCTGCACCTTGGCCCTGCTTGTTCCCCTTCAGGCCTTGATCGGTGTTGCCAGGCTGAACGGGCAGCTGAAACGTCCCGAAGCGTTCGGCAGCCTCAGCAAAGCCTCGGCCCGCTGGCTGCTGCTGAGCAGCCTCGGCCTGCTTGCCTTGGTGCTCAGCATCAAGACCGGTTGGCTGATCAACAAGCAGTCGCGGTTCATCATTCCCTGGTCATTCCTGGGCTGGCTGGGGCTTCAGGCCCACACCCTGCCTGCTTCCTATCTGATGCGCTCGCCAGGATCCCGACCGGAAACCCTGGCGGTGGCAAGCATGCTGATCGGGATGGTCCACCTGGCCCGCAACTGGCGGCCCGTTCCAAGGGGCATCGGTGGTTCAGCTCGCACCGAGCGCGAGGTGGGCAGCGATCCAGGTAAGGCTGAAAGCGAGCTGTACGCCCTGGTGAGCTCCCTCTACGGGGTGGCGGTACTGATGGCGTTCCTGGTGCCACCATTTAGCCATCTGTTCATCAATCTTCCCTATGAGGTGATCTCCAACTACCGGCTGATGTGGGGCTGCATCCTGTTCTCACCACTCCCTTGCCTGCTTGATCGCGCCCTAAGCCATCGGCCTTACCACTGGCCAGCCCGACTTCTGTCGCTGTTGACAGCTGTGCTGGTGCTTGTACCCATCACCAGCAATGATGAAAAGGAGACGCAGATCTTCTGGAGCAAATCGCGTCACATCCTGGCCGGACCATCCCCCCGGGTGGATATGCAGGGCGTTGCAAGAGCGCTGATGCCAAGCATTCTGGAGGTCAGGGCCGAACAAGGAAGCCCCGTGGTGGTGCTAGCCGATGAACTGATCGGCACTGCCTTGAGTGGCTATACCAATCAGGTGGTACCCATTCATCCCACCCGTATTAGCAATCACAAAAGTCTGAACAACTGGGAAACCCACGGCTTGCTCCGCAAAGCGCAATCTGAAAGCGAACGCATCAAGGTGCTTGAGCAACTGAAACAACAGCCAACTCTCTTGATTCAAGAAATCCCCATCGCGCCGTACTACAGCCCTTACGCAGAAATTCGAATTTACGACGCTGATATCGCCTCCCGGATCACGACCAGCGGGGTCAATCAGCTCTCAGCGACTCTGCTCAACCAGGCCGGGTTCCGCTCCTGGCGATGGCTCAACATCAGCGGTCAACCGGTCAATGTCCCGGCAACGGCCAGTGGCAGCCCTGCTGGCCAACCACCGCAGAAGGCCGCCTATCATCTGTGGCGGCGGATGCGATGATGCCCCACACAGCCAATTTCACCTCGGTCTTGCCCGAACGTCAGGCAAGGTTCTCCTGGTTCACTCCAACCCCAGACAATCTCGACGTCGATGAAAATCCTGGGCATCTCGGCCTATTACCACGACAGCGCCGCCGCCCTGATTGACGGTGACAGGGTGCTGGCCGCGGCCCAGGAAGAGCGCTTCAGCCGTCGCAAACACGACGCCGCCTTTCCCACCCAGGCCGTGAGTTTTTGCTTGGAGAGCCAGAATCTCAGCCTGGCCGATCTTGATGCGGTTGTCTACTACGAAAAACCGCTGCTCACCTTTGAGCGGCTGCTCGAAACCTATCTGGGGGCCGCGCCCAGGGGAGGACGTTCCTTCGTGGCGGCGATGCAGGTTTGGCTGAAGGAAAAGCTCTTTCTCAAGACCGAGATCCGCAAGCAACTCCAGAAGCTCGCCGCCGCGATGGCGACGGCGCAAGGCAGCCCCGAGCCCGACCGCGGCAGCCTGCCGGAGCTGCTCTTCTCCGAGCACCACCTCTCCCACGCCGGCGCCGCCTTCTACCCCAGCCCCTTTGAGAAAGCAGCCGTGCTCTGCATGGATGGGGTGGGGGAATGGGCCACCACTTCGGCCTGGCTGGGGGAGGGGAGCAGGCTCACACCGCTGTGGGAGATCAGCTTCCCCCATTCGCTGGGGCTGCTTTATTCCGCCTTCACCTATTACTGCGGCTTTAAGGTGAATTCCGGCGAATACAAGCTGATGGGGCTCGCCCCTTACGGCAAACCCATCTATGCCGAAATCATCCGCCGCCACCTGGTCGACATCAAGCCCGATGGCACCTTTCGGTTAGATCTGAGCTACTTCAAGTTCCACCGCGGCTTCCGGATGACCGGCCGCAAATTCCACCAGCTCTTTGGCAGGCCGCCCCGCAAGGGCGAAACGGAGCTGAGCCAATTCCACATGGATCTGGCCGCCTCGATCCAGGAGGTCACCGAAGAGATCGTGCTCAAGTTGGCCCGCAGCCTGCGCCGCGAAACCGGCGCCACCAACCTCTGCCTCTCCGGCGGGGTGGCCCTCAACTGCGTGGCCAATGGCAAATTGCTGCGGGAAGGGATCTTCGAGCGGATCTGGATCCAGCCCGCCGCCGGCGATGCCGGCTCGGCGCTCGGCGCGGCCCTGGTGGTCTGGCACCAACACTTTCAGGGCCGCCGCACTCCCCAACCCGACGACGCCATGCGGGGCACCTACCTGGGCCCGCGCTTCTCCAACGAGGCGGTGCAGACCTACCTGCGCAGCGTGGGGGCCCCCTTCCACGGCCTGGAAGATGGCCCTTTGTTTGAGCGGCTGGCCGCGTTGCTGGATGCGGGCAAGGTGATCGGCTGGTTCAACGGCGCTATGGAATTCGGTCCCCGCGCCCTGGGCGGCCGCTCGATCCTGGGCGACCCACGCAACCGCCAGATGCAGAGCGTGATGAACCTGAAGATCAAGTACCGCGAGAGCTTCCGCCCCTTCGCCCCCTCGGTGCTGGAGGAGGAGGTGGCCAATCAGTTTGAACTGGCGTCCAGCAGCCCCTACATGCTGCTGGTGGCGCCGGTGAAGCAGGAGCTCTGCACACCGATGGGCCCCGAGGCGGAGCACCTCTTTGGCATCGAGAAGCTCAAACTGAGCCGCTCCTCGCTGCCGGCGATCACCCATGTGGATTATTCCGCCCGGGTGCAGACCGTGGGCCCCCGCACCAACCCCCGCTACTACAACCTGATCAGGGCCTTCCAGCGCCGCACCGGTTGCCCCACCCTGGTGAACACCTCCTTCAACGTGCGCGGCGAGCCGATCGTCTGCACACCCGAAGACGCCTACCGCTGCTTCATGCGCACCGAGATGGATGTGCTGGTGCTGGAGAATCAGCTGCTGCTCAAGGAAGAACAACCCCAACGCAACCAGGATGAGACCTGGAAGGACGAATTCGAACTCGATTGAGCGCTACGGGCCCGCTGCATCGCGCCGGGCCGTTGGCCGCCAGGCCAAGCCAGAGTCCGCAGCTTGAGCCGCCGCCGCTCCATTCCCAGGCTCCACCACTCCAGGGCCGCAGACCCAATCCCGTCGCCCCAACCACCCGTTCCATGGCCACTGCCTCCTCCCCACCCCCCAGCCTTCGCCAGCTGCGGGAGTTCGGCCTGCTGATCGGCATCGTGTTTCCGGTGCTGTTGGGCTGGCTGCTGCCGGCCCTGCACGGGCACCCCTTCCGGGAATGGACCCTGTGGATCGGCCTGCCGGCCCTGGCCCTGGGCTTCGCCTGGCCCCGCGGCCTGGCCATGCCCTACCGGGGCTGGATGGCCCTGGGCCACGGCCTCGGCTGGATCAACAGCCACCTGATCCTGGGGGCGGTGTACCTGCTGGTGCTCCAACCGATCGCACTGCTGATGCGGACCCTGGGCCATGATCCGCTGCGGCGCCGCCGCGACAGCGCCGCTGCCAGCTACCGCGAGGTGCGCCCCAACCCCGCGGTGAACCTCCGGCGGATCTTCTGAAACCCGGCGCCGCTGAAGCTCTCCAGCACCCCTCCCCTCTTCACCCCTGCCCCCAGCAGCCTGCAGCGATGGAAGCCCTTCTCGATCTGGCCAAGGACATCTGGGACTTCCTGAAGGTCCGCAAGAAGTTCTGGCTGGCGCCGCTGATCGTCACGATCGTGTTGATGGGGGCCCTGCTGGTGCTCACCCACGGCACGGTGGTGGCACCTTTCATTTATTCGATCTTTTAATTCTCGATCTTCTGAGAGTTGATCTTTCTACTGCGCTCATCGGTCCTAAGCGCCGGCGGCCTGCTTCAGAGCGGCTGGATCGGCGCCAGCCGCGGGTCGAGGATCTTCGGCCCCATCCCCTCGAACTTCACGGCGATCGAGATCTTCTCGCCGCTGCCGAACAGATGGGTGATCGTGCCCTCGCCGAAGCTGCTGTGAAGCAGGCGATCGCCCACGGCCCAGGTGCGGCTCACGCCGGCGCGGCGCCGCACGGCATTGGTGGGGGCCCCAGCCTCGCCGCCACCGGCCACCCGGCGGCTCTCCTCCCGGTCGACGCGGGTGAGGCGATCGAGCCGCTGCTCACGCCGGATCGCCGCCCCGCCGCTGCGGGGGATGTCGCCCTGGAGCAGGGCTTCGGGTAGCTCGGAGAGGAACACCGAGGGCACTGCCGGCTCCCGCATGCCGCCCCAGAGGCGCCGCTCGCTGGCATGGGAGAGGAACAGCCGCTCCTTGGCGCGGGTGATGCCCACGTAGCAAAGGCGCCGCTCCTCCTCTAGGGCGGCGGGGTCATCGAGGGAGCGGTAGCTGGGGAACAACCCCTGCTCCAGCCCCACCAGGAACACCACCGGAAACTCCAGTCCCTTGCTGGCGTGAAGCGTCATCAGGGTCACCCGGTCGGCGGCGGTGTCCTTGCTGTCGGCGTCGCTGGCCAGGGCGGCGCCGGAGAGGAAGCCCTCGAGATCCCCCTCCTCGTTTTCCTCCTGGTACTGCAGGGCGGCGTTCACCAATTCCTGAAGGTTGCGGCGGCGCTCCTCGGCCTCATCGCTGGCCTCGTGCAGCAGCTCGGCCACGTAGCCGCTCTGCTCCATCACCCGCTGCACCAGCTCGGAGGGGGGCGCCTCTTGGCTACGGCACTGCAGATCCTGGATCAACTCGCAGAACTGCAGCAGCCCCTTGGCCGAGCGCCCCCCGAGCGAACGCACGGCTTCGGCATCGCTCACCACCTCCCAGAGGGGCACCCCCAGCTGGTTGGCCGCATCGGTGAGCCGCTCCACGGTGGTCTTGCCGATGCCGCGCTTGGGCACGTTGAGCACCCGCAGCAGGCTCACGGTGTCGGCCGGGTTCACCAGCAGCCGCAGGTAGGCGAGCACATCCTTGATCTCACGCCGGTCGTAGAAGCGCAGGCCGCCCACCACCAGATAGGGGATGCCCCAGCGCACCAGCGATTCCTCCATCGCCCGGCTCTGGGCATTGGTGCGATAAAGCACCGCCATGGCACCCCAGCCCAGCTCCGGGTGGGCGGCCTCCAGCATCCGCATGCGATGCACCACCGCTTCAGCCTCGGCGATCTCGTCGTCGCAGCGGGTGAGGCTGATCGGTTCCCCCTCGCCGCGGGTGGGCCGCAACACCTTGTCGATCCGCTCGCTGTTGTGGGCGATCAGGGCGTTGGCGGCCTCGAGGATCGTGGCGGTGGAGCGGTAGTTGTCCTCCAGCTTCACCATCGTGGCGGTGGCGTCGTCGGGGGCTCCATCGCCGAAATCGGCCTGGAAGCCCATCAAGATCGTGAAATCGGCGGCGCGGAAGCTGTAGATGCTCTGGTCGGCATCGCCCACCACGAACACCGAGCGGCCCTCCCATTCGTTGTACG
>Ga0114973_10000494_pt1 | contig 29847 bp, 30 predicted proteins | sample M_140807_MF_Meta_FD_87025 | JGI IMG/M metagenome (GOLD analysis project Ga0114973, IMG submission 87025) | Freshwater microbial communities from Lake Montjoie, Canada to study carbon cycling - M_140807_MF_MetaG | ecosystem: Environmental > Aquatic > Freshwater > Lake | place: Lake Montjoie... | reverse complement strand
CTTTGGGTGTCAATGTCCAAATCAAGCAACAACCAAATGGCGGCTTTCTGCCAATGAAGCCCGGGCCTCAGGGTGGCATACACCCCGCCAGCCAAGGCCTCAGGCATGACGAATTTCAGCGCTTTCAAACCGGGTAGTTCATAGCGCAAAACAGGGCCAGGCACCACTTTGTTCAGCATGGCCTGCACTGCCGAGGCGCTCAAGGCTTGGCAGATCAAACTGTATGCCGCTTCATCGGCTGCCACCAGCGTCAGGTCAAGCATGTCGCCTTTGTCGCCAGCGCGCCCTACTGCAATGTCACCGACTCTCATGAATGACTCCAATGTATGTTGGTTCTGATGAGACTGGGGTCGATAAAACCATCGAGCACTTCAATTCGATTTCGGCGCTCACTTCGCACACTGCAGCCGCCTGCAGGGCCTGACAAGGTGAGGGCATACACTTCATCTTCAATGACTTGTGCCATTTCTAAGTCTTGGCATCGGGCTGACACGTGTACACGCAACTCTGCGGGCTCACCGCGCGCCAAAGATCCAGCGCGCAAGACGGCGTTCATGCCCACCAAATCGATGGCGATGTCTTGCGCTGGCCAATCAGACAGTCTTAACCGAAGTGTGTCTGCAGCGCGCTGCGCTCTGGCCAACGCACCCGTGCCTGCAAATCCAATTTCACAATCGGCAATGAACCCTGGCAACTCTAAAAAACCGGCCACTTTCAAAGTAGGTGGTGGGCCAGAAGTGCGCGCGCCCGACATGTGAACCAGTTTGGGGCCGCTCTGCTCAAAACGAATGCCGGTGAAGTCCAACACCAAATCGGGTGTGGCATAACGTGCAGGGTTGTGCACTTCATAAAGCAACTGCAAGGTACAAGTGAGTGCATCCACCAAAGCAGGTGCGTCATCTAGGACCGTAATGTCAGCACTGCCATCAGCGTATACATGTGCCAGCGGATATCCTAGCGCCGCAAAGTCTGCCGCTGACAAGGGATTGCCCGGCTTAGGTCCGCCCAGGGTTTCATAATTGCCACCCGTGAGTTGCCCGCCGCACTCTAGCAAATGACCCACTGTGAGCGCACCGGCCAAGGCATTGTCACTGCCGTCTAAAAACTGTCGCACTGGCGCTGCAAACAATGCGGAGTCGGCCACGCGACCCGTCACCACCACATCAGCCCCATCCTCCAATGCAAGCGCCATGGGCACACACCCCAAATAGGCATGCGCGCCAATGAGTCGACCTTCTATTGGTCGCACCCATGCAACGTGTTGGTGCAGATGCATCACATCGTCGCCCTCGATGGCAGCCACGCGCAGTCCTTTGATGCCCAAATCTTTGGCCAGGCTGGCAATGGACTGGCCCGCTGCACGCGGATTGGCGGCGCCTAAATTGGAAATAATTTTGCAACCCGTGCTGGTGGCTGCAGGCAACAGGGGCGTTAAGCGGCGACGCAATCGAGGATCGGCACCCGCCTCTGGATTGGCGGCACGTGCATTGATGGCGGGTACCAATGTGCGTTCTGCCAAACACTCCAATGCCACTGCATCCACCTGCCCCGAAGCCGCCAAGGCCACAGCGGGGTCAACACGGTCGCCGGCAAAGCCTGCACCAGCGCCAATTCGATAGACAGGTTTTGAAGTGTTTGACATTTCAAAGCCCCATGTAGGAGCGTTGAACATCAGGGTCGTTCATCAAGTCTTCACCACGACCTGTTTTCAAAATACCGCCATGCTCGATGATGTAACCACGCTCGCACAACCTGAGCGCATTGCCCACGTTTTGCTCAACCAGCAACACCGACAAGCCTTTGGTCTTCACCAAGGTGCTCACCATGTCAAATACTTTGTCCACAATGATGGGGGCCAGCCCTAAAGAGGGTTCGTCCAACATCAACAGTTTAGGCAGCGACATCATGGCGCGAGCGACTGCACACATCTGTCGCTCGCCACCAGACAATCGCCCTGCAAGTTGTTCTCGCCGGTCAGCCAAAATCGGAAACAAGCTCATCACCTCGTCAAGCGACTCACTCATCCGAGCTCGCGCTTTGGGGTGGTAAGCCCCTAACTCCAAGTTTTCCAATACAGTCATGAAGGGGAACAATCGGCCGCCTTCAGGCACCATCACGAGACCATGTTCTGTGGCTTCATGGGCTGGCAACTTGGTAATGTCTTGCCCATCAAACATCAGATGACCCGAACGCACTTTGAGGTGACCACTGATGGTCAGCAACAAGGTGGTTTTACCCGCGCCATTGGCGCCCACCACAGACACAATTTCGCCCTGGCCCACCTCCAAGCTCAAGTTCTCCAGCACAGGCAATTCGCCATAGCCCGAGCTGAGCTTGTCAACTTGCAATATCGTGCTCATGCATTCACCTCTGTTGTTTGTTTGGACTGAACGCCCATGTGGCCTTCACCCAGATAAGCCTTGATCACTGCGGGGGAGGTCAAAATTTCATCGGCGGTGCCTTCACCAATCCAACGGCCTCGGTCTAAAACCACCACACGTTCAGAGAATGCACGAACCACTTTCAGGTTGTGTTCGATGATCAAGAAGGTCAAGCCATCGGCATGCAAACCTTGCAGCAGTTCAATGGCATTGCCCACCTCACTTTGATTCAGGCCGGCCATCACCTCGTCGAGCAAAACAATTTCGGGTTCAAGTGCCATGGCACGCGCTACTTCTAAGCGCCGCCGCTCGCTCAAAGTCAGATCGCCAGCGCGACGACGCGCAAGATGGGCCAAACCCACGCGCTCTAAAACGGTCATGGCTTTGTCTGTGGCGACTGACATCGACCTGTGCCGCATGAAAGCACCAATCATCACATTCTCAAGTGCATTGAGTGCAATCAAGGGCTTGGCAATTTGAAAAGTGCGACCCATGCCTTGTCGAGCCCTGTCGTGCGGTGCCAATCGGTTGATCACTTGTCCGCGCAGTTTGACTTCACCCGCAGTGGGTTCCAACTGGCCTGTCAGTAAATTAAAAAATGTTGTTTTGCCTGCACCATTGGGGCCAATGATGCTGACAATTTCACCTTTTTGAACCGACAGCGACACACCATCTACGGCCTTCAAGCCCAAGAAGTGCTTGCTGACGTTGGTAACTTCTAAAAGTGGAGTGCTCATGATTGCCCCTTTTTGTGACGCCAATGTTTCATCAGATCTTCATAGGCACCCACAATCCCGCGTTTCATGAACAAAGCAGCCAAGACCATGAGAAGCCCCAACACGGCCAAATTGACACCCGGCAATGCATTGGCCAACTCCGCACGCAAGAAGTTTTCAAAAGGCACAATCAAGGCCGCACCCAACAACGGTCCCGCAATGGTGCCGACGCCGCCGATGAGTGACAAGAGCGCAAACTTCACACCCACTTCTTGCAAATTGAACAAGGTGGGTGGGTCAATGAATCTCAAGTACATGGTGAACAAGGTGCCGCCAATGGCCGTCAAGGCGGCACTCAAAGCCATGCCTTGAAGCTTGACTTGCAAGACATGAATGCCAGAAGCGCGCGCCGAGTCTTCGTCTTCGCGCACAGCCAGCAAGTAATAACCCAAGCGGCTGCGTCGAACCCCTATTGAAATCGCAATGACAAGGGCCACAAAAGCAAACATCAACAGCGCATACTGCCACCGCTCTTTGAAAATCATATTTTGAAAGCCTGCTTTGAATGGAATCATGAGACCTCTGGGCCCCCCCGTGACAGAGTCAAAGTGGTTGGCAATGACAAAAGCCACTTCATTGAAAGCCAAGGTGGCAATGGCAAAGAAGGGGCCGCGCAACCTGAAAGTGGGCCAAGAGATCAAGACCGAGACCAGTGCGGCTAACGCAGCCGCCATCAGCATGATGCCCCAAGGCGACCATCCCAAAGTGATGTAGAGCTTGGCAGTCATGTAAGCACCAATGCCAAAAAATACCCCATGACCTAAAGAGAACTGACCGCCAAAGCCACCAATGATGTTCCACGACGAGGCCAAGCCCGCCATGAGGTAAGTGAACGCAATGATGTTGAGCCAATGCGGATCTTCAATCAGAAGCAAGAGGGGTAAAAAGGCCAAGGCCATTCCACCCAAGTACTTCAGCCAAACAGATTTGCCCGACTCAATGACCGGTTCGTGGTTTGTATCAATTTTGTTCACGGAAACCCACTTCTTCGGCACCCACCTGGCCCATCAGGCCTGCAGGACGCACGATCAAAACGACCAGAAAAATTAAGAACCAAACGGCGCTTTTAAGAGCGGGGTCGATGTAATAACCAGCAAAGGCTTCCACCACACCCACAATCAATCCGCCAAAGTAGGCACCCCACACACTGCCCAAGCCACCCAACACCACCACCGCAAATGCAGCCATGATGAAGTTGCCACCCACGCCAGGCGTAATGGAGTAGATGGGGGTGAGCAATGCGCCAGCCATCCCAGCCAAAGCCGCGCCGATGCCAAAGGTGATTAAAAATGTTTTCTCTACATTGATCCCCATGACCCGGGCAGCACGCTTGTCTTGAGTAACAGCTCGTATGGCTTTGCCCATCATGGTTTGACGTAAAAAGACATGAAGTCCAATGGTGATGAGCGTGGTTGCGACCAATGTCACAAGCCGCACCACACTGATTTTCAGATCTCCCACCGACAAGACTTCGGCACCCATGGTGCCGCCAATGCTGAAAGCCTCGCCACGGGACATGGCCAGCATGATGTTTTGAAACATCATGAGCAATCCAAATGTGGCAAAAATTTGCATGTTGGATTCATTGTGCAAAGGCTGAATGACCAAGCGCTGGATGGCCACACCCAGCAAGCCCACCAAAGGAGCGACCACCAGCACAGACAAATAGGGGTTCATCCCCAGCTGAACATAGGCCCAGTAGCAGCCATACATGCCAAACATGACCAACTCGCCCTGCGCAAAATTGACAATGCGCACCACGCCAAAGATCAGGTTCAGGCCAATGCTGACCAGGCCATAAATGCCCCCTAGGAGCAAGCCAAATACCAATACATTCAGGAATTGATCCATGATCCACTTTCAAATTTGGGACCAGCCACCCCAAGGCGCAAAGCACCAAGGGGCAAACTGATCATTGAGCCGACTCTAATCAGGGACGTCCCAAGGGCTTGACTGCCACGCCTGGCAAAGCGGCGTTCTGTGGAAATACAGTCACCATTTTCCCAGACTGCCACTGAGAGGCCGTAAACCATGCACGAACGTTTTGCATGTTCTTGTCAAACTTGATACCAAAACCAGAGGGGTAAGAGCTTTCTGGCTTGTCCAACTTGAGCGCAGCAGCATGCACTTTGTCTGGCTCGACGCTGCCTGCAGCCTTGATGGCTTCAAACATGATCAAAGCGCCAGAATAAGCGGCCATGCCTTGAGGCGCAACAGGTTCTGATTTGTATTTGGCGCGATAAGCCGCCAAGAAAGCTCTGTTGCCGGGTCCAAATGCTTCGGTAATGTCATTGCTGCGTGGATAGCCAATGACCAGCACACCTTCAAGGTAGGCTGCACCAATGGCTTCCAAAGTCTCAGGTGTGTCGCCTGTGCCCACAAACAAAATGGCGCCTGGCTTAAAGCCTTGATCACGGAAAGTGCGAAGCAACAAATTACCATCTGGCACATAGCCCGTTTGAACAAACACATCGGGCGCTGCTTGTTTGGCGCGCAACACGGTATCGTTCAAGTCAATGCTGCGAGCTGAGTGCGCACCCACGCCCACAATTTTGGCGCCCATTTCTGTCAGCAATCTTTTTTGTGCTTCCACAATGCCAGTGCCGTAAATGGAGTCTTCACTTTCCAACCAAACCTTCAAATCCTTGATGTCTTTTTTCAGGTTGGTGGCAATCAAATTTTTCAATACATTGGCAGACGTCGTGGCAAATGCCGCGCCATCAGGACCACTGCGAATGAAGTTTGGCAAACCACGCTCGGTCAAAGCGTTGGACACCGCATTGGTTTCCCAATACAGCTTGTTGTAGCGCATGGCGGCGTCACTGGCCGTGAGAGAAATTCCGCTGATGTAGGTTCCCATGAACATGTCGACCTTTTCTTTGGTCGCCAGCTGCTCTACGGTGGCAATGCCTTGTTGTGGATTGGACGCATCGCCGCGCACCAGTTCTACCTTCTTGCCCAAGACACCCCCCGCTGCATTGATTTGGTCAACCGCCAATTCATAGCCCCGAGTGACCTCGGTGCCATAAAGTGCCAGCGGGCCACTGTAGGGGTTGACGGCGCCAATTTTGAGCGTCTGCTGCGCGCTCACTTGGGCGGCAAAGCCCAAGCCCAGCGCCAGTGCCAATCCCGCCATGGTTTTCAAAGTCTTCATACCAGTCTCCTTTTAAAATTTTCAATCAACGACGTTACCAACTCGGTTAAGCAGCAGAAGAACGTCAGGTTCTGGCCACTTTTGACAAACACTTCGAATTCAATCTACAAAACACCCACCGCCTTGCCCACCGGCCAAAAAATACCGCCACTGGTCAGCCCGCCATCGACCGCTAAGTCGACACCTGTGATGTAAGCCGACTGGGGTCCAAGCAAAAAAAACATGGCATCGGCCAATTGGTCGGCGCTGGCCATGTGACCCATGGGTGTGATGTGCTGCAGGGCATCAAACAATTTTTGGTTGTTTCGAATCATCTCCGTATCAACCACGCCCGGGCAAATGCAATTGACCCGAACACCCACAGAAGCCAACTCCATGGCAGCACTTTTGGTCAGCCCGCGCAGCGCCCACTTGCTGGTGGTGTAGGCGGCAGAAAAATAGCCTGTCAGCCCAACGGTGGAGGAAATACTCACAATGGAGCCGCCTTTGGGCATGAGCGGTGCCAGGTGCTTGATGCCTAAAAAAGAGCCTGTGAGATTCACTTGGAGCACACGCTCCCACTCACTCAAATCAGTCTTGGTGACCGTGTTGCGCACACCTGTGATGCCCGCGTTGTTCACCAAGGCCAGCAGGGGCTCTGTGCTGGCTTTAAGTTTCACTTCAAGCTCATGCCAAGCATGTGGATCTGCCACGTCCATAGAATGAACAGTTAACTTGCCAGCCAAGCCCTGAGCCTTTTGATTCAATTCTTTCCAAGCTTCATCAGAACTGGGCAGTCGGTCCAAGACATGCACGTGTGCACCTGCTCGCATCAGCTGCAAGCTGATGGCCGCACCTTGTCCGCGGGCACCTCCTGTCACCACCGCTGCTTTACCCGTCCAATAATGTTGAGTGTCCATGTGGGTATGCCTCACTCAGGTTTGATGCCTGCGCCCAGCGCCACGCGCTTAAAGCGCTCCGTTTCATCCAACTGAAATTTGCGCATGTCATCCCCCGCCAGCGGCAAGGGGTCTGAGCCAATTTTGGCGATGAAGGTTTTACCCGCTGGTGAAGCAATGATTTTTTTCACGGCATCGACCAATTTGGCTGTGACGGCTTCTGGCGTTTCGGTGCGAATGTAAATAGAGGTCCATGTGTAGTTCACATAGTCGGGATAACCACTTTCCTTGAGGGTTGGAATTTCGGGGTAATCGGGATGACGCTTGTCGCCAGAAACAGCAATGGCCTTGAGCTTGCCTGCCTTGACCTGCGGAATGGCGGCAATCAAGTCACTGACACCCCAATCAAGTTGATCGCCCATCAAAGCAGTGAACACCTCCGGAGCACCTTTGTAAGGCACATTGATACTTTGAGTGCCTGACAAGCTAGAGAACCATTCGGCCGACAAATGGAAGCCAGCGGTATAAGTGCCCACGTTCAATTTTTGTTTGCTGCTTTTTGCAGCGCTCACCAGATCGCTCACATTGTTCATTTTGGAGTTGGGTGATGCAATGAAGATCATCATGCCGCGCGCCAAACCCGACACGGGTTTAAAGTCTTTCACTGGGTCGTATGGCAAATCTTTCACCACCGAGGGGTTGACCGCCATGTGGGTGTTGGTGGCTAAAAACATGCTGTAGCCATCAGCGGGGGCTTGTTTCACTGCCATGGCAGCAATGACGCCATTGGCGCCAGCTTTGTTTTCGATCAACACGGGTTGACCCAGCAACGTGGTCAATTGCTCACCAAAGAAACGTGCCGTGGTGTCAGAGCCACTGCCAGGAGAAGTAGGAACCACAATTTTGAGGGGCTTGTTTGGAAACGGCGCAGTTTGGGCTTGCGCACCCAAGCCAGCCCATAAGCCCAAACTCAAAGCAAAATTCAGCAATTGTCTTTTTGTCATGTTGCGCTCCAATTTTTTCTTTGATGGAAAATTGTCAAACTGGCTTAAAACGAGGAATGGCCAAGCCTTGCTCGACCTCAATGACCAGTTGCAATGCTTGGTCAATCTTCAAGGATTCAAAGTCATCAACGCCAATCACGTTGCTAATGAGCCGAGCACCCTCTTCCAAGGCCACCACAGCAACGGCATAGGGCAAGCGTTGTGCAAATGCGGGGTGATACGCCATGTGATAAACCACCCAGCTGATGAGCTTGGCTCTGCCTGAAGCGGCTTGCCAAGTCCACTTGTCTTCTAAGCAATGAGGGCATTCACTGCGCGGGGGCAACCAGTTGTGACTGCAACAAGTGCAGTGCTGAAAGCTCAAATGACCTTGCTTTAAGCTGTCCCAATAAGGCTGGTTGAGCTCATTGAACTCGGGCAACGGAATGGTGAGGTCGGTATTTTCCAAAACGGTGCTCCTCAATCTTGTCCAAGTATCAAAGTGGAATGGGTATGCATAATGCCACCCTGGTTGCTGATGGCGCAAGTGCGCGCACCCTTGACTTGACTCAAGGCTTCTGCGCGCATCTGACGCACCCCCTCCAACACCAATTGCAGCCCAGGCATGCCCGTTTCAGACAACAAACCCCCAGCCGTGTTGATGGGCAACTCGCCACCTAATTCAATCCGGCCGCCTTCTACAAATTTGCCGCCCTGACCTTTGGGACAAAAGCCATAGGCTTCCAGAGTCATGAGGGCCGCAATGGTGAAGCAATCGTATATTTGAGCGACATCAATGTCTTTGGGTGTGAGTCCCGCCATCTTGAAAGCGGTGTGAGCAGACTTTTCTGCAGCCGTGGTGGTCAGGTCGTGGCGCAGGGCCACTTCCCAAGATGTTTGGCCTTGACCAAAACCCAAGATGGGAACTGGCTTGGCCACGCCCAAAGATTTGGCTCTCTGCGCACTCATGAGCACCACGGCAGCCGCACCGTCCGACACCAAACAACAATCGTCGCGTCGCAGGGGTGCGACGATCATTCTGGATTCTCGGTATTGCTCTAGGCTCAGTGGTTTGCGCAATTGTGCATGCGGGTTGGCAGCGCCATGTTTGCGGCAAGCCACTGCGATTGCGCCTAACTGATCGCTGGTGGTGCCATATTCGCCCATGTGACGGCGGGCAATCATGCCGTAGCCTGCAGGCGTCCCAAACCAGCCGTAAATGCTGTCATCACCCCAAGCTTTTTCATAAGCTTGGCGAGTACCTGTCGCAGGGTTGTCGGCCAAGCACACCACCGCAACTTCGCACTGCCCGGCTTCAATGGCCATGGCCGCATAGCCCATCATGCTGATGTTGCTGGCGCCGCCCTGGTCCCACACACCGCCAATGCGCGGTACGATGCCAATCGTCTCGGCCAGTTTCTGCCCATACATCATTTCAAACTTGGAAGTGGGAAACTTCACAAACAAGCCATCCACCATGTCTTTCTCGATGCCGGCATCAGCCAAGGCTTTGCGAATGGCTTCCACATTCATGGACAGCGTACTGCGCCCTGGCAGCTTGCCAAAAGCGGTGTTACCAATTCCAGCTATGACGGTATGGCCTCGCATCAGATCACCTCGTCTTCTGACAGTTGTTGAATTTCAGAATCACTCAATCCCAACCAGTCGCCGTAGACGGCGTGGTTGTCTCGACCCAGCTCACCACTGGGCTTAATTTCTAGAGGCTCGACGCCGTCGTAACGCATGGGCGAGTTGGGCAAACACACCCGGCCATAGATAGGGTGCTGTATCCACTCTAGAGCACGGCGTGAATGCATGTGCTCATCATTCACCACCTCTTCGAGGTCGCGCACGGGTGCACACGCCACGCGGTGCTTCATCAGCAAATCGAAGAGTTCTTTTTTGGCATAACGCTGCGTAAACTCACCCACCAGCGCATCCACGTCATCCATGTTTGCCACGCGGCTCTTGAGATCGACAAAGCGGGGGTCTTGTCCCAAATCTGGGCGCTGCATGGCATCCAGCAATGACTTCCAATGCTTCTCACCCACACAGATGATGGCAATGAAACCATCTTGGGTGGGGTACACGTTGTAAGGTGCTTCAGCCATACCGCCATGGCGATTGCCCGTCCGAGGAGGGACGCTGGTTCCAGCGGTGTAATGCAATCCAAGGTTGGAGCTCAATGAAGCATAGACGGCCTCTTGCATGGACACTTCCACCAAGCGTCCGACACCGGTTTTCTCTCGCTCATACAAAGCCGTCATGATGGCACCGTACAAATGCACGCCACCAAAAAAATCGCACAAAGCAGGGCCTGCTTTAACCGGCGGCCGATCGGGAAAGCCTGTGACGTTCATGATGCCGGCCATGGCTTGAACGGTGAGGTCCATGGCGGGGTAATCTTTGTTGGGTCCCGTGCGGCCATAACCAGAGCCGGCGCCGTAAATTAAACGCGGATTGATTTTGCGTAAATTTTCATAGCCCAAACCCAAACGCTCCATGGCATTGGGTGCAAAGTTTTCCACCAGCACATCTCCGCGCTTCACCATCTCGTGCAGAAGTTCGCGTCCACGGGGTGTTTTCAAATTGAGGGTCGCAAACGTCTTATTTGAATTGAGCATGGCAAACGGCAAGGCAGCACCACCCACCACAGCTCGGCGGCGCAGGTGCTCACCGCCCTTGGCTTCAATCTTGATGATTTTGGCACCCGCCATGGCCATCAAAAATGTGCAGTAGGGTCCGTTGTAGATCTGACCCAGATCTACCACCGTGACACCTTTTAATGGATATTGCGGCGTCATGTTCAACGACCTTTAAAGTCGGGTGTGCGTTTGGCAGAGAAGGCTGCAGGCCCTTCTTTGGCATCTTCTGTTTGCATCAGCATGCGGTTGATCACAGCTTCGATGCGCAAGCCTGTGGTGAGGTCTGTATCTCGGCTGCGCAAGGCCAATTCTTTGGCTGCCTGAACCGCCAAAGGTGCATTGGCTGCTATTTTTTTGGCATAGCCATAAGCTGTGTCGAGGAGGGCATCCGGTGCCACCACCTTATTGACCAAGCCCCAACGCTCTGCCGTTGCGGCATCAATGCCATCTGCCGTCAATAACATTTCCATGGCAATGGCATGCGGCAATTGACTCAAAATGCGCTGAGTACCGCCATTCGCTGGAATGACGCCCCGCTTCACTTCCGCCAAATTGAATGTGGCATGGGTAGAAGCCACTCGAATGTCGGTGGCCATCAGCAAGGTCATCCCGCCGCCTAGGCAGTAACCATTCACAGCCGCAATCACAGGCTTCCAAACTTCCAAGCCTCTGTTGAGAAGTTGGTCTTTTTGGGTCAACCACATGTCAGAAAAACTTTGTGGCGCGGTTAAAAACGATTTAATGTCGGCACCCGTTGTGAAAGACCGATCACCAGCACCTGTGACGATGGCCACTCGAATGGCAGCGTCATCGCGCACCGTACACCAAGCCTGTGACAGGGCTTGATAGTGTTCGGTATCCATGGCGTTCAAACGCTCAGGACGGTTGATGGTGATCAGGGCAATGCCCTCGTCAGAAACTTTAAAGTCAATGGACATGTTTCATCTCCTTAAGTGGGTGAACGGAAAGTGCCCAGCATGTCACGCGCCACCACCATGCGATGAACTTCTGAGGGGCCTTCACCGATGCGCTTAATGCGCAGTTCGCGATACCAACGCTCCAGTGGCAACTCTTGCGCCACACCCATGCCGCCTAAAATTTGAATGCAACGGTCTACCACACGCCCTGCGGTCTCAGTGCCGTAAACTTTGGCGATAGAAGCATCGACCTTGATGTCACGACCCATGTCGGCATTCCAAGCAGCTTGATACACCAGCAGACGGGCCGCGCGCAGCTCAATTTCAGAATCGGCCAGCATCCACTGAACGGCTTGTTTATCGGCCAAATGGCTGCCAAAGGTTTTTCGCTGGAGGGCCCAGTCTTTGGCAATTTCCAAGGCCGCTTGCGCAATGCCAATGGTGGCTGCGGCATAAGGTGGTCTTGCATGAACCAACCATTCTTCTGCAAACGCAAAGCCCTTGCCTTCTTCGCCCAACCGATCTTCAATGGGCACCTCGTAATCGTTAAAGTGAACTTCGTAAGGCGCATAAGACCGAATGACAGGAATCTTGGACAAAGAAATGCCAGGCTTGCTTTTGTCCACCACAAAACTCGTAATGCCGTCTCGCCCTTTGCTTTCGCCAACACGCGCAAACACAATGCCCCAATTGGCCATGCCAGCGCCTGAAATCCAAATCTTGGTGCCATTGATGACATAGCGATCGCTTTTGCGCTCAGCTCGCGTTTTGATGGCACGTCCTGGGTCAGAACCGCCACTGGGTTCGCTGATGGCCACAAAGGCCTTGGTGCCATTGGCCACGTCTTCGCGTGCAAAGCGTTGCTGATGTTCTGTGCCCTTCCAAATGACATTGGGAGGATCGAATCCAAAGGCGCCACATCCTGCAATGTAAGCACCCATGCGGCACTTGGCAGTTTCTTCTGCGGCCACGCATTGACCTAACAGGTTCAGGCCGGGCCCACCGTGTTCAGCGGGTGTTTCAAACAACCACAAACCCAAGTCTCGCGCCTTCTTTTGTAGCGCTTCCAGTGGCGCTGGCTCAGGCGTGTAGCAGTCATACGGCAGCGTGTCTTCCAGCGGCTTGACTGCTTCTTGCATGAAACGACGAATGGTGTCGCGCAACATGCGGTGTTCTTCTGGCAGTTCCCAGCTTCCTGTTGAATCATGCATTGTTTTTATTCCTTTAACTGATTGAGAATTTAAATTGACTTAAGCCTTGGCCATGCGATTTGCACGATGCTTTTCGCTTGTTGCAGCATCTAAGCGATAGCGTGGTGTGCCCGCTTTTGCAGGTGTGACATGTTCAATGACAACGCCATAAAGTTCGATGGCTTGTTCGGGACTGATGTAACCCCGATTCAAGTCAAGCGTGACCGCCTCTAAATCCCGTTGCAGTGGGTTGCCCCAACCGCCGCCGCCTGGCGAGCCAACGCGAATGGAATCACCCGCCACCAATTCTTCTTTCTCCTGTTTGCTTCTAAGCTCTGGCTGCCAATCACGGCCTTTTGTATGGAAGGTGACGCTGTTGGACTCTGCAGATCCACCGCCGCAAATGCCGAAGGGCGCATGGTCCACGCGGTCACCCAACACCGACACAGTGGTGTCGGACAACGTGGTGAAGCCGTATTCGGTTCCGCAGCCGCCACGGTGCCAGCCAGCGCCACCTGAGTTTTCACGAATGCGGAAGTAATCAAAACGCAGCGGGAATCGGTGCTCTGACATTTCCAGCGACATGAAGTTGGCCATTGACTGAGGGGGCGTACCATTGATCAAGCCGTCGCTGGCGCGAGTCGCACCATAACCACCAGGGTATGGAAACACGCCCACGAAATAATTTTTGCTGCGGGGGTGTGTGCCACTGATGGCCACCACGCCAATGGTTCCAAAAAATGCTGCCGGCGTTTTTTCGGGCAGTATTTTGGACAAGGCCCCAAACACCACGTCAATGACTCGGCCCATGGGGTCCAGATAGCCGCCGCATGCTGCTGGATATTCAGCCGACAACAAGGTGCCATCAGGCACATGAATGCTGATAGGCCTGAAGGTGCCGCCGTTCACAGGTACATCTGGGAAAATATGCTTGATGGCCACAAAGCAAGAAGACAGTGTGGTGTTGCGAGACATGTTCAAGGGTCCGCGGGCACGAGGTCCTGTGCCCGTGAAGTCAAAGTGCATGTGATCGTCTTTGACCGTGATGGCTATCCTCACTGGGATGGGCTCGTCCACGATACCGTCGTTGTCAATGAAGTCTTCAAAGCTGTAAGTGCCATCGGGCAACTCGGCAATGTAGGAGCGCATCTGGCGCTCTGAGTAAGCAATCATTTCATTCAAGCAATCGGTCAACACTGCACGGCCATATTTTTTAACCAGCGCTTCAATGCCGCGATTGCCAACCGTAAACACATTCACCATGGCCGCCATGTCGCCCGCAATTTCATTGGGCAAACGCACATTGGCTTTGAACATGGCCAGCAAGGCTTTGTTGAGCTTGCCTTCGTCGTACAACTTGACTGGGGGAATGACAATGCCCTCTTGGTGAATTTCAGTGGCACGAGGCGCCCATCCGCCTGGCACATTGCCGCCCATGTCCATCCAGTGACCGGTGGTGGCCATGACTGCAAACAATTCGCCTTCTACAAAAACAGGCGCAATGATTTGCACATCTTGTAAGTGGCTACCGCCCAAGTAAGTTTCATTCATGATCCAAACGTCGCCCGGCTTAAAGCCGCCTTCTTCATTGGCCAGTTCAATCACCTTTTGTACTGTGAATTGCATGTAGGCTAAGAACACAGGCAAACCATACCGACCTTGCGCAATGGTCTCGCCAGTGACTGGATGAAAAATGCCGTTGGCACAGTCATTGGTTTCAGAAATGATGGGGGAAATTGCTGCATGAATCAGCTGCAAATCCATCTCATCGGCAATTTGTTCAAGGCTGCCGCGTACAACGGCCAGTGTGACGGGATCCATATTTATTTCACTTTCGCAAGTAGGTTGCCATGCGCATCGACAGTGACTGTCATGTCAGGTTCGATGACGGTGGTGGTATCGCTTTGCTCCACGATGGCAGGGCCATCAAACGCCATGCCAGGGCCCAAGTCATCGCGTTGGTAAACAAGGGTATCGTGCCAGCCACCAAAGTAAACAGGGCGCCTGCCTTTGGCAACGGGTTGCCCCGTGACTGCAGCGGCCACATGCGGCAAAGCAGAGCTGGTGCGGGTTCCCACCACGATGGTTCGCAAATTGACAATCACCACAGGCATGCCCTCAAGGGTGTTGCCAAATTTTTCTTTGTAGGCATCTTGAAAAGCTTGGTTCAATCGTGCGGCATCCCATTCGGGCTCAATGGTGACGCGCAGCGCATGGATCTGGCCTGCATACGCCATGTCAGCCGCATGGGTCAGGCTGGAATGGTCGATGGGCACCATGCTGTCTTCAAGCTGCTTTTGACCGTCACGACGCTGCCGCACAATGATGTCTTTCAACTCATTGGGTGCCAAACGGTCTAAACGTTTTTCAACCGTTTGCGACAAGTCATAGCGCAAGTCGGCATACACACAACCCAATGCACACAACACGCCCGGATAAAGCGGAACCAACATGGTGCTCACGCCCACTTCGCGAATGAGTGCGCCACCATGCAAAGGACCGGCGCCGCCAAAGGCCACCAAGGCAAAATCACGGGGGTCCAAACCGCGCTCAATGGACATCAAACGCATGCGCCCTGCCATGCGCTGATTGACCACAGCCAAAATGGCTTCAGCGGTTTGCTCTAGGCCGAGGCCCATTCGGTCGCCCAATGTTTTGACCGCATGGCGCGCACCTTCTATGTCTAGCATGGTGCCGTCGCCGTTCATCCGGCTTTCAGGATTGATGCGACCCAACACCACATTGGCATCCGTCACGGTAGGCTCCGTACCGCCTCGGCGATAAGCCACCGGGCCAGGCATTGCGCCTGCACTGCGCGGACCCACTTGCAACATGCCCCCGCGGTCTAGGTATGCAATGCTGCCGCCGCCTGCGCCAATGGTGTGCACATCAATCATGGGTAAACGCAGTGGGATGCGGAAATCCAAATTGGTGAGTTCGGCCACTTCTGGTTTGCCATCAATGATGACCGCCACGTCAAAACTGGTGCCGCCCATGTCGCCAGTGATCACGTGACTAAAGCCGGCTTCAGCAGCGATGCGCGCTGCCGCTGTGACGCCGGCCGCAGGACCAGAGCGAACGATGTAGGCTGAGCGCGCACCCAGTTGGCGCAGCGGCGCAACGCCGCCGTTGGACTGCATGATGGCCACTTCGCGCTCAAAACCCCAGCCCTTCAATTTGTCTGCCAAGTTGCGTGCATAACGTGCCACCAAGGGCTGCAAATAGCCTTGAACCACACCGGTGCTGGTGCGTTCAAATTCATAATACTCACGCACCACTGATGTGGCAGTGACCAGCTCCCACTTGGGATTGATTTCTGCCAAGATATCGCGGGCACGGTCTTCGTGAGCGGTGTTGGCATAAGCATGCATGAAAGAGATCACCACGGACTCGACTTCGCGTGCCACTAACTCTTGACCAATGGCGCGCAGCCCAGCTTCGTCTAAGGGTCGCACCACATGACCTTCGTGGTCTAAGCGCTCATCGACTTCAAAGCGTAAATCCCGCGGCACCAAGGGTTCATGCGTGCCCTCAAGGCCATACATGTTAGGTCGATCACGGCGACCCAGTTCTAACAAATCGCGAAAGCCTGTGGTGGTGACCAAGGCGCAACGAGCACCTTTCTTTTCAATGACCGCATTGGTGGCAATGGTGGTGCCGTGCAAAATAGCCTCCAGCTCGTCAGGCTCCAAACCTGCAGCCTTCAAAGCATGCAACAAACCGATGGATGGATCTTGTGGTGTTGAAGGCACCTTTAAGATTTTGTGGGGCTTGCTGGCGTCCCCAGAATAAAACAAGTCGGTGAACGTGCCACCCACATCAATGCCCACAATGCCTGCCATCACATCTCCTTCAATTGTTTCTAAGATTTCTTATCAAAGTGCCTGACGTTGACCACGTAGGCACCCATATGGCGTCCCATGCGGCGGGCCGCAGCCTCACCGTCTTGTGCCTTGATGGCGTCCATCACTTTTCGGTGCGCATTGATCACGGCGTTGCGAACCTCCAATGAGTTGAAGCCCTCCAACTCAGTGGCCACAAAAACCGATGGTGAGATGGCCGAAATAAAGGCCATCAACAATTCGTTGTGTGAGGCACGCACCACTTGCACATGCCATTCCAAATTGGCTTTGGTATAGGCCGACAAATCGCCGGCGTCTGAGGCTTGTTCTAGCTTGACGTGGCAGGCCTCAAGTGCAGCCACGTCTTCTTCAGTGCGGTGCAAGGCCGCAAATTGTGCGGATGCTGGCTCGATGGCTGAACGTGCTTCAAGCACGGCGTCCAATCGAATGCCCTGACCGCGAATGAACATGCGCACAGAGCGTTCAATGGTCTCGCTGGTTGGACGCACCACACCTGAACCCCCGTTTCGACCCACCCTCTTGGCAATCAATCCTTCGCCTTCCAGCACTCGCAAGGCTTCACGCACAGACGAGCGAGACAAGCCCGATTGCTCACCCAGTTCCCGCTCATTGGGCAAGTCCATTCCCTCGTTGATCTTGCCGCTCAAGATTTTTTCTCGCAACAAGTCAGCCAGGACATCGGCTGCTTTGGGAACGTGGATGGACGGAATATTCAGCATTCAAAACCCTTGGTCATAGTTAGCGAGACTCCCAAAAACTGGCGTCTCATTGCAATAACAATACAGGTTCTCAATCATTTAAATCATCAAAAGTCGAACAATTAACTTATTTTTTAAATTATCAATCAATATTATTGTCAGACCAATTAATGTGAACTGGTGATTACCCTTGGAATTTGAATCATTTTTAAAGCAGCCCTAGCGAAGCGCTGAAAAAGAGGTGGGGTTCAGTATGGTGTTAGCCGCCGATCCAACAATGATGCCGTCAAGTTCGGACTCGGCCAAGGCCTGTCGCCACTCCGGGTCTTGCGCAAAGGCATTCCATTTTTCTTCACGCTCCGCCAAGGAATTCCAGACCAGCATGTATACAAATTCAAGGTGCGAGGGGCCGATCACAGTGGTCCAAAATCCAACCTGTCGAATACCCATTCGCTCCCAAATTTTGAGGGTTTTGGTTTCGAATCGTTTCAACATGGCCGGCATTCGGCCTGGCAATATCTGATAGATGCGTAGTTCGTAGATCATCTTAAAGCTCCAATTTTTAAAATCAGTTGTTAAAGTTTGGGGTGTCGATCAATTCATCATTTCCAGGCAAGTCTTGACCATGTTGTCCACTGAGGGATAAGACAGCTTTTCCAAGCCTGGGGTGGAAGGTTTTGGCGAAAAGGGAGCGCCAAGTCTGCGCACGGGGGAGTCCAGACTGGAAAATCTTTGCTCGCCAATCGTGGCTGCGATTTCAGATGCCACCGAACAAACCAAAGTGGCTTCGTTCACGACCAATACACGATTCGTTTTTTCAACTGAAGCAAAGATGGTTTCCCAATCGATTGGCGAGACCGTTCTCAAATCAATCACTTCAGCAGAAATATTTTGTGCTGCCAATTGCTTGGCAGCGTCTAAGGCTCTGTGCACCATCAATCCGGTGGCAATGATGGTGAGGTCTTGACCTGCTTGCACAACTTTGGCGACACCCAAGGGCACTGTGTGATCAAGGTCGTTAGGTACCATGCCCTTGGTGGCATACAAAAGTTTGTGCTCAAAGAAGATGACAGGATCCTCACCGCGAAGTGCTTGCTTTAACATGCCTTTGGCGTCGCTGGGCGTTGTCGGCATGGCCACTCGCAAGCCTGGAATGTGCGCGAACCAAGCTTCTAATGATTGCGAGTGCTGCGCTGCGATGCCTTTGGTCATGCCATAAGGGGAGCGAATCACCAAGGGAACACGCGCTTGACCGCCTGTCATGTATCGAATTTTGGCAGCCTGATTGACTATCTCATCCATGCACACCGTCATGAAATCGGAATACATAATTTCAGCCACTGCGGGTCCACCGGTCAGCGCTGCGCCCAAAGCGACGCCAACAATGGAAGCTTCTGAAATAGGTGATTCGAAAATTCGATTGGGAAATTTATCACCCAATCCTTGGCAGACACCAAATGTGCCGCCACCAGGCAAGACATCCTCGCCAATCACTATCATGGTGGGCTGCCTGGCCATTTCTTCATTCAAGGCTTCAGCCAAAGCTTCCCTGTAAGTTATTTCACGCATGACGCACTCCTTCTGCGTAAACATCTGTGCCAACTTCTGCGTCATCGGGGTAGGGGCTGGCCAGAGCAAAAGCAACAGCACGATTCACTTCCGCCTCTACCTGTTGCAGCAAACTTTCACGGTTTGGCAACAATGCTTTGTCTAACAACACTTGTTCTAAGGCAGCAATCGGATCTCTATTTTTTTTCAAGGACTCCACATCTGATTTGCTGCGGTAGACCTGCGGATCACCCGACGAGTGCCCTTGGAAACGCTGTGTTTTCAATTCAATCAAGCAGGGGCCCAATCCATTTCTTGCATTGCTGATGGCGTCTTTGGCTTGACTGTAAACAGCCTGAATGTCATTGCCATCAAGACACAGCCCAGGCATTTTGTAGTTCTGGGCCAATGAGGCAATGTCGTCAAACACCATGGTGTCTTTGGAGCTGACATACTGCGCGTAGCCATTGTTTTCACAAACCAAAATCAGAGGCAATTTCCACAATGCGGCCATGTTCATGACTTCATGAAATGTGCCGCGCGTAATGGCGCCATCACCAAAAAATACCAACGCGATGCGGCCATTGTTGCTAACTTTCGCATTCAGCGCAGCGCCAGCTGCGATGGCAAATCCAGCCCCCACAATGCCATTTGCTCCCAACATGCCCACACTTAAATCTGTGATGTGCAATGACCCACCCTTGCCTTTGCAATAACCATCGATACGGCCAAACAACTCGGCCATCATTCTTTCCATGCTGGCGCCCATGGCCAAACAATGGCCATGACCGCGGTGCGTAGAGGCGATGTAATCACCCTCTTCCAAAGCTGCGCAGATGCCCACACAACAAGACTCTTGTCCTTCGCAACTGTGCAAAGCACCATAAATATTGCCAATCGAAGATTGATACACAGCCGACTGCTCAAAAGCCCGGATGCGATGCATGTCAATCCAAAATTGAACCAACTGTTGGTCGTCGCTTGTATGAATGCTCATGCGGTCATGTCCATCAGTGAGGGGGTTTCCAAAAAGGCCACAATGCTTTGAATCAATTGCGCCGCTTCAACGCCATCATTGGCGCGATGATCAAACACCAAGGTGAGTCCCAAGTGCTTTTCAAATGCCAGGCCACCTGAAGCCGTTTCAACCGCAACATTTTGGATGCGGCCCACACCCAAAATGGCAACTTGAGGCGCATCAATGATGGGGGCAAAGGAATCCACCCCCCAGCGACCTAAATTGCTGACGGTAAAGCCTGCACCCGTGATGTCTTTGCCTGTCAACTGGTTGCTTTTGGCATGGCTGGCTAAATTTTTGATTTGATGCGACAACTCGCTGATCGACTGGTTTTCTGCATGGGGTATCACGGCATTCACCACACCCGATGGCACACTGACAGAGATGCCCATGTTGGATCCCTGAGACGGTTTGAAAACCCCATCCAACAGCCATCCATTTAAATTTGGGTGTTTCACCAAAGCCAACGCGCAAGCACGCACGATGCTGGCTGTGAGGTTAGAAGCATCAGGATGGCAAAGCGCGTCTACTTTGGCATGGCTTTGCAACGCCACATGCGGAATCGTTTGCCATGCGTGGGTGACAGCGTTACTGATGGCTCGACGCAACTTGTCATTGGCTTCTGTTGTTGAAGGAGCCATTGATTTTTGAAGATGCTGTTCTGCATACATTTGCACATCAGATTTACTGATCATGCCATCGGCACTGGAAGCCGTCAGCCAAGCCAAATCGACCCCTAACTCCTGCGCTAATTTTTTAGCAACAGGAGAAGCAGAGATTCTCTGATCCTTTCGCGGTGTGAGTGCTGCATTGACGTCAGTCTTCACTGAGCTCTCAATTTGTGCAGCCACTTGGCCAATGGCAGTCCCCACAGCAACGGTATTGCCAGCCTCTACATGAATGTGCGTTAAAAAACCCTCTGCAGGCGATTCCACATCAAAGCTGGCTTTGTCAGACTCCACCACCGCGATGACTTCACCTTTTGCAACGGCTTCACCCACTGATTTCAGCCATTCAGACACTTTGCCCTCTTCCATGGTGTGGCCCAAATTGGGCATGCCAATTTTCCAAGTCATGAATGCCAAGCCCCACCATCGATATTAATAACTTGACCAGTGATATAGCTTGCACCGTCGCAACATAAAAATCCAACCACACTGGCAACCTCTTCGGGTCTTCCAAATCGTTGCAATGGAATCGTCGACATAATTTGTTCGCCTCTTTCTTCAAAAACTGCTTGCGTCATTGCGGTCTTGATAGCGTTGGGCGCTACGGCATTGACCAAGGTATGAGGCGCGTATTGCCGAGACAAACCACGGGTTAAACCCACAATGCCAGACTTCGCCACGGAGTAAGACACACGGCCAGGTACGCCTTTTCTAAATGCGCCTGAGCTGCAAAAGATGATTCGTCCAATGCCATCTGTATTTCTATAGTTTTGGTAGGCCACGCTCAAATCGTAGGCATTGGTAAGGTTAGAGGAGATCGCTCGGTCCCAAGCTGAATGATCATCTGGATCCAAAGCATCATGCTCAAACAACCCTGCCATGTGAATCAGGCCATCAACGGGTTGACCTGCGGCGTTCAATACCATTGCCGCCTGCTGCGAATTGGCAATGTCAGATAAGAAGTAAGCTGCATTTGGAAATTGACTGAATTGCAAAGCCGCTCTTTCTAGTCGTTCTGCATGCAAGTCAACCAACAGCACGCGTGCGCCTTGTTCAAGCAACACGCGTGCGCAAGCCAAGCCAATACCGCCCGCTGCGCCCGTGATCACATATTGCCGGTCATGAACTGACTGGAACATGGATTGAAACGAGGTCAAGCTTGAGGACATGTCCGTTTTGACAACGACTATGCTGAAATTGGTTGGTTCTTTAAGACCGGCTTGACGCTTTACTTGCCTGGCCAAACGGGTTTGGCACTTGCAAGCGCTGGCGGATAAACCGTCACGGGCTGGCCACCGCGCCACTGGGCAATCACCAAGCCTGCGCCCACGCGGCGACCCCTTTCGTCCCACTTCAAGGGTCCAGAGAAGTAGTCTGCAGGTCCAGTTGCTGTGTCCATCTTGCGAATAGCTTCGGCCACTTTTTTCCGATCTGCAACGCCAGCTTTCTCGAGAGCTTCCTTGTAAATCATGATTTGGCCGTAACCGTCCAATGACTGGGAAGTCATCCATGGACGACCTGATCGTGCTTTGAATTTTGCAGCCAATTCTTGATGCTTTTGACCAGGCCAATTTGAATTGATGCTAAAGAAATTCTCTAAATTCTTCGCACCCATCACATTCAGAGTTTCAGGTTGGCCGCTAGGACCTGCCACCGCAAAAGTTGGCAACACATCACGCCCTAAGCCAAACTCTGAAAGCTTGTCCAACAGCACTTTCAAATCTGGAATAGCTGATGGCATCAAGAACAACACATCGGGTTTGTTGCGACGCAGTCCTGCCACCAGCTCAGTTGGGTCAGCAATTGGTGGGGTGTACGATTTTTCCATCAAAAGCGTCATGCCTTGTTTTTCAAATCCACCCTCTCGCCATGTTTTAACCATGCCTTGGATGGCCTGATTGGTATCGGCAATCACGGCAGCTGTTTTGGGCCCTGAACCCACAACGCTCTTGGCCAATTCAACCACCGTTGGCAATGTCAACTGCCCTTGCATGCTGGCCACTGGGACCACTTCAAAAATATTCTTAAATCCACGTTCAGTGAGCACATCTGCAAAGGTTTGTGTCAACCAAGGCAAATCGGCCTTTTCCGTCAGTTCCGTCACCACCAAGGTCATGCCGCTCAGTGCATCACCAAAGCCACCGACCAAATTGGGCTCTTGCGCCAATAAACGCTGCGCTGCATTTTTGGCCTTTTCCACAGAGTCCTCTGCGTCGGCGGCGACCAACTCCAACTTGGCTCCGCCCAAGGCCTTGATACCACCCGCAGCATTAATTTCATCGATGGCAAAGTCTGCACCTGCTTTGATGTTTTGACCAATGGAGGCCCAAGGGCCCGATAAGGGAACCACAGTTCCAATTTTGATGGTGCGCGCTTGCGCATAAAGTGAGCTTGTCGCTGAAAGTGCAGAAACACCTAAGGTGTAACCAATGGCATCTCTTCGGCTGATTTTTTTCAATGTCATTTTTGTCTCCATTTTCTGTAAAAAAATTACTGCATTCCCAAATAAGCTTGCGCTATCCCCTTGTCTTTGATGATGTCCTGAGGCGGCCCACTGGCCACGCAACGCCCCACATTGAGAACATAGGCCCAGTCGCATGGGTCCAATGCCTCCACCACCCTTTGCTCCACCAAGAGAATGCTGAGCTTCATCTCTTCGTGCAAAGCCTTGATGCGCTCGAAGATCATGTCCACCACAATGGGCGCCAAGCCCATAGAGGGTTCATCGAGCAATAATAATTTCGGCGAACTGGCCAAACCTCGCGCGATGGCCACCATTTGTTGCTCACCTCCTGAAAGCGTGCCAGCCAACTGATCGCGGCGCTGCGCCAGTATGGGAAACAGTGTGAAGCACATCTCTAAATTTCGGTGCCAGTCTGCACGGCCCTGTTGGGTAGAAGCCCCCATCAACAGGTTTTCATACACGGTCAAATTAGGAAACACTTGCCGCCCCTCTGGAACATGTGACAGTCCTAAATGAGCTCTTTCTTTGGCGGGCAATGTGAGCAAATCAATGCCATTGAATGTGATGCTTCCTGACTGAGGCTTCACATGCCCACAGATGGAATCAAAAAGCGTGGTTTTGCCAGCGCCATTGGGTCCCACAATGGCTACAAACTGACCCTGTTTCACTTCGATGGACACCTGATCCAAAGCTTGAATGGCGCCGTAGTACGTACTGAGGTTTTCAATGACTAGCATGCAATGTCATCCATTTTTTTCCCAAATATGCATTGATCACTTCGGGTTCATTCATTACTTTTTGTGGCAAGCCTTTGGCAATCACTTGGCCATGATCTAGCACCACCATGCGGTCTACCAATCTCATCATGGCCTGCATGGTGTGCTCAATGATCACAATGGTGATGCCTTGCGACGGCAAATGATGAATAACTTGAAGAATGGCATCCACTTCAGCAGTTCCCAAACCCGCCAATGTTTCATCCAACAGCAACAACTTAGGTTGACTGGCCAAGGCCCGTGCCAGTTCTAGCAATCGCAGTTCTAGATTGGTCAGACTTTGAATACTTTGATCATTCATTTCGCTCATGCCCACCATGTCCAAAGCCTGCTGGGCTAAAAACTTGGCGTCTTCGGAATTTTTACAAACGCCCAAGGCGCCGACCAGCACGTTGTCAAACACATTCATTCTCAAGAAAGGTCGACTCACTTGAAAGGTTCTACCCATGCCCACTGAACACAATTGATGAGGGCCTTGTCCCGTGGTGATGTTGTCACGGAAAGTAATGACGCCGGCATCCGGTATTTGAAATCCATTGAGTACATTGAACAAAGTGGTTTTACCAGCGCCGTTGGGACCAATGATGCCCAAAATTTCATTTTCATAAACTTCAAAATTAACGTTTTTCAGTGCCTGTAAACCACCAAACGCTTTGCTGATGCCCTCAACGCGCAAGATGGTGGTGGTACTTTGAATTCTTTTGGCGCCATCGCTGACCCAAGTGATATTTTTTCGATCTTTTTTCAACTCAGGCGAGGCACTGTTTTTGCGGTGCAAGATATCCCGTACTTTCCAGTACAAACCTTCCGGAGCTACAACGATCACAATCATGATGGTGAGGCCATAGATGACCCCTTGAATGCCAGGCAATATGTGTCCCAACTCAGCGCGCAAACCTTCCGTCAGTGGCACCAAAACAGTTGCACCAATCACCGGACCCCATAAAGTGCCTACGCCACCAAACAGCGTGAGGATCAAAGCCTGAGCAGACACCACGGTGCCCAAGACGCCGTGCGGTGTCACCACTTGCAAGACAACCGCATGAAACCCACCCACCAAGGCGCCCAATGCGCCACTGAGTACAAAACCCATCATCTTTACGCGAAATGTGTGGATGCCTGCTGCTTGCGCAGCCATTTCGTTTTGTTTGATGGACATCATGGCCAATCCAAATCGTGATCGCTCGATGAACAAGGTCAAAAGCAAGGTGAGTGTCATCAAGCCTACGCCCATCAAGGTGTAAGCACGGCCATCTTTAAACTGCATGAACTGCATCGGATGGTCACGAACAATGGGGAAGGTCAACTCTTGCCAGCCCATCCAATCGAACAAAAAAATGAACAGCGTGGGATACGCCAACATCGCAATGGCAAAGTAGTGGCCACGGAGCCTGAAAGTGATTGAACCTATGAGCACACTGGCGCAGGCTCCCACCATGAACGCCAACATCAAACCATACCAGGGAGAAATGCCCAGTTTGATGAACAACAACGCCACCGTAAAGGCACCCAATCCAAAAAATGTGGCATGACCAAAAGAAATCAGCCCTGTATAGCCACTGAACAAATTCCAAGTCAAGGCCACCGTTGCCCAAATTGGCACCGTGCTCAAAATAAGTTGATAGTAAGGATCAGAAATCCATAAACTTCCCAAGGCCATGATCGCACTGACCACGCCAATCATGGCAAGTTGGGGACCTTTTGTCACGGGCATCAGCATCAGGCACGCTCCACATTTTTGCCGAACAAGCCTTGTGGTCTGAGCAACACAACCACCAAGAAAAGCACAAAGATGGTGGCGTTTTGCAACTGGAACGGCAAGAAGTAGGTTGAAAGTTGTTGCACCAGGCCCATGGTGAAGCCACCCCAAAATGCACCCAGCATGCTGCCCATGCCGCCCAGCACCACCCCCGCATACATGATGATCACAAACTCAAAACCCGTGTAGGGGTGAAAGGGGTAATACATGGCAATCAAACCACCGGCGATGGCCGTGGCCGCTGTGCCTATGGCAAAAGCTGTGGCATAGGATTTTTCAATATCGATGCCCATCAAGGTTGCAGCCTTGGGATTGTCTGCGGCCGCGCGCATGGTGATCCCTAGGCGAGTCTTTTGCACGATCAAATACAAAACAATGCTGACCGCGATGGCCACCAGACAACCAATGCCCCGCGCTTGATTCAAAAAAATCATGATGTCGCCTTCGGAAAATGGGCCGATGGTGACCGACGAGGAGGCCAGTGGCGATTGAACGGTCCGAGGGGAAGATCCAAAGAGTATCAAGGCACCATTGGAAATTACCAAACTCAAACCCAGCGTCAAAATGAGCTGGGCAAAATGGCCTTGGTTATCACTTTGACTTGCTTTAAATCCACTCACATGGGAGATCAGGTACTTTTGAATCATCCAGCCTACGCCACCCAATGCAGCAGCAACCACAAAAATTGCCAAATAAGCACCTGCTGCTGATCCCACAGACAGCCACAAGGCTAGAAGGCCGCCTAAAAACATCGTGGCGTACATGCCCAGCATCATCAATTCTCCTTGCGCAAAATTGATAACCCGAATCACCCCAAAAATCATGCCCAAGCCTGTGCAAAGAAGGCCGTAAATACTGCCCACCATGATTCCGGTGACCAGTCTTTGCAGCAGGTTTTCAATGACGATGTACATGAAGGTTACAGCCCTGTTCTCATTAAAGGATCAACAAATAATATTGTCAGACCATTAAATTCAACACAGTGCTTACCCTAGTTGGCCACTTCCAATGAAGGATGAACCAACAAGTCAGGGTCAATCAGCCGAACCCGATGGTCCACGTAGTACCCCCCGTATTCGGTGTACTTCAAGGCGCCACTGCCGCACTTTGTGCAGGCAAACACATCGCAGCGGTTGTAGGGAAAGTACTTGAGGGCGATGGGCGCGCGCGGTGAGTCGTAGCGCGTGCCTTGTGGATGAAATTCTTCAAACGTGGGCTCCGTCTGCCCTTCTGGCTGTTCTTCGCGCAATGTACCCCGAGCTTGCATTTGATCTGCAGGCCAGCGGTCATCGCTCACACTTTCCCAGCCTTGGCAGTTTTTCAAAACGCAAGTGCAATCTGCAAAACGGCTCAAAAAGAGGCGTTTGAGTTGATTGGCATCCAACACAGGAGGCAATTGTTCAGTCAATAGCTTGCGTCCTTCATGTCATTGTTGAAAGGCAAACCAATCATCTTTGAAAGTGTGGCTGCATCCAATCCTTCCACCATGTCGACAATTGACAAGCCCTGCGGCCCACAAGCCAAGGTGGCCAAATCTGAATAGATGCGACGCACACAGCCCACCCCTGTTAAAGGATAGGTACAGGCTGACACCAATTTGCTTTCGCCCTTCTTAGTGAGCAAATCCATCATGACCCAAGTTTCTTTGGCCCCTACCGCCAAATCCATGGCGCCGCCCACGGCTGGAATAGAACCCGCTTCTCCCGTGCTCCAGTTGGCCAAATCACCCGTGGCTGAAACTTGAAATGCACCCAATACACAGATGTCAATGTGTCCGCCTCGCATCATGGCAAAGCTATCGGCATGGTGAAAAAAAGCCCCGCCCTTGAGCATCGTCACAGGCTGCTTACCCGCATTGATCAAATCGAAATCTTCGTCGCCTGCAGCCGGCGCTGGACCCATACCCAAGATGCCGTTTTCGCTGTGAAGAATAACTTCGTATTCCCTTGAAATATAGTTGGCCACCAGTGTGGGTTGGCCAATGCCCAAGTTGACATAGGCGCCCTCCGGAATGTCTTGTGCAACCCGTTGTGCCAATTCTTGTTTGGTTCTGGGTTTGAAGTTGCTCATTTGAAGCCTCCGCCTTGTGTGGCCTTTTGTTCGATGCACACAATCTTGCTAACAAAAATACCCGGCGTAACGACAGTCTCAGGATCCAACTCACCCAGCTCTACGATTTTGTGCACTGAAGCGACCGTTTTCTTGGCAGCCATGGCCATCACGGGCCCAAAATTGCGAGCCGCTTTTCGGTAAATTAAATTGCCCCACCTGTCTCCGGCTTCGGCTTTAATCAAGGCCAAATCGCCATGAATAGGGTACTCCAAGACATAGTGCTTGCCATTGATCAAGCGCGACTCTTTGGGCGTGCCGTCGGCATTCAAAGCCATCAGGGTGCCATAACCTGTCGGGGTAAAAAATGCGCCCACACCTGCGCCAGCCGCTCTTAAACGTTCAGACAAATTGCCTTGCGGCACCAACTCAAGCTCTATTTTTTGGGATCGATAAAGTTCATCAAACACATAGGAATCGGCTTGCCTTGGATAGCTGCAAATGATTTTTCGAATTCGGCCTGCTTTGAGCAGTGCGGCCAGTCCGTGCTCGCCGTTACCGGCATTGTTGTTGACCACCACCAAATCGCGTGCACCTTGATCAATCAGGCCATCAACCAATTCAGATGGAATACCGGCAGTACCAAAGCCGCCAATCAATACGGTGGCACCGTCTGAGGTCCCTTCCAATGCTTGCGCAATGGTGTCTGCTATTTTGTTAATCATTGGCGGAATTTGACTCGCTTCAAATGAGTGATTTTGCGCTAACTGAAGACTTGATGGGTTCAACGCAAGGCGCAGCACTCGCCACCAAATCGGGCATGCCCGCCCAAGTCATCATGTCATGTGCTTTTGCATCACTGGCTTCCAACCAATTTTCAAATTGTGCGTCGGGTACGACTCGTCTGCATAGCCCACTGGGATGTCGTTGCCCAAAGCATCTTTGGCCCATTTTGCTTCTTTTGTGGGGGTGAAATTGGTGCACACCGATGTAACTCTGAATCTTCTTTCGAATTATTCAAACACCCAAGCGCCTGCGCAAGTGGGCCCAATATTGCCCCTCCAAACAGCCCGGCCTGGCGCATCAGAGCCTGCGCCACTGGCCACCATCAAGGGTAACAAATGCTCTTCGCGAGGATGTGATTCTCTTCCTCCCGGCGCAGTTTGCCATTGGGCCAGACGGCTGCATCTTTCATCCCAATTGCCTGCCAGTGCTTCATCTAACCAATCATGAAATTCAAAAGACTCTGCAGCGTAGTTGGCAAAGTAACGCAGATTGTGATAGCTCATGCCCGAGCCCAAGATGAGCACGCCCTCGTCGCGCAAGGGTGCCAACGCACGTCCCATGCGGCTGTGCAGCTTCGGATCTAAACCTTCTTGCAAAGACATGGCCACCACAGGCACATTGGCTTCGGGGTACATCACCTTGAGTGGAATAAACACACCATGGTCCCAGCCATAAGTGGGGTGGACCGAGGCAGCAAGACCAGCCTCGTGCAGCAAGTTAGCAGCGCGCTCGGCCAAGTGGGGCTGGCCGGGAGCAGGGTAAGTCAGTGTGTAGGTCTCTGGCGGGAAGCCGTAGTAGTCGTAAATTAATTCAGGACTGGGATGGCCCGTGAAAGAGGCCACTGGCGCCTCCCAATGGGCGGTAATGATGAGAATGGCCTTAGGCGTGGCGGGCAACAAGTGCTGCACAGTGCGCAAAAAATCTTCTGTTTGCTGAAAAAGTTGCTTACGCTCGCCGGTCATGAAAAACGAAGGTCCACCCCCGTGCGGAATGAACATTGAAGGCATGCGTGACATAGAAATTTCCCCCCGTCTTGGATACTAACTTAATCCGATACCAAGAAAAACAGCGTCACAATGACGCTGACCTGAATATCAAATCAAATTGGACCTAACGAATGATTCAAGCCAGCACATTACAAGGCGTATTGGGCATTGCCGTTTTTGTTCTGATTGCCATTGCCTTGAGCCAAAATAGTCGAGATATCAATTGGCGTTTGGTGATCAGCGCCATCGTCATGCAATTTCTCATTTGCGTGGCTTTTACCCATTTAAGTTTTCTGCAAAGTGCGCTT
>Ga0114973_10000487_pt1 | contig 30023 bp, 27 predicted proteins | sample M_140807_MF_Meta_FD_87025 | JGI IMG/M metagenome (GOLD analysis project Ga0114973, IMG submission 87025) | Freshwater microbial communities from Lake Montjoie, Canada to study carbon cycling - M_140807_MF_MetaG | ecosystem: Environmental > Aquatic > Freshwater > Lake | place: Lake Montjoie... | reverse complement strand
CCATGACCTGCATCTTTGCGTTCTCAGCAGCCTTACGGAGCGCGAGGGCCTCGGTCAGACCGCCTGCCTTATCCAGCTTAATATTCACGCCCTGATATAGGCCGCGCAGTCGCGCAACATCCGGCGCGATATGGCAGCTTTCATCAGCGAAAATGGGCAGCGGCGATGATATATCTGCAAGCGCGGCATCGCGTCCTGCGGGCAATGGCTGCTCGATCATTGCAACGCCAAGATTTTTGAGCCCCTCAGCTTCAGCAGCGATATCTATTCCGCCCCAGCTTTCATTCGCATCGACGATGATTTGCGCGTTTGGAGCCCCTGCCCGAACCGCAGCAACACGGTCGCGGTCGGCTTCTCCGTTCAATTTGAGTTTGAGCAAGCCATAGCCTTTGTCCGCCGCGCTGCGGGCATCGGCATGCATCGCCTCAGGCGCACCCAGAGATATGGTGAAGGCGGTTTGCAAAGGTAGCGGAGGTGTTGCCATGCCAACCAATGCCCAAAGCGCGACACCGGCTTGCTTGGCCTCCAAATCCCAAAGCGCACAATCCAACGCATTGCGGGCCGCGCCGGGTGGCAGGCGCGATTGCAACTGCGCGCGCGCAATTGAGACGGGGTGGCCCGCAAGTTCGTCACTGAAGCGCTCGACCTGCCCCAAGCATTTTTCGGCTGTTTCGCCTTGGTAATAAATCGCGGTGCCTTCGCCATAACCGATGTGCGTGCCATCACTGACGGCGACAACCAACAGGTCGACACATTGCTTCGCCCCGCGCGCGATGGTGAAATGGCCATCCACCGGCCAGCGTTCGAGTGTGGCTGTAATATGCAAGGTCATTGCTGAAAACCCGCAGAAATCGGTACTGCACAAAACGCTATTAAGCAGGTCCAAATTGCGCAGGACATTTCGCCGCTCAATTGTGGCTGGATATCCAGTCTTCGACGACTGGCGCAATTGTTTCGCGCCATTTGCTGCCGTTGAAAATGCCATAATGGCCAACTTCAGGCGCCATATGATATTTCTTAAACGCCGCAGGCAAGCCAGTTGCGATGTTCAACGCCGCCTTCGTCTGCCCCAGGCCGCTGATATCATCACGCTCACCCTCAATCGCGAGCAAACCAATATCGCTAATGGCGGCTGGATCAACTAGCTGACCGCGATAGTTGAATTCGCCCTTGGGCAACAAATGGCGTTGGAACACGGTATCAACGGTTTGCAGATAGAATTCCGCCGTCATGTCGCACACTGCGCGATATTCGTTGTAAAATTCCTTTTGCCGATCCGCACTTTCGCCGTCGCCTTTGACAAGGTCGGAGAACATGGACCAATGGCTCATCATGTGGTTGCCTAAGTTCATCGACATGAATCCCGAAAGCTGCAGAAACCCCGGGTACACACGGCGGCCTGAACCCTTGTAATATGACGGGACAGTCGCAATCACATTTTGCACGAACCATGCATGTGGCCGCTGCGTTGCGTGGTTGTTCACCGCGGTCGGCGCTTCGCGCGTATCGATTGGACCACCCATCATGGTCAATGTGCGCGGACGCAGCGGGTGCTGCTTTGCGGCCATAACGGCTGCGGCTGCGCAGGCAGGAACAGATGGCTGGCAGACCGCAAGCATGTGCGCACCGCGACCGCCTGCATCGGGGCCGAGAAATTCGAGCCACTCAATGAGATAGTCAATGTAGGTTTCAAGGTCGAAGCCACCACCCGTCAACGGTACTTCGCGGGCGTCTTTCCAGTCGGTAATGTAGACATCATGCGTGACCATCATCCGTTCGACTGTGCCGCGCAAAAGCGTTGCAAAATGCCCGGACATCGGTGCGCAGATGAGCAGCCGTGGCTTTTCGCTGCTGCCTTCGTAGACGAAACGCTTCAACTGGCCGAATGGCTTGCGGGCTGCATTTTCTTCTTGAACCACCAAGGTCTTGCCGTCGATTATAACTTCATTCAATCCGAACGCTGGCTTTCCGCGCGGTAGAACGGAGTGCGCAAAAACCTCAAGCGCAGAAGCGGCCACAGGTGCCATGCCGCCGTAATTGAAAGGCGAAGGAAGCGTATTAAGCCATTCTGCCTGTTTTTGCGCAACCCAGCCTGCGCCGGCAAGCCAGCCACGTTGAAGGTCGTATCCAGTATACAGCATATTGAGGCCTTTAAATATTCGAGCCGGCGAAATGAATTCGCGATTGCTAGCTGCTTTACGCATTTATTGTGCATTGCACCATAAGAAAAGCATTTACCCGATCCATGGCGGATTGTTACTGCATCTGCGCACTGCTAGGCGAGGCCAATGACAATCGAAACTACCGACGCGCCAACCCTCAACGCATCCGAAACAGCGGAAACCATTGCGGCAAAGCCAAAACCCAATTTCGGCAGTTTGCGGATGATCGGGCATTTCACGATTAAATATCCGCGCCAGATTAGCTATGCCCTTTTGGCTCTTGTTGCGGCTGCGTCCTCAACGCTTGCGATTCCCTATGGCTTGCGCCTCATTATCGATGAAGGCTTTGTCAAAAATGGCGGGGATCCAGCACCCTATTTCTATTTATTGCTAGGAATCGTCGTCATTATCGGCGTTTCAACGGCATTTCGGTTTTATTTCGTAAGTTGGTTAGGCGAACGCGTGGTGGGCGATATCCGCGTGGCCGTGCAGCAAAATTTGTTACGGCTGGCCCCGCGTTTTTTCGAAGAAAACCGACCTGGCGAAATCGCTAGCCGGATGACGGCAGACACGGCGATTATCGAACAAATTGTAGGTACCACGGTGTCGGTGGCACTTCGGAATATTTTTATCGGTATAGGCGGCGTGACGTTACTGTTCGGACTTGCGCCAAGCCTTACGATATGGCTGCTCGCGGGTATTCCGGTCGTCGTGCTGCCGATAGTATTTCTGGGACGACGGTTGGAAAAGGCGTCGCGTAATAGTCAGGATAATGTCGCGAGTGTTGGTACGATCATTTCAGAAGCGCTTGCGGCGATCAAAATTGTTCAAGCCTTTGGGCAAGAAAACCGCGAAGGCGTAAGATTTTCTGACGCCGTTGAACGCACATTTGTGGCTGCCAAAAAGCGCATTCGGTTGAGGGCATTTCTAACCGCTTTGGTAATGGCTTTGATATTTGGCGGCATCACCTTGCTCGTTTGGGAAGGTACCGACCAAGTGAAAGAAGGCGTCATATCGTCGGGCACGTTGTTCGCGGTTGTCTTATATGGCGCGCTTGTCGCGGGTTCATTTGGGGCGTTGACCGAAGTATATGGTGACTTGGTCCGTGCTTCGGGCGCGGCATCGCGGTTGGCCGAATTGCTGAATGAAGTTCCCGAGATTGCCCCCCCTGCTAACCCAGTTGTTATGCCGCCCGCGCGCGGGCAATTGGAATTCCAACATGTTCGCTTCCGCTATCCTACACGGCCCGAGGTCGCGGCACTTGACGATTTCAGCCTGAAAGTATCGCCCGGCGAAACCGTTGCTGTGGTGGGGCCGTCAGGTGCAGGCAAATCAACTCTATTCCAACTGGCGGAACGTTTTTACGACCCCGAAATCGGCACCGTGCGCATTGACGGTGTGGTACTGACCAGTGCAGACCCCGCAGAATTCCGCCAGCGGATATCGTTGGTTCCGCAGGATACTGTGCTGTTTGCAGCCTCAGCGCGCGACAATCTGCGCTACGGCCAATGGGATGCGAGCGACGACGCGATTTGGGCAGCGGCTGAAAAGGCCAATGCGGCAGGTTTCCTGCGTGAGCTTCCCGAAGGTCTGGAGACATATTTGGGCGAAGGCGGCGCGCGGCTCTCGGGTGGTCAGCGGCAGCGGCTTGCGATTGCCCGCGCATTGCTGAGAGACTCTCCTATTTTGTTGCTTGATGAGGCGACAAGCGCACTGGACGCAGAAAGCGAAAAACTGGTTCAGGATGCTCTCGAGCGCTTGATGGTCGGTCGCACCACAATTGTCATTGCGCACAGGCTCGCGACCGTTCGCTCCGCTGACCGGATTATCGTCATGGATCAGGGGAGGATTGTCGAAGAAGGCGACCATGCAACGCTAAGCGCGGCAGGCGGCTTGTACGCCCGCCTCGCTAGTCTTCAATTTGACGCTTAAAAGGGCGACTGCAAGCGCTCACGCATTGCATGACCAGGGTCCGTTGAGTAGCTGGGGGCTCCTTCTCAGAAATTTCGCCTGCACGCAGCGCCTTCCGATTTAGTAACCACGCAGCCAGCGGCCTAAGCAAGAATGTCGGGCACCAACTGGTCTTCAAGGCGCATGATGCGGTCTTTCAATATCAGTTTTTTCTTTTTAAGTCGGGCGATCTGAAGTTGGTCGACCAAGGTTTGCGCAGTGAGTGCCCGGATGGCATCGTCGAGATCCCGGTGTTCAATCTTCAATTGTTCAAGCTGCTGAAGATAACCGTCATCGTTCATGCGCCCTACTAAACAGAGTGCAGCAAACAAGTCATCGTTAAAAAACAGGTAGTTTGGCGAGAGTTGGTTTTGTGGCGGGCGAGAACCATCATTTTAGGCAAGACACGTGTTTGGTTTCATGATTTACTCGTCCCTTCAAACTGCTGAGTCTGAGACCGAGGGAGAATGATGTGAATAATAATCATCTGTCCGCGCTTCGTAACAAGCATGCCGCACTCGAACAAAAACTAGAGCGTGAAGAGAGCAGACCGTCTCCCGACAGCAAAATTATTCTCAATCTGAAAAAGCAGAAATTACATCTTAAAGATGTGCTTATGCATGATTCTGCCTTAACTGGCTGACTACGAATAATTTCATGCAGGGTATCGCTTGCCTTTAAGGTCTCTGCTAAGTGCAGCTTATGGAAAGCGCTACCCGTTCTGCCCGTAACATCCTGACTGGTCTTCACGAGGTGATGGCCTCAAAGAACCATGCACAGGGAAAGCTGAACCATGTCGTCAATATTATTGGTGAGGCGCTCTCTAGCGAGGTATGTTCGATTTATTTGTTGCGGGATGGCGCGCTTGAGTTGTTCGCTACGCGCGGGCTCAATCAAGCAGCCGTTCACATTACCCGTTTGGGGCTGGGCGAAGGTCTTGTCGGCACTATTGCCGAAAATGTCGAAACGCTAAACCTTGATGAAGCGGCGGCACATCCCAATTTTCGGTATGTGCCCGAAACCGGCGAAGAGCGTTTTCACAGCTTTGCAGGTGTCCCAATTGTCCGTTCCGAAAGTGCGGTGGGCGTGCTCGCGGTGCAACATGTCGAGCCGCGCAAATATGAGGAAATCGAAATTGAGGCGCTGCAGACCGTAGCAATGGTCCTGTCTGAGCTAATCGCAAATGCTGATTTAATTGACGAACCAAGCGCACGTGGTGGCAACGAGACTGGTACTATTAGTCTCACTGGCCTGCTACTTGTTAAGGGCGCAGCCGCTGGCGTTGCGATTTTCCATCAGCCCAATGTGCGCATCGAACACACCGTTGCCGAAGACGTTGAGGCCGAGCGCCAGCGCGTATATTCAGCCTTTGACAAAATGCGTGAACAAATTGACCGCATTGCGAGCCAAATTGATTTCGGTACGGGTGGCGAGCATGAAGAGGTCATCGCGACGTACAAGATGTTTGCGTATGATGAGGGCTGGAGCCGCCGGATTAATGAGGCAATCGACAGTGGCCTGACTGCCGAAGCAGCCATTGAACGCGTTCAGCAACGCACCCGCATGCGCATGCGTCAGATTGATGATCCGCTGCTCGCGGATCGCATGCATGATCTAGAGGATCTTTCCAACAGATTGCTCCGCATCGTGTCCGGCCAGATGAGCACTGCGGCGCAGCTTGGTTTGAAAAGAGACTCGATCCTGATTGCGCGCAATCTGGGGCCAGCAGAATTGCTCGAATATGACAAACGGCGGCTGCGCGGGGTGGTTCTCGAAGAAGGCTCGCTGACGGCCCATGTGGTAATCGTTGCCCGAGCGATGGGCATTCCTGTTCTTGGCCGAGTGCGCGGCATTCGTCACAAAGTACACGACGGCGACATGCTTTTGCTGAACGCGGATGACAAAAGCTTAATTGTACGGCCATCTTCAGCCGCAGAAGAGATTTTTCAGCACGACCTGATTGATCGGCAAAAGAAAAAAGCGCGTTATGCTTCGATGCGGGACGCGGCATCGGTCACCACCGACGGCGTGCAGGTTACTTTAATCATCAACGCTGGCTTACGCGATGACATGGCAGCTTTGGCGACAACGGGGGCCGAAGGCGTTGGCTTGTTTAGGACAGAGTTCCAGTTCCTGATCTCCGCCACGCTGCCCCAACGTGAACGACAGCAGCGTTTCTATCGCGATGTGTTGGACGCGGCTGGCGACAAACCCGTTATTTTTCGCACACTGGATATCGGCGGCGACAAGGTGCTGCCGTATCTTAAAGATGAGGCGAGCGAAGAGGAAAATCCGGCGCTTGGCTGGCGCGCGCTGCGCCTGTCGCTTGATCACGCCGGTTTAATGAAGGCACAGGCACGCGCCTTGATCGAGGCCGCGGCTGGTCGCACACTGAATGTCATGTTTCCAATGGTGTCCGAACCTTGGGAATTCGATGCGGCTAAGGCTATTTTCGATGGACAGATTGCGTTTCTAAGCAAACAAAAGAAACTGTTGCCCAACAAAATCCGATACGGCGCAATGCTTGAAGTGCCGGCGCTGGCGGAGACTTTGGATATCTTGCTGCCGAAGATCAACTTTCTGTCGATTGGCACAAATGATCTAACCCAGTTTCTGTTTGCCGCAGATCGCGCCGATCCCCGATTGGCCGAACGTTATGATTGGTTGAGCCCTGCTATTCTGCGTTTTATCCGACGGGTCGTCAAAGCGACGGAGGGCCATGACGTTGATGTCGCCGTATGCGGGGAAATGGGCGGGCGAACACTTGAGGCACTTGCCCTAATCGGGGTTGGTATTCATCGTTTGTCGATCACGCCTGCTGCGGTTGGCCCAATCAAAGCAATGATACGCTCTACCAACCATTCGGACATTCGGGCGAAGATGGACGAATTGCTGAATGCTCCCACCGAAAACCTGCGCGAATCGCTAGCAGCTTGGGCAAATAGTCAAGGTATTGAAATAGGCTGAACCAATTGATTTTGAATGATGAGTTTCCGCAATCAACGTTGACATTATGCGCAGGATGCCCATTATCTGCATGACTGCGGGCAAAGGTGGGGAATTAGGTCGTGGAGAATGCAGTAGACGAAATCCCCCCTGTCGAAGCTGTTCCAAAAACGGTCGGCGAACTCCTTAAGTCTGCCCGCGAACAGTTAGGCATGACCCTTTCCAGCGTTGCGGCAAAGACGCGTGTGCCCATGCGTCATTTGGAGTCTATTGAACAATCTCAATTCGGCGCGCTGCCCGGTCAAACATATACAATTGGTTTCGTGCGGTCATATGCCCGCGCCGTGGACCTTGACGAGATCGCGACAGTCAACGCCTTGCGCGCCGAATTGTCGCGCAGCGGGCATCAGGGATATCAAGCGCCACTTCAAAATTACGAACCAGCGGACCCTGCACGCGTCCCATCCAAAACATTAGCATGGACGGCCGCTGCAATTGCGGCCGTTGTTCTGGCTGCTTATCTGGTATTCAGAAGCGTGACCTTAACGCAGGCTGTAACTCCGCCTCAGTCGGTCGCGCGGCAAACCGTGGCTCAGCCGAAGCCTGCGGGGACCAGCCGCCAAGGCGTTGTGGTTTTGACCGCGACAGGAAATGTGTGGGTTAAAATCTACGATGCAGACCAAAACCGGCTGTTTGAAAAAGAAATGGTAAAAGGCGACAGTTTCACTGTTCCTCAGGATGCCAACAAGCCGATGATCGTGACGGGACGTCCCCAGCTGCTGGACATCACCGTTGGCAGGAAAGCAGTGCCGCAGCTTGGCGCACCCGATAAAACCATCGCCGACATTGGTATAAGTGCAAAGGATCTCCTTACCCGCGCTTCAATCACGGCCCCATCGGACCCCTGAATTTAGTCGTAGAAGCCGAAACTCCGAAAAATTTGAAGTTGGTTACTCCGAAATTAAGCGATGGGCCTTTATTGCAGAGTTCCAGTAAGCTATCAGGTACTGATGTTTGGTAAATGGAAGTAACACAATGAATTATCGGTTCGCCATCATCAGCGGCGTAACATTGGCACTCAGCACGCCTATATTTGCGCAAGACGCAAACATCGATGGGCGCGTCGGCAAGCTCGAGAAAGAAATGCGCGCTGTGCAGCGTCAGGTCTTCCCAAATGGCGCCGGTAAATTTGTCGAGCCTGAAATCCCTTCGCAAACTGCACCCGCGCCAACCACAAGTTCCACAAGCGCCACTGCTGATTTAACTGCACGGGTCGACGCACTTGAGGCACAACTAGCAACCTTGACCGGGCAAGTAGAGTTGCAAGGCAATGGTATGCGTGGACTTGAGAGCAGGTTGAAAGCTATCGAAACGCAATTGGCAGCGCAAGCAGCACCGGCTGAAGCCGTTGTGCCCGTGACTGCGCCAGCCCCTGCCGTCGTCACGCTACCAAAACCCAAGCCAGTTGTTGCAACGGGCAGACCCGCTTTGACCGCTAAGCCAAATCCAGCGCGCATCGCTGCGGTTGCTGCCGTAGAACGCCCCGCCACAGGCGATGTGTTCGAGGACGGCTACACCTATGGATACAGATTGTGGGAAGCCAAATTCTATCCTGAATCGCAAGCGACCCTGGAAGAAACATTAACCAAATTTCCGAAACACAAGCGCGCCAGCTATGCGCGCAATTTGTTAGGGCGGGCATGGTTGGATGACAAAAAACCGGCGACTGCTGTCAAGGTATTCTACGACAATTACAAGACCGAGCCACGCGGCGACCGCGCACCCGACAGTCTGTTTTTCCTTGGCTCTGCGTTGACGGATCTCGGCAAAACAGCCGAAGCCTGTGAAGCCTTTGGCGAACTGGAAAGGGCTTATCCTGATGCTGTCACCAGTCGGCTGGTAGAACGCATCGCGGCGGGCAAAACACGGGCGAAGTGCAAGTAACCCTCGACCCAGTCATTCTTGACCGGTTTAGAAGTGCCTTAGGCACTGTGCAGGTTGCCGAGGGAGACAGGCTGCTCTGCGCCGTTTCTGGTGGACCGGACAGCTTGGCCTTGCTTTTGCTGGCGCAGGCGGTGTTGCCTGGAAAATTGGTGGCTGCAACAGTTGATCATCGACTACGGCCAGAGGCAGCGGATGAGGCGCGATATGTCCACAGCGTTTGCGAGGCTTTGGGCGTTCCACATGTCATTCTGACACCAAATGCCGCCATAAGTGGCAATATCCAATCATCGGCGCGGGTGGCGCGTTATGCGTTGTTGGAACGCGCCGCTGATGCGGAAAACTGCAAATATATCGCCACCGCACACCATGCGGATGATCAATTGGAAACCCTGTTGATGCGGCTGGCAAGAGGCAGCGGCGTCGACGGATTATCCGCCATTCGGGCCCGCAATGGTCGCGTTGTCCGTCCACTTTTAGATTTTAGCAAGGCTGAGCTCATCGACATCTGCGCACATGCTGCTGTGCAGACAGTCGATGATCCTAGCAACGCCAACGCAGCCTTTGACCGCGTCGCCATGCGGAACTGGCTGGCCAGCACGGCACATCCCTTTCGTACCGACCGGGCGGGACGCACCGCAGCCGCTTTGGCCGAAGCAGCCGACGCCCTGACCTGGATGACGGGCGAGCTTGCGGAACACAGAATTACACGCGAAGCCGGCATGGTTTTTTGCGACGCGCAAGACCTACCGAATGCTTTGAGAAGGCGTCTTTTATTGCGCTGCCTTGAGGCGTTAGACCCCGACATTACGCCACGTGGCGACGCTATCGACCGATTGCTGATTGCCCTCACCGACATGCGCACCGCAACAATAGGCAACGTCAAATGCACGGGCGGAAAACAGTGGCAGTTTTCTATCGCGCGCCCGCGGCGAACGTAAACATCTACAGACTAGAAATTTGCCAATCCCTATATTGTCATTCACATATTCGCGCCTACATTAGCTTTGTATTCCCGCGCATTTTGTGCGGGCGCTAATCAAGGCAGTGATGATGAACGACGAACAAGAACCAAAAGGCAACCCGATGCTCCGCAATATGGCTATCTGGTCAGCGATCATTGTGGCGCTTTTGCTTGTTGCCTCGATATTCAGCGGCTCCTCGGCGCCAACCAATGGCATCACCTATTCGTCTTTCCGCGACAAAGTTGAGGCAGGTGAAGTTAAGTCCGTTGCCATTGCGCCGGAGCGGATTACCGGCAAGCTTCAAAATGACGAAACTTTCGTCACTGTTCCGATTCCCAATGACACGAGCCTGTACCCCCTGCTTGATGAAAAGGGTGTGGTCGTAGAGGCGAAGGCAGAGGAACAACCAAGCCTCTTGCTGTTGTTGATTTATCAGGCGCTTCCGTTCCTGCTGATCTTGGGCATCGCATTCTTCGTTCTGCGCCAGATGCAAAAGGGTGGCGGCGCTGGCGGGGCAATGGGCTTTGGTAAGTCGAAAGCGAAATTGCTTACTGAAAAGCATGGCAAGGTTACCTTTGACGATGTTGCCGGTATTGATGAGGCCCGCGATGAACTGCAGGAAATCGTAGAATTTCTGAAAGACCCGCAAAAGTTTAGCCGCCTCGGTGGTAAGATTCCAAAGGGCGCATTGCTCGTTGGTTCACCGGGTACAGGTAAGACTTTGCTGGCGCGTGCTATTGCAGGTGAGGCTGGCGTTCCGTTCTTCTCAATCTCGGGCTCTGACTTTGTTGAAATGTTCGTAGGCGTTGGCGCAAGCCGCGTGCGCGACATGTTTGAACAGGCGAAGAAAAATGCGCCATGCATTGTCTTCATAGACGAAATCGATGCCGTAGGCCGCAGCCGTGGCGCAGGCCTTGGTAACCAAAATGACGAGCGCGAACAAACGTTGAACCAATTGCTGGTCGAAATGGACGGTTTTGAAGCCAATGAAGGCATCATCATCGTTGCTGCCACCAACCGTCCCGACGTCCTTGACCCAGCCTTGTTGCGTCCCGGCCGTTTTGACCGTCAAGTTGTTGTTCCGCGCCCTGACATAGATGGCCGCGTTAAGATCCTCGAAGTGCACATGAGGAAGGTACCATTGGCTCCCGACGTCGATGGGCGCGTGATCGCACGCGGAACCCCAGGTTTTTCGGGCGCTGACCTTGCAAACCTTGTGAATGAGGCGGCGTTGCTTGCCGCACGTCGCGGCAAACGCTTGGTCGCCATGCAAGAGTTTGAGGATGCCAAAGACAAGGTAATGATGGGCACCGAGCGTAAGTCCATGGTCATGACCGAAGACGAGAAGAAGATGACGGCCTATCATGAGGCCGGCCATGCAATCGTCTCGATACACGAGGTCGCATCTGACCCAATACACAAGGCAACTATCATTCCACGTGGTCGCGCCTTGGGTATGGTCATGCGTCTGCCAGAGCGCGATAACTACAGCTACCACCGTGACAAAATGCACGCCAACCTGTCTGTATCGATGGGTGGCCGCGTGGCGGAAGAACTGATCTTTGGGTATGATAAGGTCAGCTCGGGCGCATCAAGCGACATTCAATATGCAACGAGCCTTGCGCGCGACATGGTCACGCAATGGGGCATGTCGGACGCCATGGGCCCCCTACAATATGAAGAGCGTCAGGAAGGCTATCTTGGCTATGGCATGTCGCAACGTTCGGCCATGTCTGACGAAACCGCACAGAAGATTGATGCAGAAATCCGTAAGCTGGTCGAGGGCGGTCATAAGCGTGCTACCGACCTTTTGACCGAACATAACAATCAATTGCACCTGCTGGCCAATGCGTTGCTTGAGTTCGAAACGCTCTCCGGCGAAGAGATTAACCAGTTGTTAGAAACAGGTAAGTTTGAGCGGGATGACGGCAAGGTCATCAAGCCTTCGTCTATGCCGACAGTTGGTACAGCGATACCTAAGGCAGGACGGGGCAAGTCCACGCCAGTTGGCGGCGCGACGCCCCAAGGCGCTTAATTTCCGGCTATCATTCGCGGCCTCAACTCTTTAACCTTCGGGGTGAGAGAGTTGAGGTCACCAATATGAAATTCGCGTTGCTATTAGCAATCGGCGTGTTGCTAGCTGCAATCCCTGCAAATGCTATGGATGCAGAAACCTTTTTTATTAAAGCGGTTGCTTTGAAGAAAAAGGGTATGGGTGCCGTCTTTGCGAAGGATCTGAAGCCAATGATGAGGGTATTCGAGGCCGCCGCAAAAGCGGTCAAGGCTGAGAATGATGTCGCCAGAACAATCGGCGCCCCTTTATTATGCGAGCCCAAAAAAATATCGCCTGACTGCAGATCAATTTATCAGCGAATTCAGTCGTATTCGCAAAGAGCGCAGACAAATACAATCGGTTCGCGATGCATGGCGCGAAATAGTCATCCGCCGTTTTCCCTGTTAACTTAAACGCAATAGGGATGGGCCGCCACACCGCCAGAAAAACAGCACCGCACATATGGAACCTGTGTCGGGCTATACGCTGAGCTTTTTGTATGGCCGCTCGTTTTTAGCGCCGACCCAGAAAGCCAAAAGAAAAGGCCCGGGCAAGCCGGGCCTTCTTTTCAAATAGATTTAAGTGCAAATTACCGATCGTAATCGCGCTGCATACCTGCACCGCGCGCCGGGGCAGCAGCCGTCAGGCGAAGTGCTTCGGCAGACAGGCTAATTGAGCCGACTGCATCTGCTTCTTCGTCCTCATCCACTTGGACCTTCTGCAGCGACTGCACGAGGCCTTCCTTCAGCTGGTCGGGACGGACAGTCTCTTCGGCGATTTCACGCAACGCAACGACTGGGTTTTTATCACGGTCGCGGTCAACGGTCAGTTCAGCGCCACCAGAGATTTCCCGCGCACGTTCGGCGGCAAGTAATACAAGGTCAAACCGGTTGGTGATCTTGTCGATGCAATCTTCAACAGTAACGCGTGCCATCTTGGCTCCTGATTCTTCGTAAATTTCGGGAAGTTGCTCGGGCCTAGAGATAACGGGCCAAAATGTCAATGAAAAGGGCGGGTCGCTTGCGGCATGCTGCGCAAAGCAGTAACATGGGCATATGACAGTGCAATCAGGCAGGCCCGACTTTCCCGGAACGCACTTTTACATTGCGGGCCACGATTTGCATGTGGTTCATTTGCCTCAAGATAGGCTGGACGCAGTATTGGGGCTCATCGCCCGCGCTAAAAAATCTATCCAGATGTTTTTCTATATGTTTGGCGATGATGCCACTGGCCGTGAGGTGCGTGACGCGTTGGTGGCTGCCGCAAACAATGGAGTGCACGTCCAGCTGATCATCGACAGTTTCGGATCGGGGAATGTAAGCGACCATTTCTTCGATGCATTGGTTGAAGCCGGCGGCTGCTATCACTGCTTTAGTAAGCGTAAGGGGCTTGGCTACATCATCCGTAACCACCAGAAAATCTTGATCGCTGACAGCGCGCATGCGCTGGTCGGCGGCTTCAACATTACAGACGATTATTTTGGTCGGGCCGGGGGCAATAGCTGGGAAGATCTTGGCATAATCGTATCGGGGGTCCAAGCGCAGAAACTGAGCGATTATTTCGAAGAATTGGCGCGTGCCTCAAACAATGGGAAAGTACGATACCGCAGCATCCGCAATATCATCCACCAATGGCGCCCCGGCATCGGCCAAGTACAATGGCTTTTGGGTGGGCCGACAAACCGCATTTCGCCTTGGGCGATTACGTTCAAACGATCGCTTGAGGCTGGCAAAAGATTCGACATTGTGTCGGCCTATTTTTCGCCGTCACAAACCATATTGCGACGCCTTGCCAAGGCAGCCAAACACAATAAAGGGTCGCGTCTTGTCGTGGCGGGAAAGACAGACAATAATGCGACGATAGCGGCTGCGCGCTTGCTGTATCGCTACCTGATGCGGCGAAAGACCCAGATATTCGAATTTCAATCGCGCCCGCTCCACATGAAGCTAATGGTCATTGATGACACCGTCTATATCGGTTCGGCCAATTTGGACGTCCGCAGCATGTTCATCAATCTAGAAATCGTGGTGCGCATCAAAGATGGAGGCCTTGCGCTGTATATGCGTAAGTTAATTGACGAGCTGGTCACGCAATCAGAAGAACAAACGCGGATATTGTTGAAAGCACGGGACAGTTATTGGAGCCGGTTTAAGGCTGCTCTCGCCTATTTCCTGGTCAATTCGGTAGACTATACGATTGGCCGGCGGATCACATTCGGGCTAATCCGCAACAGATAATCACTCTTTCCAGCCCCAGAAAAGGTGGCAGGGCAGAATATTCCAAAGCTCAAAACCCTTGTCAATTTTGGCGAAATGCGGTGCCATGAGGTCGCGGGCGCGGGCACGGAATTGATAAACCAAGAACGCACCGCCCGGCCGTATGGCCTTCGCCGTTTCTGCTGCGATCACCGGGCCAAGATTGTTCGGCAGCGTCGAAAACGGCAGGCCTGACAATATGTAATCGGCGTGCGCGAAACCAAAACTTTGAATAATCTCATTCACATCGGCGGCGGACCCGTGCACCGCAATGAAGCGACTGTCGCGGATGGTGTGGCGCAGATATGCAATAAAATCTTCGTTTAGGTCGATGACCAACAGGGTCGCATCAGGGCGTAATCGGTCCAACACAGGTTGGCAGAATGTGCCGATACCTGGACCATATTCCACAAACAATTTGGCATGGTCCCAATCAACAGGCGCGAGCATCTTTTTTACCGTCAGCGACGAGACGGTATGATCGATCCGACCATCACCGGATGTTTAATAAACCCTTTAAAGAAAATACCCCATGGACCAAAAAAGCGGTTGGTGCGGTTCTTAATGCGGTCGAGCATTGTCGTTTTAGTCAAGCTCGAGGATGTCATATGATGGGTCCGGGGGAGGTTGTCACGAAACTGACATACGCGTAAAATGATGCCACGCATACAATTGCGTAAAGCAACTATCTGTTCCACCCAGCTTGCATTGCATGACATATCAGTCTTATGCCGCCGTCATGGCAAAGCTAAGCTGTGGCATCATATCGGTTATTTTTGTGGCACAGCGCACCGGGCTGGACGCCGACGGTTATGCGCGCGCCGCAACAATGATGAATGAACTAGCCGCGCAGCAAGTGGGCTATGTGGGCATGGATACGGTGCGCGGATCAGATGGACTTGGCATAACCATAAGCTATTGGACGGACGAAGCGAGTGCGCAGGCATGGCGCGACCATCCAGAGCATGCCGCGATCCGCGATGCTGGCCGCGACCGTTGGTACAGTGATTACAGCCTGCACGTGGCTCAAGTTACGCGCAGCTACGATTGGAAAAAGGCATGAGTACAGTTCCAGCAATCCCTAACAGCCGCGTCGTCGTGCTGTTCCTCGTGATGCTTGTCGCTGCGGCGGGTAACACCGCCATGCAATCTGCACTCCCCGCCATCGCCAGTGAGCTGGACATGCCCGATGTATGGGTCAGTCTGGCGTTCAGCTGGTCGGCTCTGTTATGGGTCATAACGGCACCAAAATGGGCGCGCCTATCGGACCGCCGGGGCCGCAAGCAATTGATGAGCATTGGCATCATCGGCTTCGTCGCCTCAATGGGGATGTGCGGACTGGTGCTGTGGCTTGGTCTTGCCGGAGTGATCGGGCCAGTTGTTACCTTCATCCTCTTTGCGTTATTCCGAAGCCTATACGGTGGATTTGGCTCCGCTGCGCCCCCCGCAGTGCAGGCTTATGTTGCCGCACGAACAGAGCGTGCAGAGCGCACCAAGGCCTTGTCGATGCTTGCATCGTCCTTCGGTGTTGGCACCGTCATCGGCCCTGCCACAGCGCATTATTTTCTCTTCCCGCCCTTTGGTCTTGCCGGGCCGCTGATCGTGTTCGCGGCGTTTGGGATCGGCGTACTGATCGCTTTGCATGTTCAACTGCCGAACGATACGCCGCGGTTTGAAGCACGTGGGGATATCGCAGACTATCCCAGCTCGGCATCGATTAATGCGCCAGATTCCGAAGATGTTAAAGGGGAGGCCTTGGGAACGCCATCGCACGTTAAAGAGGTCCGATTGCCATGGCGCGACGGCAGAATGGCTCCTTGGCTGATCGCCGGGCTCGTTGGGGGCCATGCGCAGGCCATCATGCTTGGCGTTGTCGGTTTTCTCGTGCGCGACCGTCTTGGCCTGCATGACCGTCCATGGGAGGCAGTGCAGGCCAGCGGATCGGTTATGCTGATAGGTGCAATGGCAACCCTGCTGGCGCAATGGGGTCTCATCCCTATGTTGTCCCTTGCTGCGCGAAGCTCAGTATTACTGGGCGCTATACTTGCGCTGGTTGGTATTGTTTTGACGGGGATTAGCCAAGACTTTTATAGCATCAGCACAGGCTTTGCGATTGCCTCGCTTGGATTCGGGCTGTTCCGTCCGGGCTTTACCGCCGGGGCTTCCTTAGCTGTACGACGGAATGAGCAAGGCGATGTCGCTGGCAAAATTGCCTCGATAAACGGCGCAGCCTATATATTCGTGCCAGCGGTCGGGGTTGCATTGTTCAATTATTGGGAACCGGCAACATTCATCCTGATCTCGGCGTCTTTGCTATTCTTGATCATTTGGGGACGGCGGGCATTGGCCATGCCTGATATTTAGATATCATGGTTTAAATCAGGCACCGGCCTTATTATTCTGATGGGGGCAAGGTCCACACCCTGGGCCTGACCTGCAGCGGGCTTTGGAAGCTATTGCGAAGATTAGGGCTTACCACCCAGATTTTGGACAAAAAAAGGGCCGACCGAAGTCGACCCTGAAAAAGTTTTTAGGAGAGGATGCCTAAAAGGCTCATTCGGTTTGGCGACATTTTATTTATTGTGCAAGTGCGAACAGTGCAATGTCTGTTGCAAATGATGCAACTACAATTTATAAGTTTAGACTGAATTTCGCGGTATTTGTACGATAGCGAAATCAGAAATTTTTTGTTGCAGTGCGACAAAATGAGGAGATGATAATGCGCAGACTGCCGCCCTTACGTTCGCTCGAAGCCTTTTTGCGTGTTGCGAAACTTGGATCAGCAAAGGCAGCCGCAAGTGAACTGGCTTTGTCTCCACCTGCTTTAAGCCGCCGAATCAAGGCACTTGAAGACTTCATTGGCAAATCACTGTTTGACCGCCGCGCACAAGCGATGGTCATCAATGCCGACGGTGAGGCCCTGCTCGCAGCCGTAGAGCCCGCAATGGACGCGATGGCTGAGGCTGTCTACGAACTGGCAGGCCGTGGCGGCGAATACCGCCTGCGCCTTGGCCTTTTGCCTCTGTTTGGGTCGCAGCGACTGATCCCGCGCTTACCCGAATTGCGCAAGGCGTTTCCCAAGCTGCATATTGATGTCGACACATCTGGGCATGCCGAAAACTTACTCGGCGATGTCGTTGACGCGGCCATTATCATTGCGGCTGAAGTCGATCCCAAATTGTACAGCGTCCGGCTTGACCGTAATCTGGTCTACGCTATCGCTTCCGAGGTATGGGCCAAGGAGCATAAAGTCGAAAAACCCGAAGATCTCGCCAAATACACAGTCATGGTTCATAGCGATATGCCGATGATTTTTGATGCCTGGCGGCAGGCAATGGGCGTGCCCAAGTTAAAGCCGGCAGCCGTGGATAGCTTAGACAGTGGCGCGCTGATGCTTGAAGCCGCAGCGAATGGTCTTGGCGTTGCTATCATGCACGGGAGCCATTTTTCGGATGCCCGTGACCCTCGCCTGACGCGGCTATTCGATACCGAAGTTGAAAGCCCGTATAGCTATTATTTCGTGTGCCGTCCCCGGGCCCTTAAACAACGCGCTGTGAAGATTTTCCACGATTGGCTACTCAAGTCCGGCGTCTAAAAAGTGGCCGGCAGATGCCGTCTCGGCGGGCGATGCCGCCGCTATGAAGCAGTTTAAGAGCAAAGAGACCCACAGTTCGATAGAGCGAAGCACTTGACCCAACCCGCCACTGGCGGCATTGCAGAGGGATGACTCAAGACGTAGCAGACATGAATTTCGAACAAGCGCTGCGCGCGCTCGAAGACATAGTGCATAAGCTGGAAAGCGGCGAAGCGCCGCTGGATGAATCCATCGCTTGGTACGAACGCGGGAATGCGTTGCGTGCTTTGTGCCAGCAGCGGCTCGATACCGCGAAGGCGCGTATTGAAGCGATTGCTCTTGGACCTGATGGATCACCCACAGGCACTGCGCCTTTTGACGCTGGATGAGCGTTATGTCCCTCGCTTCATCCCCTTCTTTACTGCACGACTCGCTGACGCAAATTGCAGCAGACATAGACCAAGAATTCGACGCCCTTCTCAAATTGCCAGGTGACGCGCGGGACCGCCTATATGCCGCCATGCGACACGCGGCGATAGGCGGAGGCAAGAGACTTCGTCCGTTGCTGGTCACCGCGACGGCTGCTTTGTTTCATGTTGATCGTGCGGTCGCAGTGCGCGTTGGAACGGCTGTTGAGGCTATCCATGTATACTCGCTCGTGCATGACGACTTGCCTTGCATGGATGACGACGATATGCGGCGTGGCAAGCCAACTGTGCACCGCGCGTTCGATGACGCCACAGCTGTTCTGGCTGGCGACTCCCTCCATGCTTTGGCGTTCGAAATATTGGCAAGCCCGCAGACGCATCCCGACCCATTTGTTCGCGGCGAACTGGTATCGACGCTTGCACTGGCCAGCGGCCCCGAAGGGATGGCGGGCGGCCAGATGATGGATATTGAGGCGGAAAACGCCACTTTCGACCTGCAGACCGTCATGCGCCTGCAAGCCCTTAAAACAGGCGCGCTGATTGCGGCCAGTGTAGAGATGGGCGCGATTTTAGGGCATATCCCACCAGAGGGCCGAACACATTTGCGCGGCTATGCGCGTGACATTGGTCTCGCTTTCCAGATTGCCGATGACATCTTGGATGTCGAAGGCGATCCTGAACTCGCCGGAAAAGCCCTTCAAAAAGACGCGGACGCGGGCAAAGGGACGTTTGTATCGTTGATGGGCCTGAAGCGCGCGAAACAGCAGGCAGAAATGCTCGTCGCTCAGGCCAACGAACATTTATCCTGCTATGGCAGCGAAGCCAATTTATTGCGCGCTATCGCAAACTATATCACCGAAAGGGATCGTTAAATGACTCACCGGATTGGCGTTTACCCCGGCACTTTTGACCCGATCACTTTGGGGCATATGGACATTATCCGGCGCGGCGCGAAGTTAGTTGATGAGCTTATCATTGGCGTGACAACGAACGCCGCCAAATCGCCCATGTTTTCCGACGATGAACGGATTGCGATGGTCGAACGTGAGGTCGCGAGCATTGGTTCTGCCCATATTCGGGTTGTCGGGTTCAACTCGTTGCTTATGGATTTTGCCGAGGCGCACGGTGCAAGCACCGTCATTCGCGGTATTCGCGGGGTAACGGACTTCGAATATGAATATCAACTCACGGGCATGAACCGGCAACTGAATGACCGCGTCGAGACGCTGTTTTTAATGGCGGATGTATCGCTTCAGCCTATTGCATCGCGGTTGGTGAAGGAAATTGCGATTTACGGCGGTGAAATCGGGAAATTTGTTACCCCTTCTATTCGTGACGAAGTGGTCGCACGGGTGCAGAAAATTGGCGGAAAAGCGGCCTAAACCCATTTAGGTGTTAGCGATATTTATCGTCAAACGGACTTACGCCGCTTTCGGTCGGCGGGTTTAGGAGCGAGTGGTAACTCAAGATATTCCTCCGGCACATAAATGGCATATGTCGCAAGCCGTATTTCGCGGACGAACTGAACCAAACAAGCCGACAAAAGCGCCAGCGCGAGCATGAAGACGGCAACGGCCACCCACGCGGCAGAAAATTGGGTTAGCCCCATCAAAAACAGCACAGCAATCTCTGCACAGACCGAAATCGCCGACAGAACTGCGAGCAATATAGAAGATCCAACCACGCGCATGCGCTTTTTGGTGATCCGCAATTCGCGCACTACGCGTTCATGCGCAGGGCCGTCAGTGTCGGCATATTGGCGCTGCAGATCGCGTGAACGATCCACAATCCGGGCCAATCTGCCAGTGAGCACGTTAAGCAGGCTGCCTACAGCAACCAATAGAAATGCCGGCGCCAGCGCCGTTTGCAAAACGGAGATAACGGATGCAAGATCAGGTCCGAATTTGCCGTCCAATGCGTTTCTCCGCCGCTAGGGCCCGCAGGTCTGTCTTTAGTAATTTGCCAATATGGCTGCGTGGCATTTCGTCTATGGAATACAGCACCGAAATACGCTGCGTTTTGCCCAACTGTCCATTAACGCGCTCAAGGATGACGTCAGGCGAGGACGATTCATTGCGCAATCGCACAAACCCAACAGGTGTTTCACCCCATGCTTCTGATGGCATGCCAACGACAGCGGCTTCGGTCACCTCGGGTTGCTGCTCCAACAATTCTTCAAGGTCCTTGGGGTAGATGTTAAACCCGCCGGAAATGATCATATCCTTTGCGCGGCCGACAATAGAAACGAAGCCATCTTCGTCGACTATTCCGATATCGCCGGTCTTCAACCAGACATTGCCATCTGCGTCGCGCCACTCCATCTCGCGGGTCTTTTCTGGCTGATTTTTGTAACCAGACATCATGGTAGGCGAACGGCCTGTCAAAACGCCCTTAGAGCCGGCTGGCAGGCGGTTGTCGTCTTCATCCAATACAATGAGTTCATGGCCCGTAACTGGCTGTCCAACGGTGTGCAGCTTGTGCGGGTGGTGATGGGCCTGCAACATGCAGACTACGCCGCCCTCAGTCATACCGTAAATTTCGACAAGCCCGCCTGGCCAACGCTTCAGCACATCTGCCTTCAACTCCGCGGAAAAGGGCGCGCTGGTGCAGAATTTTACTATGAAGCTGCTTAAATCATAATTGCCGAAATCGGCATGCGCCAAAAGCCTTTGATATTGCACAGGCACGAGCATGGTGTGCGTGGTCTTATCCGTCTGCGCATGGCCAAGATAGGCCAAGGCATCAAACTTCTCCATAATCCGGGCAAAACCGCCATGGCAAATTGTCGGCAGGAACACAGCAAGCGTTGTATTCGAATATAAGGGCGTAGACACCAATGACCGGGTATCGTGGCTGTAGATTGATTTGAACCCACCCGCCATCTGGTGCCAACGCATGCCGTGCGAATGGATAATGCCCTTTGGCGTGCCTGTAGTTCCGCTGGAATAGATAATGTTGAAAGGGTCGGTCGCGGCAGGCGTCACCGCCGCGAACGCAGTACCCTCCTCAGCCATCCAATCGTTAAGCGTCAAATGATCACCAACGGCATGATCAAGCATAATGATTTTGATATCGCCCAAGGCGACGCCTTTGAGGTCAGCCAACTTAGTCGCATCCACGAACAAATGCATCGCGCCGGAGTCCTTAAGCATCGCCGCCAGCTGTGCTGGCGCCGCTGACGTGGTCAAGGGCGCAGCGCAGCCTCCAGCCCGAATTGCCGCGAGATATACCAATGCATATTGAATATTGCTGGTCCCCAATATCGCAACGGCTTGCCCCGGCTGGAGATCATCCCGCTGAAGCTGTGCGCCAATGCGCGCCGTCAACTGCGCAACTTCACGCCAAGTCAGTTGGGTTCGGCTGTCGGCAAGCGCAGGCTCAGTAGCCTTTTCTCCTCCCCAAGCGCCGATTAGCGCGCCGAAATCACTAAAGGATTTTTCCAGTTCAGTCTCGATCTGCATATAAACTCGCGTCGCTCCTTCACTGGCCTATCTGATGATTTAGCGTGATATTCAAAAGTTTCATTGTCTAATTTTCTCCCGCAGTTCTCGACCGCCAAAGGGACCTTTCCCTGCCCACAAAAGATTGTGGAAAAAAGCTGATTTTCAGGCGCTTTCCCTTGGGGTTTTCAGGGTTCCGGCCTATGGTCAAGGTATGACTGAAGAAACACCGGAAAACCCGCAATATAACCCCACTGCAGACAGTGCAGAAAACCCCAACCAGAACGAATATGGTGCCGACAGTATTAAGGTTCTGAAGGGTCTCGACGCGGTTCGTAAACGGCCCGGGATGTATATCGGCGATACGGACGACGGCAGCGGCCTTCATCATATGGTGTTTGAGGTCTCTGATAACGCTATCGATGAGGCATTGGCCGGACATTGCGATCTGGTGCTCATTGAACTGAACCCCGATGGTTCGGTTTCTGTAGAAGATAATGGCCGCGGTATTCCGACGGGCATGCACAAGGAAGAAGGCGTTTCGGCGGCAGAAGTCATCATGACTCAGTTGCACGCAGGCGGCAAGTTTGAGAACACATCGGACGACAACGCCTATAAGGTGTCCGGCGGCTTGCACGGCGTCGGCGTTTCGGTGGTCAATGCGCTGTCCGAATATCTGGAACTGACCATCTGGCGTGAGGGCAAAGAGCATTGGATGCGTTTTGAGCATGGCGATGCCGTGGGCCCTCTGGTGGTTCGGGGTGATGCGCCTGTGGTCGATGGCAAGCCCAAAAAGGGAACGCGCGTGACCTTCATGGCGTCGACCAACACGTTCAAAAACGTACTCGAATTTGACTTCGACAAGCTTGAGCATCGGTATCGCGAATTGGCATTCCTGAACTCCGGCGTCCGCATATTGCTGCGCGACAACCGGCATTCCGATGTCAAAGAACATGATCTGTATTATGTCGGTGGCATCGGCGCGTTCGTGCAATATCTTGATCGCAACAAGGTGGCTTTACTGTCAGAGCCTATTACGATTAGGTCGCAGCGCGATGGCATCGCCATTGACGTCGCGCTCGAATGGAACGACAGCTATTACGAAAACGTGTTGTGCTTCACAAACAACATACCGCAGCGTGACGGCGGTACCCATTTGGCGGCATTTCGCTCCGCGCTGACCCGCACCCTCAACAATTATGCCGAAAAATCAGGCGTGTTGAAAAAAGAGAAGGTCACTTTGACCGGTGACGACATGCGCGAAGGCCTAACCGCCATCGTGTCGGTCAAGCTACCTGATCCAAAATTCTCGTCGCAAACCAAAGACAAGTTGGTCTCATCCGAAGTGCGCCAACCGCTGGAAAGCTTGATGGCTGACCGGATGAGCGAGTGGCTTGAGGAAAATCCTGGCCATGCGCGCACCGTCATCCAAAAGGTGATTGATGCCGCCGCCGCGCGCGAAGCCGCCCGCAAGGCACGTGAAGCCAGCCGCAAATCGGTAATGAGCGTTGCGTCCCTGCCCGGCAAACTCGCCGACTGCCAAGAAAAAGACCCGGCCAAGTCCGAACTGTTCCTGGTCGAGGGTGACTCTGCAGGTGGATCAGCCAAGCAAGGCCGCGACCGCCATTATCAAGCCATTTTGCCCCTTAAGGGTAAAATCTTGAACGTCGAACGCGCACGCTTTGACCGGATGCTCTCTTCAAAAGAAGTCGGCACGCTCATTCAAGCCATGGGCACCGGCATTGGCCGTGAAGATTTCAACATCGAGAAGCTGCGTTACCACAAGATTGTGATTATGACCGACGCCGACGTCGACGGTTCCCATATCCGCACCTTATTGCTGACTTTTTTCTATCGGCAGATGCCCGAGATTATCGAAAACGGACATCTCTTCATTGCGCAGCCACCATTGTACAAAGTGGCAAAGGGCCGCAGTGAAATATATGTAAAGGACGACAAGGCACTCGACGACCATTTGGCAGAGCTTGGCCTTGGCGGTGTTGTTTTGGAAGGCGCTGGTGGCCAGCGTGCTGGAGCCGATCTGGGCGCGCTGGTTGACCACGCGCGGCGTATGCGCAGCCTTATGGCGTTTGTACCACGTCGGTATGACCCCACAATTGTCGAAGCTATGGCGTTAACGGGCGCGCTTGATCCCGAAGCGACAGACAGGACTGCTGCTGTTGCCAAAGCGGCTGCATGGATGGCAGCACAAGATGTCGAAGGTAAATGGTCCGGTCGCCTGTCCGAAGACGGTGGCTATCATTTTGAACGCCTCTGGCGCGGCGTCACCGATCATCATATCATCGAAGCCGCATTCCTGATGTCAGCGGAAGCGCGCAAATTGCACAAGCTGGCGAGCGAAGAGACCGCAAGCTACGAGACGCCAGCGCGGCTGGTTAAGGTCACTGCTGCGTCCGCCGCCGAAGCTATCGACGAAGTGGACAGCGATGAAGAGGCAGGCGAGGCCGTTGGCGATCAGGCCAAGCGTGCAACGACTGCAGTTAGCGTCGGCAACAAGGGTGCGATTACCCGTCCGTCCGAACTGCTTGATGCTATTTTGGTGGCAGGTCGCAAGGGACTGTCGATTTCCCGGTACAAAGGTCTTGGCGAAATGAACGCTGAGCAATTGTGGGAAACCACACTTGATCCCAATCACCGCTCGCTATTGCGCGTTGAGATTGACCAAGCCGATCTTGCCGACGATATTTTTACCAAATTGATGGGTGAGGTTGTGGAGCCGCGGCGCGATTTCATTGTCGAAAACGCCCTGAATGTCGCCAATCTAGATGTTTAAGCGACGGTATTTCGGACGGTATCTGCCTTAAGATTTCGGGCAGCCGTAAAGATTGGGCAACACGTCGCTTGACCATTGGACAGGTGTAACAGACAGAATATGCAGTGTTCCTCGGGGGGGATATATGGGCAATCGTAGTTTTTTCGTGATGGCTTTGTTAGCTCTGCCAGTATTGGCGCAAGCCGGCGACCGCCGAGTAGAGATTGGTACAGGCATCGCCAGCTATTATGGTTCTGAGCTGAGTGGCAACCGAACAGCCAGTGGCGAAACCTTTAATCCTAATGCAATGACAGCAGCGCATCGAACCTTGTCATTCGGTAGCCTTGTAGCCGTGACCAACTTGGCCAATGGTCAAGAAGTGATCGTTCGCATCAATGATCGCGGCCCTTGGGGCAAATCACGCATTATGGATGTGTCCTACGCAGCCGCGAAACAACTTGGCATGTACCGCAGCGGTACCGCAAAAGTTAAGCTCGAACTGCTAGACTAACCAATCGCAGCACGTTGCCATTCCGGCAGGTCCAGCGCCGTCATATCCTCCACACGGCGTAACTCAACCGACAGACCAAGTTCAGGATAGGCGCAGCGTTGACGGCTAGTGTCCGCTTTTTCCAAAGGTACCACCACCAGCCGCCGATTGACTTTTTGTCGCCAATTCATGCGCGCGGTATTTTCCTGCCCGACATAGCATCCCTTTGTGAAGGACACGCCATTCAGCTCGGCTGCATTTGCCTCAAGCCATAAGGTTTGCTCGCTTCCAAGCTCCGCCAAGCCCTCAGGGATGCCAAGCCCAAGACGATGTACGCGGTATGCAGCGCTCACATCCACATCATCCGCCGATGGCGTTCCCAGAAATCGTTCGCCCAACTCAGCATGGCGCGGGTCGCCGCTGCCTTCTGCACTCCAATACACGGCGGTTTCGGGGTCCACCGCAATCGCAATCTTCCGCCGCAGCCGGTACATCGACAGCCGCCGAATAAGCGCATCTGTTTGCGCGCTCTCACAATCGATCAGCACATCGTCGGCATCGGCCCATAAAAGAAAATCAAACAATGCCTTGCCTTGCGGACTTAAAAGGCCCGCCCATGAGGGCATGTCTGATGCTGTATCCTGCGTGACCAAACCCTGCAAAAATTGCCGTACGTCCTCTCCAGCTTCCGTCGGTGACAGGCGGATGATATGACGATCAAAAAGACGGGTGTTTCTCATAGGTGACAGATAGGGGGGTGGACGCTTAAAGGGAAGCCATGACCGACCAGACGATTCTTACCATCCGCCGGCCCGATGACTGGCATGTTCATTTGCGCGACGGTGCAGTAATGCGCAGCGTGGTGCCTTACACCGCAAACCAATTTGCGCGGGCAATAGTGATGCCCAACCTGTCACCGCCCGTGACCACGGTTGAGGCCGGCGCCGCCTACCGCGACCGGATCGTAGCCGCCGTTCCGCAAGGCATTAGCTTTACGCCGCTCATCACCGCCTATTTGACCGATGCAACAGATGGGCACGAGCTGGCACGCGGTTTTGCCGAAGGCGTGTTTACTGCCGCCAAATTATACCCAGCGCACGCAACCATCGGAAGCGCGCATGGCGTCACCAATGTGGCAAACATCATGCCTGCGCTTGAACATATGGCGCGCGTTGGCATGCCGTTGCTCATCCATGGCGAGGTGACCGATTCGCATGTTGACATATTTGACCGTGAGGCGGTGTTTATAGAGCAGACACTTTCGAAACTGGTGCGCGACCTGCCCGAACTTCGGATAGTCTTTGAACATATCACCACCGCCGACGCTGTCGCATTTGTTGATGCGGGGAGCGATAACATTGCCGCCACCATCACGCCGCAACATTTGCACATCAACCGCAATGCTATGTTTGCAGGCGGCATTCGCCCGCATGCATATTGCTTACCAGTGGCCAAGCGCGAAGTGCATCGGCTTGCCTTACGCAAGGCAGCTAAATCAGGCAGCGCCAAATATTTCCTTGGCACCGACAGCGCGCCTCATGACAAAGCCGCAAAGGAAAGCGCGTGTGGATGCGCCGGCATTTTCAACGCACCATTCGCCATGGAAAGCTATGCTGCAGTGTTTGACGAAGAGGGCGCGCTGGACCGACTTGAAGCATTTGCGTCAGAAAATGGCCCGCGTTTTTATCGCCTGCCGCTCAATGAAGACCGCGTGACGTTGGAGCGCGTCGACACGGCTGTTCCAGAGCTGCTTGCGCTTGAAGGTGTATCAGTCGTGCCATTTCACGCAGGTGAGACCCTAGGCTGGCGGTTTAGGGCTTAGGCTTTGGCTGCACCATAGGTCTTGATCGCATCGGCGCAGAAAATAGCGATGCTGGTCCATATGAGCACAAAGCAAGCAAGTTTGGTCGTGCTCAGCGGCTCGCCATAAGCATACACGCCCAGTAAAAACGCAATCGACGGCGCTATATACTGCACGAAACCAAGGCTGGCATAACTCATCCGCCGCGCCGCCGTCGCAAACATGAGCAGCGGAACCGCTGTTATAACGCCTGCTAGGATCAACAAGCCAGACGTCGTCAGGTCATCTCCAAAGCTACCCGTCCCTGCCTGTGCATACCAGAACACAGCGCCAAGCGCCAAAGGCGCAAGCAAGGTCGTTTCAATCGCAAGGCCCAGCACAGAGCCGACCGGCGTAACCTTTCGGATCAAGCCATAAAGGCCAAAGCTGAAGGCCAGTGAAACCAACACCCATAAAGTATCAAGCGCATCACCAATCAGGATAGCAACGCCAATAGCGGCGACGGCGACCGCCGCCATCTGTAGCGGACGAAGACGCTCTCCCAAAAATAGGCGGCCCAAAAGGACATTCACCAACGGGTTCAAATAATAACCAAGGCTGGCGGCCAGTATGTGATCGGTGGACACGGCCCAAATATAAATGAGCCAGTTGATCGCAATCAGCGTCGCGGAGGCGAACAAGTTTCGCAAATGTGCCCGGTGTCGAAAAATGCCAGCATATTCGCTCAGCTGCTTACGCAATGCCATGATTACCAATAGTAATGGTATGGACCACAAAATCCGCTGCGCCACTATTGCGATGGGCGGGACATGGCTTAACAGTTTAAAATATACCGGGACAAAGCCCCAGATGAGGTAAGCCGAGATAGCATAAGGCAAGCCATTTGGCCGCGCTGTTTCCGATTTGTCTGCCATGATGTTTGCCATAGACGGGCTGTGGCTAGTTTTTAAGGCGGTAGCAAGTCGCCTCCGTTCAGTGCTGCCGTTGGGGGCGCTTACCGGTCGCGGAGACAGGGCCTTGGGGGAATCCTAGGTGCGGTAAGTGTTGCGTTGTTGGGCCGCGAAATCGATCGCTGCAAATGATCGCTGCCCTCTGACACGACAAGAGGCTCGGTCTGTCCCAAACCGAGCCTCTCTGCCCCACTATCTTTTAAGGTTTAGCGCCACTGGTCCAACCCACTGTAATCGACGCCCACGACGCGGCCACGTTCGACCGTACAGGTGAACCGACCCTTGTTATATCCGCGCCCATAAGTGCTGCGATCATAACGGTCATATTGGTTATTACGGTAGCCCTGCTTGTAACGATCTGCGCCATAGCCATCGTTATAATCCCGGTCCCGCTGACTATCTTGAACAACGAGATTGCCAATGACGCGATAACCAAAACGCGTCCGCTGTATGTCCCGCACTTGAGTTACCTCGGAGCGGCGATACCCGTTTGACCAGCGTTCAACGGTGTTAATGCACCTGTTTACAGCCGCGCGGCTATTTCCGCCGCGATCGTCATAATTATAACCCGGCCGATTATATTCATAATTGTCGCCGTCATTATTACGGTTGTTTTTGCCGGCAGACAACAAAGCAGCCAAACCGCCAATCACAACGGCGCCGGCAATAACTTCGCCAGCACTTACGCTATCGCGATGACGGTCGTATCGTTCCCTTGCCTGAGCGGGCACAGCGACACTTACCAAAGCTGCGGCAGCAGCCCCAGCGCTAAGCAAGCTTTTGGTTAAAATGTTCATCTTCAGTCTCCTTATTCGGCGCAGATATTTCCTGCCGGTGGAGAACAATTAGCCGCATCAAATTGACCGAATGCTGAATTGACTTGTCAGCATCCGTTCATGTAAATTGCACTTTTTATGAACAACTATTCGGCAAGTTTCAAGCCGGTCCATTTGGCAAGAAACGCGTAAATGTATGAATATTCCTCAATAACCTTGTCCGTCGGCTTACCGGAACCGTGACCAGCACGGCTTTCAATGCGAATGATTTTTGGTTTGCTGCCCGTATCCGCCGCTTGAAGGGCGGAAATATATTTGAAGCTATGTCCGGGAACCACGCGGTCGTCGGTGTCGGCAGTCGACACAATAACGGCCGGATATGCGACACCTGATTTAATGTTGTGATAGGGTGAATAGGTCATCTGCATTTTGAAATCGGCTTCTTTGCTTGGGTAGCCATAATCATCGACCCAGTAACGACCCGCCGTGAACCTATCAAAGCGCACCATATCCATCACGCCCACGGCAGCATGTCCCGCCGCAAACAAATCGGGGCGCTGGTTCAAGGACGCGCCGATGAGCAAACCGCCGTTGGAGCGACCTTCAATTGCAATTTTTCCCTTAGCTGAAATGCCCGACGCGATCAGATATTCCGCTGCGGCCGCGAAATCATCAAAGACGTTCTGCTTGTTCATCAGGCGTCCCGCGTCATGCCATGGCTTCCCATATTCACCGCCTCCGCGAATATTGGCGAGCGCAAAAACGCCACCCGACTGAAGCCAAGCCATCCGCGTTGGTGAATAAGTTGGCGTCTGCGAAATGTTGAACCCGCCGTAAGAATACAACAAAGTCGGCGCGCCTTGGGACAAATCGAGATCCTTTTTGTGGACCACGAACATCGGAATTTTTGTACCGTCCTTCGAAGGGTAAAATATTTGGGCCACGCTATAATCTTGCGGGTCAAAGATCAACTTTGGTTGGGCAAAAACTGTCGAAACACCGGTGTCGCTGTTGAAACGATACACAGCGCCCGGTTGATTGAAGCTTGAAAAGCCGAAAAATGTCTCCGGATCACCCGGCGTCCCGGAAAAACCACTGGCGGTGCCAATAGCGTTAAGCTTTATTTCCTGCACGGGCTTGCCGGCAAGATCCGTCATCAGCGCCATTGATTTGGCGTCCTTGATATAGGACAGAATAAGTCGGTTGCCGACAATCTGTGTGCGAGACAGCGTCTCTTCACGCTCTGGGATGACGTCCACGAACACGGGCGTCTTCGCTCCCAGGTCGACCGTGACAACCTTCAGCTTTGGAGCATCCTTGTTGGTGGTGAACCACAAGATGTTACCCATCCCTTCGATGAGCCCCCAGTCATACTCAAGACCCATGACCAAAGGCTGCGCCTTCCAGGTCGGTTTTTTGCCGAGCGGCATCACATGCAATTCGTATTTCTCATCCGTGCCGGACGAAGTCGTGATCACTGCCCATTTGCCATCATGGGTAACCTGCGCACTATGTCCAT
>Ga0114973_10000485_pt1 | contig 30065 bp, 34 predicted proteins | sample M_140807_MF_Meta_FD_87025 | JGI IMG/M metagenome (GOLD analysis project Ga0114973, IMG submission 87025) | Freshwater microbial communities from Lake Montjoie, Canada to study carbon cycling - M_140807_MF_MetaG | ecosystem: Environmental > Aquatic > Freshwater > Lake | place: Lake Montjoie... | reverse complement strand
TCTGCTGGTGACAATCCTCACACTCGCTGGGCTATGCCTAAAGGTGCTTCTAACTTTGATACTGTCAGTCCAGAGATGGATAAGTGGGAGACGGAGACTGGAGTTTGCTTGTTTTACAATGGTATGCGGAGTCCTAACTTTTCTGCACCAGCAAATGAACCATCTCCATTCCCGTTCTTGATGGATCGTAAAAAGCAGGAGATCATGCTCAAGCAGTGTTATGGTGACGAGAATGCAATTGACTATGTTCGTAACGCTATTGGCTGGTGGCCGAAATCGGGATTCGCCCAGACAATTCTAACCGCTGACTTGATTCGTAACGCTGATACCGACGAAGAACCGCTTTGGGATTCAGAAGGTTTCCACAAGGTTGCTGGATTCGATACCGCTTTTACGGTTGGTGGAGATAGGTGTGTGCTTACCATAGCTAAACTGGGTTACATTCGCGGGACTCGCAATCGTGTTATGTGGTTGGAGAAACAGAAGGTCATTCAGCTATCTGCCCGTGAAGCCGCTGAGTTTGAAGTTGGTCTAGCTAAGGAAGTAGTCGAGCTATGCCGGGCTTCTGGAGTTCAACCTACCAAATTTGGTATGGACGTATCTGGTGATGGCGGTCGAGTCGCTCAAGCTATCATACGCGAGTGGTTGAGATTTGATGCCAGTGGTCATTCTATCGCTCTTATTTCCTCTATGGGTAAACCTACTGACCGTATGGCAGCAGAGGTTGATAAACGCCCGTGTAAGGATGTTTATGATAGACTTGTCTCGGAATATTGGTACTCAGCCTATCACGGCTTTAAGAGTCGAGTGATCTACGGGGTTGGCGCAGCGTCTGAGTTGGCGCGAGAACTTTGTATCCGTAGGTATTTCATTAAATCCAAGAAGATTTCTGTAGAGACTAAAGATGACTACAAGGGACGCACTGGATACTCGCCCGATTTGGCAGATAGCTTTCTCTATTGCCTAGAAATGTCTCGTAGGTTTGGACTAGTTTTTATCGGAAACGATAAAGCTGTTCCCACTAACCGATTCTGGGCAAGAGAAGAAAAGCCAGTCGAATCCTTCTCAGATGATGATAGCTATTCATCTGATGAGAATGGTGACTGGTAATTAATCCAGAATGCCTTGAAGCTCTAGCGTGTTTGCCACTTCCTCTGGAATGACTATACGAACGAACTTACGTCCATCGTGGAAGCCTAGTGTTTCCATTGTCTTGATGTCCGCTTTCTTTACCCAGCATTGATTGAACTGCTGTTGGAAAAGAATCTTAGTTTGGTTCTCATCTTCATGGTAGCCCTCGCAGATGATCATTGAAACGAATGTATTATTTGAACTCATATATTAAATATCCTAATTCTCTTGCCCACGCAGGATTATCGTGGATTCTGGTGTGGCAATTTCTGCATACCGCCATAAAAGTTTGTTGTGAAGATAAGTTTTTTCCTCTTTTACTTTTGTGATGTATATCCGTTGCTTGCGCTCCACAGACTTCGCAATTTCCTTGAACTTTTTCAAAGTATTTCTTTCTTGCTTCAGAGTATTCTTTGTTAAGAACCTTACGCTTATCTGAAACAGGCTTTAACCTTGCCCCCGTTTTTTTGAAACCTTTTTTTCTACTAAGCATTGGTAGTAGTTTGTTAGCTCTTGAAGTCCGATGGTGGCCAACTCCAGTGACTCATACTCTGGTCTGAGGCTGTCTGGGAAAGGTTTTCCTCGCTCGTGCATTGGGCTGGGATTGCTGGCAGCGTAGGGACTGACTCGGACATAGTACTTGCCGTTTTCGATTTCGAGGAAGGTGTGCATAGTTCTATCACTTTATCTACTTGTTCTTTCTTCAGAATGCTCTTTGAATTTACTTCAATCTGGTTGATTAACGATCCAGTCACGCCAATGTTATCTCCAAGCTCCCTAACTGTCATGCCTAGCTTCTTGCGGGTTTCCCTAAGCTGATTGGCAAAGGTCTTGCGTCCAATGGAACGAATGTAGCGAGACTGCTCATAGGCAGTCATGCAGGATTCATATGCTTCGTATAATGGATGCTTCATTTCAAATAAAAATAAACCAATCCTATTGACAAGTCAACACTTTTTTGATAGTCTATTTACTTATGGATAACACTAACGAAAACAACGAACTAGATAAAGAAGCAGAACGTATGCTTGCCGCAGTCAGGCAAACAGTTCTAATTACAAATATGTCTCTAGCTGCTGCCCTTAATACCAGTTTCATTGCACAATATGAATCTGACCAAGGCATCTGCAACATGGCACTCAAACCCAACAATACTGCTGTTGTTGCAACTACCGCCGCAACTGGTCTGACAATCTACCAGTCTAACTTCTTCATCAAGGATGATTCTATCGGTGAGCAACGCTGCATCTACAAATGTGAGAACGAAGATGATGCTGATGAAATCTGGGACAAGATCAATCATCGTATACATCAGTGGTCACGGGATGAGATTAAGTCCGTAAACATAGAGTGACTATCGTTACCGATAAAAATATTGTAAAAAAGATTTGACAGTATCACTAGATGTAGTAGTGTCTGTCTTGTACGAGCAATCGTGCCTTCGGGGTAGGAGCCGGAGCAGAAGGAAATTAAATTAACAAACAAAATATATGATCCCTTGTGGTGGTTCGCACTCCTATGCGTCTGTTGCCGCTTTTCTTCGCCACTACAAGGGGTCGCCTTTTTTAAATGAGTAAATCAAATCTATTGATTGACGAAACACCCATCGTCTTTCAGCCAACATTGGCAAAATTAATCGGGCTGCATGAAGCTATCGTTCTTCAGACATTAAAGTTTTGGTGCGGTCAAAAACGATCTGGAAAAGTTGTAGATGATGAGCGTTGGATATTTAATACGGCTGAACAATGGCGTGAATTTTCTTTTCCTTTTTGGTCAACTAGAACAATCGGTGAGATATTTCGGACGCTTGAAAGCATGGGTTTGATTAAGTCAAAACAGTTCGATTTGCAGGCCGGAAAGGCCATGAAATACTACACAATTAGTAATGCAGCACTTACGATTTTGACTTCAGAAAAGGCAGACCATATGGAAGATTCTTCCACACCCATTTGGAAGATTCTTCCAGACCATTTGGAAGATTCTTCCCGTTCCGCGCGGGCGCGTCTAATTAAAGAATATACAGAGAATCAAACAGAGAATCAAAAACCCCTAACCCCTTTTCAAGGGGAAGAGGAAAATTCGGCAATGGCCTCACATTCCTCAGTTGAATCTACTCAACCAAATCTATTCCCGACTTACCCAAATGAAGGTCACACTTCGGGTTCGGCTAACGCCAAACTGAAATCTGCCGATGGCAAAGAAAAGCCCCCCCGTTGCGAAGCCCCCCCAGAAAATAATTTTCCAGCGGAATTAGATTCACCAGATTTTCGTGAAGTATGGGAAGAATATCTTCAGTTCAGAAAACAGAACAAATGGAAGACAGTCGAAATCTGGAGAGCAAAACTTTTTAAGAAGCTAGTCTCTTGGGGCAAGGAAGACGCAATAGCTTCTCTCAATGCGTCTATGGAGAGCGGGTATCAGGGGGTATTCCAACCTAAAGAAAAACAAACACAAAGTTACAATCCCTACAAACAATCCTTCTAATGAAAAAGACACCACTAATGAAAACAGTACCAATAGCAACCAAAAGCGAAGCGGCAGCGTTAGCTTTAATCGCAATAGACAGAAACATCCTCGCACAACAAACGTGGGATGTGGATTATTTCGCTATGCCGCCTCACAGGAAGGTTTTTACTGCCCTCCAAGGGGTTCACCAGCGGACAGGGGCTTGTTGCCCGTTTTCTGCCATTGCTGAGTTAGAAGCGACAGGCGAGATCGAGGCGGCGGGAGGAGAGAACGAAGTCCACGAGATTCTTTCTACCATGAAGATCGCTTCTGGGAAGGTTTGTCAGGATATGGCGGATGATTACCGAAAGCAGTTAGTCAGAAACAAAGGATACCGCGATGCCATCAAGGTTATCGAGGAAGAAGAACCAAATATTCGCGTAGGAAAGTCTGATTTGAAGAAATTATCGGAAACGATAATGAGATGTTCAGAGGATCGGGGAGTGAAAATCAAACCAGTCAAAGATATTATCTTGGAAATCATCGACGAGATGGAAGGTAAGGCCAAAGAAGAGTGCTTCACCACAGGAATGATTCGATTAGACAGAACTTTGAGGGGAGGGCTGCATCATGGAGAGCTTTTAACGGTAGCTTCAGAGACAGGTGGCGGTAAATCCATCTTCCTAGTGCAAGCAGCAGTAGCAAATCTGCTCAACAACAAGTCCGTTATCTTCTTTTCACTGGAAATGAACGCGAAAGACATCTTAACTCGTATGGCTTGCAACTTGGCTGGCTATCCGATCCGCGAAAGAGCAGAATATCTCAACGCAAACAAGGTAGAACTGGACGCAATCACCAATGCACTGACCAAATTACATGGTATGCCACTCCAAATCATAGATGCCATCAGTGATATTAACGATATTGAGGCCAATATTAACCGCTATGTGGGAGAAAACCGCGCAGATGTTGTTATCGTAGATTATCTCCAGATCGTATCAATTGAAGGTGTAGACAACCGCGAGAACGCTATCTCTGAGATCACAAGAAGGTTAAAAGTATCAGCATCCGTTAATAAACTCGTACTGCTAACAGCCTCCCAGTTAAATGATGAAGGAAGGTTACGAGAGAGCCGGGCGATTGGGATGCATAGTAATCAGATTATTTATGTTGAGCATCTGAAAACAAAGAGCCAAGTGACAGTTAAGAAGAACAGGCGCGGCCCCAAGGATTACAGGATAGATATTATCATGCACGGGGAGACTTCACGCATCGAGGAGGTATTCTAATGTCAACAGATAAAGCATACGAGAAGGCATCCAGATTCATGGATGCCGCACTTACTATATGGGAGTCACAAGACAAAGAAAGATATTGTATAGCTGAGAATTACTGGAACGAAGGAATGAAAATCTACAACGAACACTTTATTCAGAGAAATGTATTGACAGAGCTACAAGATATAGATACCTTGCTTCCATGAGAGAGACACCAGAAACAGATGAACTTAAGTGTTTATCACTCATCGAAGTGATGGCAATACCACAAGAAAGAAGGGAAATTGCTTTAGGAACATTGCGAGCTATTAAAGAGCGCGACGAGGCGCGGGAATCGTTAAAACACATTACCGAATACGGAACAGAGGAAATCAACGCTGCCGTTGAGCTTAGGCAGAAACTCGCTCAAGCTCTTGTCGAGTTGGATAATATGCAATACCAGCGTGACCTCGCCATGAAAGTAATTTCAAGACTAGAGAACGAGCGCGACGAGGCGCGGGAGAAACTTGAAAACGAAATAAAATGGCATCATCAAACTCATAAAGAGTTAGTTGAGGCTCAATGCAAGTTGTTAGATATAGAATATGATCAACTCAAGAGCTAAAGGAGCCAGAGGTGAAAGGATGTGGAGAGACGAACTCCGCGCTGAAGGTTACACGGCTGAACGTGGGCAACAACACGCAGGAGGACAAGACTCTCCAGACGTAGTATGCGAAGAAATGAAAGGTGTACTGCACTTTGAAGTAAAGTGCGTTCAGAATTTAAATTTAGATAAGGCTTGCGAACAGGCCGAGCGTGATGCTAATGGCATTGCGTGGGCAGTTGCTCACAAGAAAAATAACAAAGACTGGAAGGTTACAATCTCTGCCTCCACGTTCTTTAAACTATTAAGAGAAGGACTAGACGGACTATGAAAAAACCAACCGCTAAACAAGCAAAAGTAGCTAAGGTCATGGGTGAGTACAAACGTGGAACTCTCCACTCTGGTATCAACCCTAAAGGCCCAAAGAAAGCACCCCTAGCAAAGAGCAGGAAACAAGCCATTGCAATCGCACTAAGCGAAGCTGGCAAATCAAAGAAAAAATAATATGAAAAAACCAACAACTAAATCAAAAACGCACAAAATGCCAAATGGCAAAATGATGAAAAATTCCGCGCATGAGAAAATGCATGAGAAAATGGAATCTAAAGCCATGAAGAAAAAAGAAGCCAAGCGTGGATACAAATCCTAATATATGACACACAAAAGATGGTATTGGGACAAATGGCCCTACGGAAGATAATATGATAAAGAGATTCGCTAAAGTAGTAAAGAACCCAGCTACTGGCAGGACAAAGACTATCAAGTTTGGACAGGCTGGGAAGGCTAAGGATGGTGGTGATCGAATTCGCCCCGGCACAGCTAAAGGAGATGCTTATTGCGCTCGTTCAGCTAAGATCAAGGGAGATTGGAAGTCAGACCCCAATAGCCCAAATAACCTATCCCGTAAGAAGTGGAAGTGTAAGGGAAGCAAATCAACTAAATGAAGCGATGCCCTAAGTGTGGATCAAACTCTAGTGTCTGTGACTCAAGAGAAAAAGCAAACATGATAAAGAGAAGGCGCGACTGCACCAAGTTAGGGTGTAGAACAAACTGGACAACCTATGAAGTGGACTCTTCTTATATTAAACATATAGAAGACCTACATGAGAAGATTAAACAACTTAAAGAGTTTATGACAAGTATATGAGATTCCATATCTTAGGGCTTCCTCGTTTTATGTCTTGACTAAAACATAAAACGTGAAATCATACTTGAATGGAATATCGGTTATGGCGCAAATATTGTAAGAAATACATTTCATTGGTTAAATCTTCACATATTAAAAATGAGGAGTTGATGGAAAAACATCATATTTTCCCGCAAAGCATATTTGGAAAAAACAAAAAAGTTGTTTCGCTTACTCCTAGACAACATTTTGTGGCACATAAGTTGTTGCACAAGATTTTTCTTTTTAGAAATGGTGGAAATTCTACAAGGTGTTTTAAAATGGCAAAAGCATTTTGCTGGATGCAGACGAGGAATTGCGTTCAATTCAATTCTAGAAGATATGAGTTCTGCAAGAAAATGAGAAGTGAGTCAATGCGTGGAGAAAATAATCCGTGTAAAGACTCGCAATCATTTTCAGCAGAGCATAGGAGAAAAATTAGTGAAGCTCTTTTGAAAAATCATCCAATGAAGGGAAGGAAACATTCAGAAGAAACTAGAGCAAAATTGAGTAAGGCATTAATGGGAAGAGTGGTTATTCACTCCGAAGAAACAAAAAGAAAAATATCAGAAAAAAATAAAGGAAGAGAAATATCCGAAAAAACAAAACTAGCAGTTATTGAAAGTAATAAAAAAAGAAAAGGTTCTAAAAGAACAATTGAAACAAAAGAGAAAATGAGAAATGCACAAATAAATAAACCAAAAGTTAAGTGCCCTTATTGCAATACTATTGGACATTATGCAGCAATGGGCAGATGGCATTTTAATAATTGTAAATCAAAGTGAAACACCGATATCATATTTTAGGGCTTCCTCATACCGTCTCATCTAAAGAATTTAACGCCTGTGCTTATACACAAAAAGTAGTTAAATTCGGAAAGATGATGACGGAACGTGGGCATGAAGTCATCCACTACGGGCATGAAGACTCTAACTTGCAATGTACGGAACACGTCACTGTATTAACCAATGATGACTTTAAGAAATCTTATGGAAGCCATGACTGGCGTAAGACATTTTTTAAGTTTGATACTAACGACCATGCTTATCAAACCTTCTACAAAAACGCTATTGAAGAAGTAGATAAGAGAAAACAAAAAAATGACTTTATCCTCCCCTTCTGGGGATCGGGAGTCAGACCGATCTGTGACGCTAATCCAGACCTAATCTGTGTTGAACCGGGCATTGGTTATGCTGGTGGTCACTGGGCCAGATTTAAAGTATTTGAATCCTATGCTATCTACCACGCTTATGCTGGTATGCAAGGGGTAGGTAATTGTAGACAAGACTGGTATGAAGTTGTCATACCCAACTATTTTGATATTGATGATTTCGATTATAACGAGAAAAAAGAAGATTACTATCTTTACCTTGGTCGGGTATATTCTGGTAAAGGAGTTGAAATCGCTATTCAAGCGACTGAAATCTTAGGCAAAAAACTAGTTATAGCTGGGCAAAAAGAGGAAGGTTACAATCTCCCAGATCACGTTGAGTATGTAGGCTACGCAGATGTGAATAAAAGAAAGAAGTTAATGTCCAACGCAACAGCTTCCTTCATCCCTTCGATGTATGTAGAACCCTTCGGCGGAGTCCAAGTAGAGAACTTACTCTCTGGTACTCCAACTATAACGACAGACTGGGGCTGCTTCGCAGAAAACAACCCACACGGAATCACAGGATACCGATGCAGGACTATGGGAGACTTCATAGATGCCATGCACAACATTAAAAAGATCAGACCAGCGGACTGCCTAGCCTTCGGGAAGAACTTCACCTTAGATAAAGTAGCCCCAATGTACGAGAAGTACTTTAATGACATCCTAGACATCTACCAAGGTCGGGGATGGTACGCAGACGGAAACGGCCTTAACTCACTCTACAAATACTATCCATGAGTTTTGAATCAGAATACTGGGGAGACTGCTGTAATACTTACGACGAGGATCAGAAACACTATGTCTATGCCCAATACATGGGACTACATATCGTAGGGTATTCGTTCTCTATGTCAGGAAAGTCCGTAGTAGATATAGGGGGAGGGCCAACTTCCATGTTACTGAAAACAACTAACCTAGAAAAAGGATTGGTTGTTGATCCCCTAATGTATCCTCAATGGACTTACGCTAGGTACGAAGCTAAGAAAATAGATTGCTTAGTAATCCGAGGGGAAGATTTTATCGGTAACGATAAATTCGATGAAGCGTGGATTTACAATTGTCTCCAGCACACCGATGACCCAGAGCTAATAATCCAAAACGCAAAACGCGCAGCTAAGATAGTCAGACTCTTTGAATGGGTAGACATCCCACCACACGAAGGTCATCCCATAGAACTCACAAAAGAAAACCTAGACCAATGGTTAGGTAAGGAAGGTAGTACAACCCAACTAGCAAGATCGGGCTGCTACGGAAAAGCCTACTACAATATAGCATGAACTGGGACGAATACGCTATGTCTATAGCTGAGGTAGTAGCTAAGAAAAGCAAAGACCCGTGGAGACAAGTCGGCGCAGTCATCCTCAGAGAAGATAACTCCATAGCCTCAGTAGGGTACAACGGATTCCCCCAAGGTATCGAAGAAGACTGGTCAGACAGAGAAGAGAGAAGGAAGTACGTCATCCACGCAGAACAGAACGCCCTCAGATACACCCAACCCGGCGAAGGAAAGACACTCTGCTCCACCCTACTCCCCTGTACAGACTGCTTAAAGACCATAGTAGCCTATGGAATAAAGAGAGTCCTCTATAAAGACATCTACCAAACTGACCCCGCCGCCCTCCTAACAGCCCAGAAAATGGGAGTCACCTTAATCAAACAAAGTCGTATGCCTATTCCATAAAGTCGTATGCCTGCAAACAAAGTTTTACTATTCCAGCTACTGAGGAATCCTCGACAACTCTATGAAACATAATAAACTTAACCTAGAATCTAACGTAACACCAGATGACGCTAGAGTAGGCTACAAAACTCCAAGAAGGACAGACGAGATAAATAAAGCCTGTAACAAATTCCTAGAATCCCGTGGAGTAAGTACCTCCTTCTTCCAGAAAAATAAGAAATGTCCGACCAAACCCTAGCCCTACTTCTAGCTTGGGTAACAGTACTACTCTGCTTCTTCCTAGAGAACCGTTATCGTTAACCATATAGTCTATTGACAAAGGGAAACACCAGTCTTCCAAGCTGAAATGTCAGTTTTTGTAGTTTTTGGAGCCTACGTCAACGCTGAAGCCTTCGCCAGTTTGGGGTGTGCCGGTAGTCCCCCCATGCCGTCGGCCCTCCTATAAAGAAAGAGATTCCTTTAATCTGCCATGCCAATAAAAACCAGTGGACAAATAATCTGATTTGCCCTCGTAGAATTATCTGAAAACGATAAATGTTTTTATTGACTTTCTAGGGGTTTTATCCTATCTTTAAAGCATCGGGCAACGCATGAGTTGCAACGAAATCGATCTCTGACAGTTTAAATCTTATTTCTTTGCTTTGGTAATGTGCGGGCAATGTCCGAATAAATCGGAAGCTGAAACGAAAACAGCTTGTGAGTCTAATAATTAGACAAGCGCATGGTACGTACATACACCAAAGCAGATGAAAACTAAAACAGTAAAACAAGCGGTAAAATTAGCGGTAGTCAATGAGCCAGCGAATATAGATCAAATGTTCAAGCGAAATGCGCTTGGCTATTTGACGGCTAATCCATCATTCAAGGGAGAGGAAGTCGCCATAGAGGATTCGGTTGGATATGTCGTATCAAAGCTTGAAAGCGGCCAATCTGCCATCCGAGACGCGATCTTGTTTAGTGGGTGGGTTTTTAAGAATAAGCCCGAGGAAGAGGGGAAAGCTTTTGCTGATATGCTGAAAGATAGGTGGAGCGGAAGCACTTTGCCGAACATGATCAGTATCTCAAAGCAATTGGCAAAATTCGAGAGCAAGGGTCTCAGTATTGCGAACGTCCGCGATTTATACGGTCTGCGCGAATGTTCAAAGCTTCTCAAAGGTGATGACACTAGCAAACAAGCGGTCGCGCTATTGAACGAAGGGGAAAGCCCGCGCAAAGTGAAGGAAAAGTTGAGCCCAAAGCAAGAAAGCGAACCAAAGCAAGAATCACCCGTAGAAAGTGAATCGCTCGAAAATAAAGCGGCCATTCAAGAGCAGATAATTCTGACGGCGATTGAACGTTACGCGATTCTTGCCGACAATGAAGCCCGTTTGCGCCTAACACGCCAAATCGTCTCGAAGATGAGCCTAGGGAATTATATCTTAGGCCATACAGATGCGATTAAGGCAATTCATGATTTGAAAGCGAAGAAATAAGATGAAAGCATACCATTGGACGTTTATCGTCCGCCTGCTCATATTGATTGCAATATGTGAAGGCATTTTAATATTGATGTACAGCTAAGAAATCAGGCGATCCCTTCGGGGGTCGCCTTTTTTCGGCTCTTTTTTTTGGCTCAAATCCGCCCGGTTGATCTGCTCTTCCTCTTCACGCTTCCTCTTCCTCTTTCACGTTATCGGATACGATAATTCCCTCTTCCACTTCGACCTTGTTATATTGCGTGGCTACCACTTCCACCTCTTCCGCTCTTTGTGGCCCGGTAACGTGTAGAGAAATCATGGCATTTACGCTCATCGCCTTTCTGTCTCCTACGTTCTGGTCATCCAATCCTAGTGTTCGGCGTGATGTTTTGTCTAATTCTGCCAGCACTTCTAGTCTCTCTTTCTGGTCTTTTATGTTGCCTTGCTTTTTTCTGGCTACTATCTCGGCTCTTTCATCTGCCACTTCCTTGAGCATAAAGCGTAGATGTTGCTCTGTCTGCTCTTTCATAGCATCGATGATTGTTCGCTCTATAAGCCCCGTGGACTGGGTTCTAATGAGTTGACGCTGCTTTGACCATTGCCCTTTGATCATCACGTTTTTAACGTAGAATCTGGATAGCCCAGTAAACTCAGGCATTTTCACGATGTCCGCCACTTCATGGCCTTGGATGTATAACGATCTCACTTTATCCATGTCCCACTTCTTTCTGGCGTTCGGGGTTTTCTGTTTCATGGGCGAAAATTTAGGGTATCGTTCACGATAAATCAATAAAATTATTTTGATTTATTATCATTTATTTACACTAAACTATTGACAAAGGAGGGGTCTTGTGCTATACTATTAATAGTCGGGGAAGGTAGCGTCTTCCAATGACAATTGCTCATTTACCATTTTAGGTTTTCAGTTTCGGTTTTTCGTGGCCTTGTCGTTCGCTTTGGGCGGCAAGGTTAATGCGGCTTGGTTATCGTTTTACGATAATCAATCGGTGACAAGCCCGTAAAGCATAACGCAAACGCAGAGTCATAACACACGAAAACAAATGAACATAATCGAAGAAAGTGGAACAATTACAATCAATTCGCCCGTTCACGGCGCAAAGTTTGTATTTGCCAATCCAACCCAGCAGTTAGTATTCAAACGCCTCGTCGAGCGGCATGGAGAACCTCTGAACCTTTACAAAGGTTTTGGGAGTGACAATGTCGTGATGGTCGAGTTTCCTTGGTCAACAATCGGCATCGAGGAGGATGGCTACGCTCACTCATAATATGACTACTAAAGATATCGTTTCCGATAGTGGTAAGAAGTATGTCATCCCAGTCATGTCCGATGAAGAGATGAAAGATGTGATGTTCGGCATGGGATGTCGAGGATGGTGTCTCACTTGTGGCGAGGAAGTTGATGGCGTTGAACCTGACGCTCGTCGTTACCTCTGTGAGGCTTGTGATAACAAAACCGTCTATGGGTATGAGGAGCTTCTCATCATGGGCTTACTAATCATCAAATGAACATTCCATACGACATCAAGGTAACACTCCATGTTGCTACCTTAAAATCCATCAAGGAATTCTGGCTATTACGCCACAACCCTTACTTCAGAAAGCGGATTCGTTCCTACATCGAAGCCCTACGCTACCTGCGTAGTTAGCCACTCTGCTCTGTTATCGTTTACGATAGCAGGGCAGCAGGCTGATTACAACCAATCAGCGAAAACACGAAACAAATGAATACTACAACTACAACACTTCCTCTTTTGAGTGAAGTAATCGCAAGACCATCAGCATTCGACTCTCTCGATAATTACCTCGGAGATGTTCCAACAAACGAGTGGCACAAAGTTCTTACTCGCTCCCGCGATTCTGATTTACTTACAGAATCTAATTGGGAATGCGCATTGCAGCGGCTCGGTGGCGAAAGTAATGATGTTAAAATTCATCGCTTTGGTCATTGGGCTTGTGGATGGTGGGAAGCTCTTGCTGTCCGCGCTGGCACTCCATCTTATGATGAAGCTGTCAAAATAGTCGATGAACTTGATGACTATCCTTGTCTTGATGAGTCTGACTATTCAGACAAGCAATCGGAAGAAGCTCAACGCATCTGGTCTGATTGCTTTAATACAAAAGAGCGCATCAAATATATCAGAGAAAACAAAGAGCAATTTGACTTCTCAAATTTTGCTCATCTGCGCGAATGCGTCCGTGGAGATTTCTTCTGCGGATGGGATTCTGAATTGATAGGTTAATTCAGACACTCTGCCGATTATCGTAAACGATAGTCGGTAGCAGTCTGACATACAACCATGTCGGAAAACACGAAATGTATATTATACACGAAACCAACGACATTGTGGTCATAGCCACAAGAGCAAGCAAAAACATCAAGACAGGCAAGTCTATCCAGATTTGGATTATGGATGCTCGTATGCATCCTACCGAATCTCGGAAAGGTGCTGACGCAGACAATCAATGCAATGGATGCGAGTTTGCATCCAAGCAGGGGTGTTATGTAAATGACAATCCTCTCGGTTCAATCTGGAGAGCATACAAGCGCGGCTCATATGAATACCTTCATATGGGTACACGCGAGTGGCATGACTTCTTCTCTGTGCCTTACGTTAGGTTCGGGGCTTATGGCAATCCATCTCATCTCCCACTTGAGATGATCCATAGCATCACTAGCCTAGCCCGTAGGATTACAGGCTACTTCCATGATTGGCATCAGATGCCAGTTGATCTAGCCAAGTCCTATGGACGTTACTTCATGGCATCTACCAATACTCACAATGTGGAGTATGCCAAGAACCTCGGTCTTCGCACATTCACTGTCAGCGAGAAACCTCTCGTTAACGATATTGAATGTTTAGCAGATGCCAAGGGTCTTCAATGCTCTGAATGCGGCTTGTGTGATGGTAACAATCGCCGCTCTTCTCTTCCTTCAGTCTGGATTAACCCTCATGGTTACCAACTCAAGAAAGCTAAGGAGGCTATCGTGTGAGTAGAGATACAATTATCTTCGTAGGGTTTATTCTCATATTCCAAATCACTATAATTCTATCTTATTTATGCTTGAAGTAACCAAGTCGAAGGCGCGAAAGCTCTTCGATGCTATCCCCAAGAAGTCAATCGGCGTATGTCGCGCCATCACTCCCAAGAAGTCTATCGTCACAATCATTACCAAGAAGGACAAGCAAGTCATCCGGGTATGTGACGGCAGATTCTATGCGTAGTCAGACACTCTGGTGTTATCGTTTTACGATAACGCCAGCAGTCTGCTTACATAGTGTAAGTGGAAAAACACGAAACAATAAATAGAAAGAAAATATATGAATATCTATAAAATAGAAATAGTTCCAATTCCAGAAAATCCTAACTATGTAGAAGTTTATAGTGTGGAAGCTCGTTCTTGGGAAGAAGCGTCAGCAATAGTTGATAAAAAAATTGCTGATGATAAGCGTGAAGCCTTAGAACCCGCAGGATATGGTGCTGATGGAGAACTCCATTGGTAATAAATGTTTAATTCAAAACAACAAACCAATAGAATAACATGACAAGAGAACAATACATACTAGATAGAGTCTATGATGAAAATGACTCCATAGATGTCGAAGAAGCTACTATCGAGATGCTCAATCAAACATATAACTTAACCCCTTTAGGTGGCCCGTTCACCTATATGCTAGCTGGGGTTGTTCTAAAGGAGTATGATGATGCTGCCTTTCGCGAGGAAGTAAACAACTATCAAGATGCAATGATCCGTGATGGTAGTTGGATCGAATACGGTCAAGCCTGTTGGCTTCCAGAAGCCAAGAAGCTCATCGACTATATCACCTCATCCATCAAGGATGTTGACCCCTTCCAAGTGACAGGTGTCGAGCATCCCGGATGGTATTACCATGATGATATGGCTATGGCTCAAGGCCCGTTTGACTCAGCAGAAGATTGCTACAATCACGCTTGTCCGTAACCAGACACTCTCCTCATTATCGTTTTACGATAGTGGGGAGCAGTCTGATTACATGGTGTAATCGGTAAAACACGAAACATAAAATATGATAACAGACCAACAAAATATAAGAACCGCAGTAAAAGAAGCCAAAGAGAAGCATCTTGCCCATCTTCAATCGGAGCAGGGAATAGAAAGAACTAGAATAGAACAGAGAGAGGTTCGTGATGGGCTTGCCCGTTGCGGATTGGTATGCCTAGTCGAAAGGCTAAAGGTAGTTTTTGAGGATTCTCACAAGCTATCCAAGTTGGGCATCACTATAACTCATCGCCATGATGCTAGTGATCCAGATGGCATTACCATGTTCAATGGAAACATCTATGGCACTCATCACCATTACATTGATATTCGGCATAGTCAGGGGTTCGGTGCAGTTGGAACTATTCGTGTTTACTCTTCATGCGAACCAAACATGAGAGTATTCTACGGATCAGAGGTTTTTGATAAATCTCGCGAGAGTAAAGTTTTGAATGGCATTATTGAAGGGTTATGCAGGGGTACAGATGGCGAGAAGCTAGTTGTCATTACAAACCCTAATGTAATTGTACTTTCCCACGTCAAAGTGATGGGCGAGTTACTTGCAAAAGCAGAGTTGTAACCAGACACTCCAGTCATTATCGGAAACGATAGTGGCTGGCAGTCTGGTAGCATAGTGCTACTGGAGAAACCAAAACATAATGAACACCATAATAGAACCACAGCAGTTTGAGCTTTATGCTCTTCTAAAACTCAAGTCAGCACTCAAATTAGAGTGTGCTGGCATGAAGCATAGCAAAGGACATACCGCCTATGGAATAGCAAAGAGCAGCTTTGGATTCAAAGGAAACAAACAATCAGTTCTCAAACAACTGATTGCTTACATCAATAATAAATACAATACTGATATAGTCAAATGAGCTACACCGAAAAGAACCAAGCAACGTGCCTTCCACCAGAGGCATACATCCGACTCTGGCAAACCTCTTCCAAGTCACAAGAGATGCCAAAGTTCAAGTCAACTGTCTATCCTAAAAAAAACATTAAATCCATCCCATTCAAGAAATGAAAATATTAGCAAACCAAGTTTGGCAACTGATCGACCTTGCTGAAGGCCCGGATTGTCCCTTATACGCATCACGCAAAGATCACCGCGAAGCAACCCTCAAAGTAATGTTTGACTCAGGATGCTTCGATGAGGCCAGAAACCTTGTGGAAGACTTCGGAGATTATTTCGGCGAACAAACCACTCCTCGCCAAGTCATCGAATGGATTGCCGAAAGATTGGTTAGTTTGCCAATGCAATGGGAGGATGACAACGAATTGGAGGAAGTTATATGAGAACCTATAACATACATGAACAGAAACCCATCTACTCCAAAGAAGCCGTGCAGAAATGCATAGAATCTTCCAATAGATCAGGAAACAAAATCTCCAAGAAAGAATCAAAGCTCATCCATGCTTTACTAAAGGGAAGACATGAATCTTAAAGCATTACTAGATTCCGTTGAGTTCTCGCAGCCAATGTCCACTTCAACCAAACGTGGCCCTCGTCTTCTTCGGAAGGCGAGTGTCACGCAGGAGTTCTGGGATATTTACCGCGAGGATCGTGATGATTACAAACAAGCAATGGGTGACCTCGGCCTCCAGCTTTCCAAGTTCAGAGATGCTTGGGAGTTAGCTTGGTGGTCTAGGGAAGACCTATCGTTTCCGATAATCCCTTCCGCTGAGAAACAACCTGAACCAGAGATTAAGTATGATCTTCCTGCTCTGGTATACCCAGAAAAGTTGTTTGAGTACCAACTCACTTCAGTTCAGTTGGCTCTTCGTTCCATGCTCAAGTATAATCGCGCCTTACTTGGTCATGGGACTGGGATGGGCAAGACAGCTATTGCTCTTGCAGTTGCGCGGGAACGGGGCAGGAAGGTAGCTGTTATCTGTCCTAAGCCGATCACTACCGATTGGCATAGGATGGCGAAATACTTCGGCGTTGAAACCTACGAAGTTTGCGGATGGGAGTGGGCGAAGACAGGCAAGAGTAAGATTGGCAAATGGACAGATGACAAGAAGAAGCATTTCCAGTTCACTCTTCCACCAGATACCGATCTTATCATTGATGAGGTTCACCGTGCCAAGGCACAAGGTAATACCCAGAATGCTTTCATGCTTCGGGATTGCGTTGTGCAGAACGTACCCACGATTGCTCTTTCTGCGACAATGGCAGATGATCCCACAAAGATGTGGGCAATCGGTCAGTTCTTAGGTCTGCATCAAGGTGGCAAAGACTACTTCCGCTTCCTCAATGGTTGCGGATGCGTCCAGACCCAGTTCGGTATGCAGTTCAGAGGTGGCAATAAGGTTCTCAAGAACCTTCATGGTCTGATCTTCCCCGACAAGGGTAATCGGCTCAAGCCCTCTGATGTAGGTGATGCATTCCCAGAGACGCTCATCCAAGCCAGAGCATTCGATATGGATACCGCCAGAGAGATAGCGAAAGAGTACGAAGACGTGATGGTCAGAGTAGAACAGATTCGTATGCAAGAGAACGCTGCCTCTTCTATGGGTGCAGTACTAGCAGAGATGACCCGCGCCCGTCAGAAGATCGAACTCTTCAAAGCACCAGCAGTATGTGCTATGGTCAAGGATTTGATTGAGGAAGGGAATAGCGTGTTCATTGCAGTCAACTTCACCGAAACCCTCAAGTTCATGCAAGATCAGTTGAAGACTACTTGTGCGATTCATGGAGGTCAGAGTGACCTCATCCGACGAGGGAATATCGATTCTTTCCAAGGTGATCGATCACGGGTGATGATTGGGATCATCCAAGCCTGTCGTGAAGGATTAAACCTCCACGATGTAACTGGTCAGCATTCTAGAGTTGCTCTGATCATGCCTACCTATTCGGTCTTTGATCTCAAGCAAGTTCTAGGTAGGGTACACCGGGCTGGAGGTAAGTCTAAGTCAATCCAGTACCTCATCTACGCCGCTGGTGTAGACATCGAGGAGTCAGTCTGTAGTTCGCTCGATGCCAAGCTCAAGCGGATGGATACCCTCATGGATGGGGAGATAGATGGTTCGATATCCGTAGCACCGAAAGTCTAAAGCAATAAGCCCACAAGGAGTAAAATCCCTGTGGGCTTTTTTGTTTCTATCGTTTCCGATAATTAGGTGATGATACGAGGAGCTTCTTCTTCCTTCTCTTCAGTATCGAAACGCTTGCGGAACTGACTCTCTTTGTAGTAGAGGAAGCCAAGCTCCAAGTATTTGATACACTCAAACCCTTCACCCTTGCGGGATTCCGATTTGATCACCATCATCGCTGCTGTGTGCAGGAGGCTGGCGAAGGCGTGGACTCGTTCGTTTAGTTTTTCATCCTCACACTTGATGAAGCTGAATGCCTCAAGAATTGTTTTAGATGTTTCGTTTTGTTGGTTTTTTTCTGACATAAATTAATCTTTCGGTTTGAATCCGTAGGGCCAGTTCGGGTTTTCTTTCTCCCAGCGTTTCAGTTTCTCTTGCCCGTCTTGTTCTTTGCGTTCTTCCTTGTCTCTCCAGTATTGCTCTGGATCGTTTTCGTAATCTCGTTTCATTATTGTTCCTTCGCGAATTTGACCCACTCACCTTGTGCCGCATCGAACCATGACATATCTTGTCTGTCGATGAGGAAGTGGTGAGCTTCTAGTTTCTTTGGCACTGAGCGTTTGACTTCAGAGTTTCCGTAGTTGCCTACGTTCAAGACCAGATACCGATGTGGCAGGACAGACTTATCATCCTTACCTTGCTCGTTCCTGACCCTGTTCCTGACTTCAGTAGAGGATAGCCCTTCCACCTTGGCTACCTCCAGCATGGCTTGTTGCTTCTTAGCGTTGGTCTTGGCATCACCGAAGTTGGCATTACCAATCTCACGATAGACCGTGAAGGGTAGACTCGCGTCCCTCTTCGCCGCAGGGAATGCCCTGCAAGCCCTAGCGTACCCAGAGACGGTGCTGTAGCTCTTCTTGAAGTTAGCACAGAGTTGGTTGATCACGTCATCGTGACCAGCATTCTCTAGTGCTACAACGGAATCACCTACGATCCATTGCGCTCCGCTTTCGAGGGTCAGACCAAAGGCAAATGCTGCCACCCAGTCTTTCATCTCTACCTTACCACGGGGGACGCACTGCGTCATTCCTGCGCCGATGTCGAACTTCTTGGTGAAGGAGGACAACTCTAGCCCATCCTTGACGCTTTCAATCAACGCTAGGGATTCGTTGACTGGTTCTTCAACAGGGCTATTGGCTACGTTAATCCGTTCCTCTTCCAGTTCAAGGGCCATGTCCCAGTCAGCGGACATCTTCTCATACATTTCTAACATTTCATCTGGTGTACCATCATCGAGGTACTCGTTCTTCTGGAGCTTGGCCCATGCCTTCTTAATGTGGGTTTCGGTGATGGCAAAGCCGGGCCATTCGGTCTTAACAAACTCTGCCATTTGGCGGAGGTAGGTTGCTACTGGTACAAGAATTCCTTCTTGCGTTGGGCTGAATAGTTCTAGTTCTTTTTTCATTAGTGTTGTTTAGGTTGTGTTCTGGGAGGAACCGAGGGGGATTAGTATGGGATATCGTCAGTTTCTACTGGCGCATCGAGGTCGAGGTCAGCGGCGGCTTGCTCAACACACTTAGCGAATGGAGTATTGAACCCCTTCTCCAAGTAGAACTCATAGAGTTTAGTCAATGCTGGCTTGCCGATCTCTGCCAACTTCTTGCCCTTCTGTGTTCCACTAGGAACGATGGCAGATGCCCAGTCAGCAGGGTCAACTTTTGGTGGTTCTACCTTTACTGGTTCTGCCTTCTCAGACTTGAACGCAATCCCCTTGCGGTTGGCTTCGATGAAGACCGATGAGACATATGCTCGTAGGGTTTCTTCGTCTTCCACTCCCTTGTAGGCATGGCGGACGAGCGAATCTACATACTTATGTAGCTCAACGATCTTATCCAATGCTTCCACAGGATTATCGGTAACGATACTCTTGGGTGAAACTCTGACTGGTTCATCACTCGCTCCATCGTACTCCACCCTAGCGGATGCAGATACTTTGATCACCTCGTTATGGACTGACTGACCTTCCTTGTTCTTGTAGTTCTCCTCCTCGAAAGTAACTCCGTTCAACCCATGCTTACCACGGGTTGAGGATAGGGTTACTGTCCTGCCTTTAGCGGACTCTGGCTGGGTGTTCTTCCAGAATGCCAGCTTGTAGTTCTTACCATCCACTTCGATCTCACCGTTCTGGATGGTGTATGGGCCGAAGTTGCCTTCGTGTTGTTTCTCTGGGAACAACTTTGTGATTGTTCCTGTGACTTTTTTGATGATGTCTTTGGGTTCAAGACCCTCTAGTTGGTTACTCATTAGTTTTGTAGTTTGCTTGGTAGTAATGGCAGAAGGGAGCGACTGAGCAATAACGCTCACATCGCATATCTCCACCGTTTCGTTTCTCTATCGAGTGGTTAACTCCGTAGGTAGGTAGAAGGTTCTCTGCCTCTTCCTTGGACTCACACACTTTTGCTGCTCTCTTGTTGCCGTTTTTCTTGATGGCATAGGTATCTGGTTTTGCCCAGCGTTCCTTGGGATCACAAGCTGGGATGTGATCATCTGCCATTGCCGCCGCTGCCTGATGCATCTTGATGCGCTCAGTAGCGTAGCGGATACACTCGCCGTTATCCCATAGTGGAATGTCAACGATGTGAACTGCACACTGAGGATACTCTTTGTCAAACTCAGCCTTACTCGCTTGCCAGTCCCGAAGGATAGCTACGATCTGACCTTTCTTGACTTCGTATCCGTACTCTCGCCAGAGCATAGCATTCAGATTGATCTGCGCTTCCCACTCTTGCTTGGTTCCAAGTAAGAACGAGAAGACCGATGTAACCTTGAAGTCTGAGATGGTATGGTTCTCTGTCTCGTAGAGATCAGTCTGACCAGTTATTGTATAGTCATTGATCTCCATGTAGAGACGCTTCTCTGTCATCTCAGTCTCGCCGCCAGCCAGTTCGACTACCTTGTGTACGGACTGACCTAACAATGCCCACACTCTGTCTGCTGCGTCTTCTGTGATAGACTCAGAATGTCTCTTCTTGAGTTGGTTGATTTTCGGTGGGCCGATTAAGGAAGTTACCGATATGTCTGCTCTCCTTGTGCCGGGCGTGTAACCATCATGTGACAATGCTCTGAACATTGGGGCTGGTAGCCCATGATTATTAGTGATGGTCATTTGAGGCACTGAGTCAGCAGTTCGGCTACGCCGCGAAGGTGATCTCCCTGATTCACTACTGCCTTTGCATTCGGGAGCTTGCCGAGGTCGAACTTTCCGTCCGATGCTGATGCTGAAATCAAACGGAGATAAATCTCACGCTTGAGTGCGAAATCTATTGTTGTATTCGCTTCTGTTTTGCATTCTGTTTTTACTTCTGTTTCTTGTGTTGGTGTTGGTTTATCTTTCATTAGTTTTTTGTGGACGGAGGTTGTTCCGATCACAAGATAGATACTATCATTTCACCGATAATCGTCAACATATATTTATAGTAAATGTGAAAATATTTTTATCGGAAACGATAAAAGAAGAAGCGCACCCCAGATTTCTCCAAGGTGCGCCACTAATGAATGAACACGAATGAAAACAACAATCAGCAAGCCGACTGCTATTGATAGACTACATCAGTAATTCTGATAGTCAATCACTATAATTTTTTAATCTGCATTACCCTTTTTGCATTACCGCGAATAGCCGAGAATGAATTAGCTACATATTTCTGTGCAGTCTCCGTATCCATTTGATTTAGGATTTCCTCATTCCTAATTATAAATTCTTTCATACTTGGCCCAGCGGAAGCAATGAACTCACGTTGCTCTGCTTTAGTCATTGGAGTCTTATCTCTCCAACTCATAGATTGACTCCAGTTAGGTGGTGTAATTCCGTTTCTGTACAATATCTCAAATGCTTGGTCTGGTTTTTCTGTAGATGTGATACGTCCCACCAATGAGAATGCACGGCGAGTAAACCCATTCTCTTGCATGATTGAATTGTACCTAGCTGGATCACCGAAGTAATTCAAATCCTTATCTAAGAATGCCGATGAGCCGGGGAATTCTTTCAGCATATTTGTGATGTAAAGATCACCCTCCAATCTCTCATCCACCATTAGCTTTTGAATATCACGGGCAACGCCGGGGACTAGCATACGGGATATAATGTTCCTTGCGATCCCCGCGCCAGCTTTGGGCAAATCCCTAGCTTCCTTGAGTTCGATCAAGTCAGATATACCAGTTAAGAAGGATTGATCTAGTGCCGCAACAAATCCAATAGACACAGGAGATGCCAGTAATTTGAATACAGCCTCACTAACGTCACCGATTCCTTTTTCACCAGTCTTTTTTTTGAAAGCATCTGCTTCCTCTTTCATCATCTGACCCCATGATAATGGAATAACCAGAGGGGTGAAGAGGTAAGAGACATATGTGTTTCCAAATCTTATTGAATATTTAGTCCCACCATTCTCTGACCAGATCTTATTCTGCTCTGGGTCTTTTGGCCCTTGAGAATAGAACTGAACGAATGGTCGTTCCTTATCTTGATCTTCATCATCTCCACCAGCTATTGCGGCAATGATAAATGGAACCGCTGATGCAGCTAGACCGATAGCTGATTTGATAGCTAGATCAGCAGCCTTTTCTTCCCTTCCTTTAATGAATGGATTCTTCTCTGTTCCGGGACGCAACTTGATTTTTCCTTTAAGGAGTGGGGATAATTCCACTGCCCTCATTAACCTAAACTGGCTAACGAGCGGAGCGTAGTTCAAGTTTTCATTCAATACGTTAGCGCACACGTTTGTGAATGGAATGAATAATCTAGTAACTGGATATGCATCTAGCATCTTGTTTGCAAAACTAGCAATCAGTCCAACTAAACCTTCTGATTTCTGGCTATACATTACCTCAAGTGAATCTTGCTCTGCAAACTCCCTCTTCTTAGCTCCTAGTCTTTGGTTTGCTAGAATCTCATTTGCTCTAATGATGATCTCTTTCTTCTTTTCTTTTGCAGAAGATTTAGATGCTTGAAGTTCAACCTCGGCTTGTCTGAATGCCGCATCGTATTGCTCTTGAGAAAATTCTTCTGCACCCAAAGATGCTGCCCTGACTTCATAAGCAACCTCTCTCATGTATGCATCAGTAGCCCTCATCATCCTCATCATTCCTCGTGGAGACATGGTATTAAGAAGAGCGTTTAATGCTGGAGTTTGTACCCCATCAGCACCGAATGTAATGAGATTATAGACTAACTTAGGTACGTTCTCTGGAGTGGCATTCTCAAATAGATTTCCTTTAGGATAGATCATCATCTTCTCATCTTGTAATCCAGATGGATTAAGCCCAGTCTGCATGACGTATAAGAATGAGTTAGTTGCTGGTGATTGCTTTCCTGATACCGCTCTTGCTAGTCCGCGAATCATTGGCCCAAGGGATTTTCCTTTTGTGTAGATTGCCCATGTCGCAATGTTACCCATCAGATTGAATGAACTTCCAAGTACGTTCATAGCTTGAGTTCCTGTCTGGGAAAGAAGCGAGAAGTACCAGTAACTAGAAAGGTAATCGGTTGTCGTGAAGACTCCCTTCTCTAACATATACCTTCCCATCTTCTGCTCTTCTATGCCTCGCAGCACACCTTCTGGTAGTGCAGATATTCTATCTCCCCACTCGCGTAGAGTCTGAACCATATCTGGGCTGTACTCTAGGTAGCCCTTATCAAAGTTATGAGTCTGACGAAATGCCTCGTAGACTTTCATATCATCTAGCTGACCCATGTTTGCTAGTTCAATCAAGCGTTTTAATACTGTACGCTGAGTTCCTTTGGGTTTGATATTGTTATCACTTAGAGTTTTCGTAACACGGGCGATAGCTTGCTTTAAGTTCTCACTTTGCTGTGCAGCCACCGCTTTATTGATCTCATCTTCGATTGTCTTACTAAGTTCGTTTGAGGTTTTCTCATCAAACCCTAGTTCAGTAATGATAAGTTCATTGAGCTTATCGATAAAGTTTCTTTGATCGGAAGCAGCTAATCTAGTTAGACCTTTTAATGTCTTAGCTATTTTGAACTGACCATCTGTAGTCGATAACTCTTTCATCTTGTCTTTGATGATTTGCCCCCCAGTGATCTTGCCTGTCTCCTCATCTACTACGAATCCAAGTTTCTTTTCTAGAACCTTCCTTGTCTCTTCGTTCAGATAGTTGTCTACATCAGCGGTGAATTTATCTACCATCTCAGCGGTTGCCCCCATCGATTGCAGTTCAAATCGCATATGAGTCTTGACGCTTTCTTGGGCGGCGTTTCTCTGACTGCCGATATATTGGAATAGCTCTGCGAACTTATAGTCTAAAGCATCAGCAGAGTCTTTGATGGCTTGCTGGCGCATCGACTCACTCCACTCTCTATTAGAAAGCATATCGAAAAGGTCTTTGTAGTCTGCATTGAATTCAGCGTCACTCTGGTACTCTTGTCGGATAGAGTTCCTTACCTCATCCATGAACTGCTTGTAGGTTTTATCGTTTCCGATAACCATCCCAACTTGTTCTAAGAACTTACCTTCGCGTTTAGCAACTTGCTTTTTCTCTTTAGGTTTACCTTCTTGCTCTTGCTTTCTCGTCTCCTCTTCCTGTGCTGTTTGTTTAGCAACACTTGAGATAGCTTTATAAATCTTTTTGTAGGTAGAGTCAGTATTAGAACTGCCTTTCTTTGTTCCGATTGACAAGATAGCTTTAGCTGTCTCATCAATGATCATGTTAGCAAACTTCTCAGTTTTATCATCAAAGGTACTAGCACTGAATGCTAATAGGATTTTCTTGGTTTCGATTGTTTTCTTCCCAGAGATAGCTTTGCGGATTGAATCCCTAGCTTTCTCTGGATTCTTAATCGCCATCTTCTGTAGAGAAGCCAACTTACTAATAACCTTTGAGAGACTTGCTACATTATCAACGGCCTTCCTTCTGTCTCCTCTGGCATAGGAAGCGATATCATTCATATCCCCTCCGATTTTAGACCAGAGATTACCAATAGATTTTTGGACGTTAGACTTGTAGTTAGCTACTGCCATCCCGTAGCCGCCTGTCTGACGAAGTGTCTTTGCAAAGTTAAGAGTTTGTCCAGCAGCTTGCATTAGTTTAACTACCGCCTTTGTTAAACCAAACTCGATTGCTGGCATACTCAATGCAATCCTTGATCTCTCTTCAAAAGAAGCATCAGAGTCCATGATCATCTGCCTGTACGTTGGAGCAACCGTATTAAGTAGTGGTATTATGTTAGCCAACTCCTTTTGACTTAATCCATAAGTAACTACTGGATCACCATTTATATCTCTCAATGAAAGGTTAGATATGATATCAAAGAAAGATGCATCTGGATTTCCCTTCAGTACCTTATTGAATGCATTCAGTGCTTCAGTGTGGGCAGATGTAGTATACAAGTTCACCGCTTTCGAGAAAGGAGATACTAAAGACTTAGCATACGTCTTCCCTTTAAGAGTTGTCCTAGATACATAAGGTCTACCACTCTTATCTTCCATTGGCTTGAGATCATTGATCAAACCCTCAATGTCATTGATGATTTGCTGGGTAATCTTCTTCTCGATCTTGACTGATCTTGCGGATGGTTGTGGCGTTGCCCCTGCACTCGCTTCGATTGCTGGAGTTATCGTTTCCGATAATTTAGAATTGATCTCGTCTATTGCTTGCTGACCAAACCTCCAGTTCTTTCCAACTTTTACCGCCGCTATCTCTCCACGTTGAGCGGCGGCAAGAATTTTTTCTTGAGGAACTCCAGTCTCTTGGCTTGCTTCTTCGATAGTTCTGACTTTGTTTTTATCAACTTCCGCAGCTTGCTCAGTGACTGGTGCAGCTTCCTCTGCTACCTTCACTTCACCTTTAGATTGTGCAGCAGAATAATCTTTAAACTCGTAGTTAGCCTCACCCTTCACGATACCATACTCATCTAAGATGGTATTCATCGCGTTCAACATCTTCTCTACTTCTCTTGTAGAAGTTCCTTTTCCAAGGTAGCGAGCGATTGAGTTACGGAGTAATTGGAGGGCATTGAGGATTGAGTTTTTCCATGCCCTAATTATTCCCTTGTCTTGATCGGAAAATGCTTCTTGCTCTGCTTTTCTGATAGCATTCAAGTCTTCTGTGATCTGCCCTGTCCTTATTCTCTGGGCAACGATTCGCAAGAATTCTTGAGAGAAGGTAAGGTCATCGAGGAGTTTTGTTTTATCGTTTAAATATGCATTTGAAACTCTCGGTAACGCATTAGGGTTCGTGCGATTTATTTCTTTTGCTATATCTAATAGCCTTTTTTCAATATGTTTTTGTTCTGTGAGTTTAGGTTTCTTGAGAGATTTATACTCATCTTGAAGTATTTGGAAAACAGAAAGGTGGAGCATCTCCTCTTCCAGTTTCTTGGCTGCCGCCCGTGACTCTTGATCCAGTGCAGCGTCTCTACTTGCCGCTCGTTGCTCACCTTGGATTGATATTCCTGCCAATTGATTGATGTCTGGAACTACAAGGTACTTTTGTCCTTTAACGAATACGGCTTTGTATGTGCCTGTGTCGGCGGCTACTTGCTTGCGCCCAGTTAGCTTGCCGAATTCCTCGCTTGTAATGACTTTGGTGTTCGTTCCAGCTAAGAACCCTGCATTGTTTGCAATGCCCGTTCTGATGGCGTTCTTGAGCTTCTGCGTCCCCTTATTGAAAGCTGGTAATGCGCTTATTACTTTGTCTGTAGCAGACATGAATGCTTGGAGGACTGGGCGGTCTGGATAGAAGGTTCCGAATGGTGATCTGCGCCCAGACTCTGGTAGACCCATCTCACGGGTTGGAGTTGTGCCTTGTGGTTCGACCCCTTGTTCGATTGCTGTTAGTTCAGCTATCTTATTCTGCTCTGCGAAAATTTGTGTGTTTACCCTATCAATGCCGGCCTTATCATTCTCATCCAAAGCGTCGAACTCTGTGTTGAGTTCTTCAATCTTTGCCTTGGCTTCTTCGATAGTAGTGGAGGGTGTTGCAGTTGCTGCGACATTAAGTTTTCGAGATGCCGCAAATTCTGCTGGTGTTTGGGATGTCCATTGCGTTCCATCATATGAAAAAACTTCAACATTATTTTCACTGACAGCTTGCCCTTTAGTTCCAGTTGGAACATTTTCTTTTTTAGCGCGAATAATAATCTCGCCTTTTCCATACGCCGCATTTGGAGCGTCTTGGTTAAATTCACTAAACATTTTTTGGTTAACTTGTCCGCGAGGTTTTTTAGCTTTCCCAATAAGCCTTGGGTCTGTGACCATGTATCCCTCTTGAACAATGCTGCCAACTTCTCCCTCACTAACGCTTCGATAAGCAAATCCATCTTCAAGTGTAAGACCACCCTCTCTACGAAGACCAACCATCTTACCGATTGAATTAGTAAGTTCTGGATCAATTTGCTTTCCAGTTTTTGTGACTGGTGGTTTTATCGTTAACGATAATCCTTCAACCTCTTTGTTTACGGCATCTAGGTCTGTTTTCTTTTTATCCAATGCAGCTTGCGCGTCGATCCTCTCTTGTGATCCTTCTGCCATTGTAGCCAATGCTTCTTCATCCATCCCAATCTCTTCACTAAGAGATTCGATCTTGTTATCAAGCTCCATCCGTTTGGATGCAGCTATGCTTACAGCAGGAATTTCTTGATCATTACCAGTTATCTTTTGGTATTGAAGCTGTAGATCAGTTAATGTTTTCTGCCTATCGGATATATCAAAGCGAAGTTTCTGCGCTCTAGGATCGTTTGGCTCCATTGCATCCAAGTCTGATCTAAGGTTCTCGATGGCATCTTGATTCCTTGTTATCTCAGTTGATAATGCCATTGCGGCAGGGTTATCACTTGGAGTCTCTAAATCTCTAGCGGCTTGTTCAGCAGCTTCATCTATTTTTATCTCTGCCTTCCTCTCTGGATTCATTGATTCAAATCCGCCAAGTACGCCGCCCATTGCAAACCCAGCAGCACCACCCATAGCTGCCCGTGATACTGCTCCTTCATATGTTGGAACATCATAACCAAGTCTTTGTAATGCCAAGTTTGATGCAACTTGTTCTTGTCCTTCTTGAGGAACTTCAATCGGCCCTTCTGTAAGTGCGCCTTTTATTATTCCCTTAATAATTCCATCATTTACAGGCTTCCCTTGCTTAGTCAACACACGGGTCAAGATAGCGTCAGCACCTGTAATTGCATCTACTGCAAGCAACCCTCCACCGATAAGCATTTGATCTAGGTTTCCACCTCCATAGGATTGTGCCTTGGTTGCAATGGGATCAATCTGATCTTCTGGTACACCTTTTTCGCGGAGGTAATCTGTTGTGGCAGTATAGATATCACCCTTGATCAAGCCTACCCCTTGAGCAAATCCAATGGCAGCTTGCGTTCCAATGATACCAGCTTTAGTGAACTGAGCCGCTTTTCCTAGTACACCAGCGGCAAGTTGGGGAACCATATACCCAACGCTTTGTGCTGACATTTCTAGTGGTGCTTTAGAGAATGCCTCAAGACCAGCGATTACTTTATCGTAGACTCCTTTGTCTTCTGCATCTTTTAGAATCCTAGCGATCTCTTTAGAGTCTTGCTTTGATTCAGCGGACACTAGTCCACCAACCCATTCTTCATATCCAGCTAATTCTTTTGATACCGCATTGTCTGCCCCAAACAAATCAGCAAAACTCTTCACTGATCCAATCGCACCCTCAGCTACTTTAATAGGGATGTCTGCGGCTTGCCTTAGTACACCAGATGGTTCTGGTTCTGGTTCTTGTGGGATTGGTGTATTTGTTAAGACTGATGTAATCTGATCAAGTGAATATCCTGATTTATGTGCATCAATGACTTGAGGTTCTTGATTTGATAATACATTTAAGATTTGCTCATCTGTATATCCTGCATCTCTAGCCTTAGATAGATCATCGAACGAAAAGTTCATCGTATTGTTTTACACAAACTACTATTTAGTTCAAGCTATCTTTTTATTTGCTTAATTGAGATTTTAGTTTCTCAAGTTCTTTTTTAGCGTTTACATAATCAGTAGCAAGAACACGAGCATCTGGACGCTTTTCTCCGCGTTTTGCAATTCCTTCTAAAACTCTTATTTTTGTTTCAAGATTTACAATATCATTTTCTAATTGTTTTTTAGATGATTGCTTTTGATTTTCTGTAACTAGAGATTTCTGTTTTACTATTTGTTCGTAGAATGGATTATCTTGTTGTATAGTCTCTTCTGATTCAGATGTTGGCTGTTTTGGTGTCTGCGTTGTTTGTTTTGGTTGCCCAAATTGCGCATTCATTGTAGCCATGAAGTCTTGAGGTTTTCCTTCTGCCGATTTTTTAGATGGTTGATCAACACGAATGAACCTAGCTTTGTTTGTTTGCGCAACAGCAGTTTGATTTCTAAGCATCTGGAGATTCTTAAACTGATCGTCTGTAAGACGGATCTTCCCGCCATCTGCACCTTGCACAGATGCTAGATTTTCTTTAACTTGCTTTATATTTGGATCAATAATTACTTCTTCTTTTGTTGGTGATCTATTTTCTTGAGTTAAATCAACTTTAAGAATATCTCCACTAGCATTATCAATTAGACTTCTTAGCTTAGGATCAGAACTTACAGCTATACTTGCGCTTTGCCAATCTTGAAGCCACTTCATTGCAGCCTGAGCTTCTGGTTTGTTCTGCGCTTCTGGTTTAATGTGATATGACCATTCACCTTTTGCGCTTTGTGATCTTCCAGATTCAATCCACTTCTCGTATTCTTTTGGCATCTCAACAGCAACAACACCGGGAACGCCGATTGTTGTAACTGGATTTACAGGGAAGAATGATTTATCTTTAGATGGTTGATTTACAAAGTCAGTAGCTTTCTTTTGATCTGGAAATAAGATGGATTGATTATCCATCACAGTTGCTCTCTCAACAGAATCAAGTTTATCAAATCTATTTGAGAACTTGAAATAGTTTTCTAGCATTGCCTTTGGTGGCTTAAATTGCTCTTGCGGTTGCGCTGGTTGTGGTTGCGCTGGTTGCGCTTGTACTGGCCCTTGAGCTAGTGGTTGCATTTCAGATGGAGTATCCCAAACTG
>Ga0114973_10000484_pt1 | contig 30092 bp, 29 predicted proteins | sample M_140807_MF_Meta_FD_87025 | JGI IMG/M metagenome (GOLD analysis project Ga0114973, IMG submission 87025) | Freshwater microbial communities from Lake Montjoie, Canada to study carbon cycling - M_140807_MF_MetaG | ecosystem: Environmental > Aquatic > Freshwater > Lake | place: Lake Montjoie... | reverse complement strand
TGAAGAAGAAAACGACCGAGTAAACCGAGATCTTGAGGGCGAGCATGGGCTGTCCGGCGGGTGACAGGGCGGGCGGGTGACAGGGGATGACAGGCCGGCCGCGATGGCTGGGCATCCCTGCCGCGGCCCCATCATCCTATGGGGCTGGAAAGGCCATCAAAATGCCCGAGGGGCTTCCGGAGGGTCAACAGGCCCGGATTGAAACGTTTCAGTCACGTTCGCCGGCTTCGCCAGCGCCGCTCGACCTTCAGCCTCTCTGGAGCTGCACCGGTCCGGATGGAGGCCCGATCGCCGCCCTGCACCATCCCTGGGGGCCAGATCACCGGCCCGACTGGGCGGCCCGCGGGCTGGTGATCTGGCCCCGCGGTGGCCTCTGGCGGCAGCTCTCCCTGCGGTTGAAGCGGCCTGCCGCTTGGTCCCACCTCACTCCTGATGACGCCCGCGCCCGCCTGTGTCTGCGCTGGTGGGCCGATGCGGTGGAGCTCCGGGTCGATGGCGAGCCGGTGCATGCCGGCGATCTGTTCGACACCGCCTGCCGCTGGGAGCTGCCCCCCCGCTGGTGGCAGGGGGAGCCGCTCGATCTGGAGCTGCGGCTGCGCAGCCCCCTCCATGACGACGGCGCCCTGATCGAGAGCCGGGTGGTGCTCGAACCCCGCGATCCGGCCGATCCCCTTGGTCTGCTCGCCCCGGCGGTGGCCGAGCTTGAGCGCCTTCGCCGCGAGGCCGGCGTGGCGCCCGGTGCCGGCGCCGGTCGGGTGCAGGTGCTGGGCCATGCCCACCTCGATCTGGCCTGGCTCTGGCCGGTGGCCGACACCTGGCGTGCGGCGGAGCGCACCTTCCGCTCGGCCCTGGACCTGCTGGAACGCTTCCCCCACCTCCATTTCGGCCACTCCACCCCGGCTCTCTACGCCTGGCTGGAGCAGCACCGTCCGGCCCTGTTCGCCGGCATCCAGGCCGCCATGGCCTCCGGCCGCTGGGAACCGCTGAACGGCCCCTGGGTCGAGACCGATTGCGTGCTGGTGGGCACCGCCTCGCTGCTGCGTCAGTTTCAAGAGGGACAGCACTACAGCCGCCGCGCCTTTCCCAGCTGGGAGCACAGCGTGGCCTGGTTGCCGGACAGCTTCGGCTTCAGCGCCGGGCTGCCGGCGGTGGCCGCTGCCACCGGTGTGCGCTGGTTCTGCACCCACAAGCTGGCCTGGAACGCCACCAACCCCTTCCCTCATCGACTGTTCCGCTGGCGCAGCCGCTGCGGTGCCGAGCTGCTCGCCCTGATGACCGCCCCGATCGGCACGGACGGCGATCCTGTGGCGATCGAGCGGCACCGACTGGAGTGGCAGTCCGCCACCGGTTGCCGGGATGCCCTTTGGTTGCCCGGCGTGGGCGACCACGGCGGCGGTCCCACCGCCGAGATGCTCGACCAGCTGGCCCTCTGGCAGGGGCAGCCGGCCGCCGCGCCCCAGCGCCACGGCAGCCTGCGCAGCTTTCTGGCCGATCTGGAGCCCCTGGCGGCCCAGCTGCCTGTCTGGCGCGATGAGCTCTACCTGGAGCTGCACCGCGGCTGCCCCACCAGCCGGCCCGACCAGAAGCGCCACAACCGCACCCTGGAGCGGCTGCTGCGGGAAGCGGAGCTGGCGCGAGCCCTGCCGGTCCTGTCGACCCATCGCCAGGCGGCCCCAGAGGGTTTGGCTCCTCCTCCCCCGGTGCCCCCGGTGGATTTCGCGGAATGTTCCTTGGGATCGCCTGCGCCTGCGCCTTTGTCCTCGTTTTCGACCTCGTCTCCGCCTTCGCCAGCCCCTGCGAACCCCCTTTGCCCAGCCGATCCCGATCCGATCGACTGGCGGCCTCTGCTGTTTCAGCAGTTTCACGACATCCTCCCCGGCACCTCGATCCCGGAGGTGTTCGAGCAGGCCGAACCCCAGTGGCGCGCCGCCCGTCGCCGCGCCCGCCGGCAGCGTGATCGGGCCCTCGGGGCCCGGCCCGCCGTGGCCGGCGCCCCGGAGGGACAGCGCTGGCGGCTGGTCCAGCTCCAGCCCCGGCCGGCGATGCCCAGCACCCTGCGGCTGCCTTCAGGCTCCTGGAGTCTGGAGGGTCCGGCCGGAGCCAGGCCGCTGCTGGGCCAGCCCGCACCCGGCGGGGGCCAGTGGGTGCAGCTGGAGGGGATCGCCGGCATCGGCTCTGTGGAGCTGCGCCGCCAGAGCGATGGCGGCAGCCGGGATTCCGGGCCGGGTCAGTCGCCGTCGCCCCGATCCGGTGGTGGCGATCCCCTGCCCCTGCAGCACCCGGTCGTCCTGGAGCCTGCCCCCGACCTAGGCCCGGGGCACTGGCGGCTGGGCAACGGCCTGGTCACCGCGGTGGTGGGGCCCGGCGGGGTGGAACAGCTGCTGGATCGCCATGGCGCCGCCCAGCTGGCGGCGCCCCTGGCCTGGCGCCGCTGCAGCGACCGCGGCGAGTTCTGGGATGCCTGGGACCTTGCCCCCGTCGACCGCCGCAGCCCCCTGCCCTGGCTCTGGGATGGGGCGCCCGAGTGGATCGAGGCAGGTGCACTCTGCGGCCGCTTCCGGTTGCGGGGGCGCTGCGGCGCCAGCCCGGTACGGCTAGAGGGCCGCCTGCTGGCCGGCCAGCCCTGGCTGGAGCTGGTGCTCAGCCTCGACTGGCGCCAGCGCCATGAGCTGCTGCGCCTGGAGGTTCCCCTGGCCACTCCCGCCGTGCGCTGGGCCGCCGACACACCGGCCGGCGTGCTGGAGCGCCCGTCCGAGCCTCGCACCGCCCGCGAGAAGGCCCGCTGGGAGGTGGCGGCCCTGGCCTGGCTGGCCTCGGTGGGTCCGGCCGGGGGTGGCGGGCTGGCGGTGCTGCTTGATGGGCCCCAGGGTGTCGATGCCACGGCGGAGCGGCTTGGCGTGTCCCTGCTGCGGGCCCCCACCTGGCCCGATCCCGGGGCCGACAATGGCTTCCAGCGTCTTCGGTTGGGCCTGATGCCCTGCGGTGAGGGCTGGCGGCTAGCAGGCGTGCCGCTGCAGGCCAGGCGCCTGCGCGAACCCCTCTGGTGCCACCCGGTTGATCCGGCCGCGGGCGATCTCCCGTGCGCGGCTTGGCCGCCTCTGGCCCCGGACCTGGCCCTGGTGAGCCTGCGGGCTGCCGACGACGACTCGGGGGATCTGCTGGTGGCTCTCCAGAACGAAGGACCCTGCCGCCGGCGGTTCGATCCTGGGCCCGCCTGGGTGCTGCTGGACCGCCTGGATGGGCTCGATGCTGCCGTTGCTCAGGGGGTCGATGCTGCAGGGCCCGCTTCTGCGCAGCGCATCCATGAGGGATCCACTCTTGTGCGCCCCTGGGAGCTCTGCTTCTGGCGATTGGGGAGGCGCTGATCGGATCTCGGGATCTCAGTCTTCGTGATCATCGAAGGGATCGGTGAGCTGTTTCGAGGGAGGGCCGAAGGCGGTGTAGATGCCGAAGCCGGTGAGTCCCAGCAGAACGGCCAGCACCGCGATGGACACGGAGAGGGCGGGGGAGGCGGCGGCGGGTTCCATGGGCTGAATGGTGGGGTGGGATGAGATGAGTGGGGCAGCTCGGCTGTCGCGTCAGGAGCGGGGGCTGGGAACCGCGTGCCGCGATGGGAGACGGAGCCGCGGGACCGGAGGCGGGGAGCGCTGGCCTGAGTGGGATGGTCCTGGTGGAGCGGACTCGGACACCTGGTGGGCACCTGGTCTCGCGTCACAAGGCTCGTCACAAGTCGAGACGGCCTGTCCCAGCTAGGCCGACGGTTCCCTTAGAGTAGCGAGAGCGATCTCGTGCCCGAGAGGACCCAGCAGCCATGGCCCAACGCACCCGACTGGGAGACCTTCTTCGCCCCCTGAACTCCGAGTACGGCAAGGTGGTTCCCGGCTGGGGCACCACGCCGGTGATGGGCGTCGCCATGCTCCTGTTTCTCGTCTTTTTGCTGGTGATCCTGCAGCTCTACAACAAGTCGCTGCTGCTCGAAGGCATCAACGTCAACTGGAACGGTCTCAGCTGAGGCCAGGTTCTTTTTTGGGCCGTTCAGCCCTGCCAGCCCACTCCCCATGAATTTCTTCGGCATCGGCCTTCCGGAGATGGCGGTCATTGCCGCCATCGGCCTTTTGGTGTTCGGTCCGAAGCGTCTTCCTGAGTTGGGCAAGACCCTCGGTAAGACCCTGCGGGGTTTCCAGAGCGCGTCCCAGGAATTCGAGAAGGAGTTCCGTCAGGCTGTGGCTCCCGAGTCGGAATCCTCCAGCGCCCAGCCTGCCGCTCCTGTGGCTTCGGTGCCGTCCCCCTTCTTGTCGGGGGCCACCGAGATCGCGGTCGCCTCTGCACCGGCAGCACTCACCGACTCTGCGGCCGAGCCCGCCGCGAGCGCAACCCCGGCGCCCACGGTCGGCGATGCTGCCGGCAGCTGAGCGGCGGCGGTTCCCTTGGATCTTCAGTTGCTCGTTGGTCTCGGCAATCCGGGCAGTCGCTATGCCGAAACCCGCCACAACGTGGGATTCATGGTGCTGGAGCGCATGGCGACCGCCGAGCCGGCGCCATTCCGCAACCAGCCCAGGCTGCAGGGTCTGCTGGCGGAAGTCGGCAGTGGCCCTGAGCGACTGCGGTTGCTGATGCCCCAGACCTACATGAATGAGAGCGGTCGCTCGATCCGCGCCGCCCTCGACTGGTTCCGGCTCGAACCCAGCCAGCTATTGGTCCTGGTCGACGACATGGACCTGCCCTTCGGCCGGCTGCGGTTGCGGGCCTCTGGCAGCGCCGGCGGTCACAACGGCCTGCGCAGCACGATCCAGCACCTCGGCAGCCAGGAGTTCGCTCGACTGCGGATCGGCATCGGTGCCCCGGCCCAGGAGCCCCAGGAGCGGAAGGCCCGCACGGTGGGCCATGTGCTGGGCCGCTTTAGCAGCTGTGAGCGCCCCGTGCTCGATGCGGTGCTGGATGAGGTGATCAGCGGCATTGGCCTGATCCGTCGGCTCGGGATCGAGCGGGCCGGCAACCGCCTCAATGCCTTCCGGGCCGAGCCCGCCGCCACCGCCCCGTGAGCCGGCTGCCCACTACCACGGCGCGGCTGCGGGTGCTGCATCAGAGCTTCAGCCCTGCCCTGCTGGAGGGGGAGGTGAGCGCCGGTGGCTTCCAGTGGTCCTTCCGCTGGGCCTTTGACCGGGGCGAGCTGAGTGTGGAGCCCTCTCTCGGCCGCGCCCTGATCCAGGACGCCCTGCTCCGCTTCCTGCTCAAGGCCGATTACCAGCTGGAGCCCGGCGGCGACTACATGTTCACGGTGCGGGCGGCCTTTTGAGCCCCAGGCCTGATCCCTTCGGCCCGCTCCAGCGAATGGCCCAGCCAGCGCTCCAGTAGCAGCTGGGCTACGACGTCGTCCCAGTCGCGGGGGGGCTGGCGCAGGCCTTCGGGCAGCAGGCGCCGCCAGCCCCGGGCCGGCTCCAGCTGCCAGTAACGACTCCGTGCCGCCAGGGTGGAACCGCGCTCATCCACCAACAGCACCGGCAGCTCCCCGGCCAGCCGCTGCTGCCAGTGGTGGCTACCGGTGCCATCGCCCAGCACCACCACGCTCATCTCCAGATCGCGCTGCCAGCCCAGCAGGCAGTCCCAGCTGCGTTCGGGGGGCAGCACTAGGGCCTCCTCAATGCAGCGGCGCTGGGGGTCGGTGCGCACCAGCCCGCACTTGCTGCGGCCCGGGTCGAGGGCCGCCACCACGCCTCTGCCCTTGGGCTGCAGGGAATCGACGCCGATCGGGGCCTTGGATGGGGTCATGGGCCGGCCGGCCTGGGCCTGGGCCCCATGGCCTGGCTGCGGCCCACCCAGCGCAGTTCCACGGCGATCGGATCGGGCGTGTCGGCATTGCGCACCGCCACGGCCTCCAGGGTGGCCCGCTGCCCTGGAGGCCGTTCCGCCAGCGCCCGGCCCAGCTCGGTGAAGTTGTTGCCATCCACCTGCAGGCCATCCACCAGGGTGCCCTGGCGCTGGGCCTTGGAGAAGGCGGCGGCCAGCAGCAGATTGAGCCGACTGCGGATCTCCTCGCTGCTGCGCTCATCCCCTTCCAGGGCCGTGCGAGCCAGCACATCGCCCTGGCGCACCACGGGCCGGTTCGGCCGTAGGTCGGGGAAGGCCACCACCCGGCCCTCCCCCCGCAGCACGTTGGCGGCTGAGCGGATCGTGATCACCCAGGTGCCTGAGCTGCCGAGCATGGTCTGGAGGCGCTCGATGTCATTGCGGGGCACCAGCAGGATCTGGCGGTCGGCGGGCCGGTCGGGGAGCAGCAGGCGGAAGGCTGCCAGGTTGGCCTGCTGAAGCAGGGCATCGATCACCTCCTTGGCCTGGCCGCTGCGCTGGAGTTTCACCCGCACCGTGGCCAGGGGCTGGCCGCTGGCAATCACCACATCGCCGCGGCGCAGGGCGATCACGTTGGTTTCCAGCTGTTTCAGTTCGGCTTCGCCGGCGCTGATGCGCTGGCGCACCCCCTTGAGTTCAGCCTCGTTGCGGCGGATCTCGGCGTCGCGGCCCTTCACGTCGCGGTTGAGCCGCTGGCGCTCGCTCTCCAGCCGGATCCGCTCCTGCTGCAGCGGCTGCAGTTCCTGGCGCAGGCTGTCCACCCGTCCCTTGGCCGAATCGAGTTCGTGCTGCACCTTCTGGCGCCGCTGCACCGCCTCCTGCCGCCCCTGCTGGGCCTGGCGGCGGCCCTGTTCGGCCCGCTGCACATCGGCGCGGCTGCGGGCCAGCTCGCGCCGGTTGTCCTCCAGGTCGGCCTGGCTGTGTGCCAGGGCGGTGCGGCTGTCGCGCAGACGGGCCTGGATCTGGTCGAGTTCGAACAGTCCGACCCGCAGTCGGTTGCTCACCATCAGCATCAGGCCGAGGGAGATGGCGCTGATCAGGCTGCCGGTGAGCGCCGTGATCACCACGGCGGTCTTGCGGGGGCGGAGGTTGAACAGGCTCAGCCGGGCCTTGCCCACCTTGCTGCCCAGCCGGTCGCCGAGGGTGGAGAGCACGCCGCCGAGCACCAGCAGCGCCAGGATCAGCAGCCAGCCCGACACGCCCTGCTCCAGTTGAGCACCAGTATCCCCGAGGAACGAACCGCTTTCGGCCCCCGTCTCCATTGCTTAGATGTTGATCGCAGGGATCGGGGCGGGCCTGTTGATCGGGGTTCACCTGGAGACTTGATCTGGCCTCGCCTGGCTTTCAGCCTGGCCTCGCCTCCAAGGCGATGCAGATTTGCCCGAACGATCTGTGGGCCACGATCGCTGACGGGCTGCAGCACGATCACAGCGTGGCAGCCTCCAGATCTCGGCGTGCTCATGCGGAGGTGGCCCCGGGATGGGGGCGTCCGCCAAGCCGGTGGTCAGCTGAACCGCTTCGCCAGAGCCACCGGATCGAACACGGTGATTTTCTTGCGGTCGATCTGCACCAGCCCGTCGTTGCGCAGGTCCCCCAGCAGGCGGGTGATGGTCACGCGGGTGGAGCCGATCGCCTCGGCGATCGCCTGGTGGGAGAGGCGCAGGTCGATCGTGATCCCCTCGTTGCTGGGCACGCCGAAGTCGCGGCAGAGCACCAGCAGGAAACTCACCAGCCGCGAGCTCATGTCGCGGTGGGTGAGGGTTTCGATCATCGTTTCGGTCTGCAGGATGCGGGAGGAGAGCCCCTGCAGCAGCAGCAGTCCGACGCTGGCGTCCTGCTCGATCGCCCGACGCACCGAGGTGGCCGGGGCGGTCACCATTTCGACGCGGGTGAAGGCGATGGCGTGATAAAAACGGTCCGATCGCTGGCCGGTGAGCAGCGATAACACGCCGAACAGGCTGTTCTCCCGCAGCAGAGCCACGGTGATCTCTTCGCCGGATTCGTACACCCGCGAGAGGCGGACGGCGCCACGCCGCAGCAGATAAACCCGTTCGGCAGGATCACCGGGGAAGAAGATCGTCTTGCCCCGTTCGATGGTCTCCACGTTGCTGCCGGAGAGGCTGCGGATCACCTCAAGGAGTGTGGGGCCGGGAGTCACGGCGGATCCGGTGGACGCCACAACCCCCGGAGACCCGCTGGACGGAGTGCTCGCTAGGCGGCTGAATCCGCGCGTGGCGCCGACCATGGGGCAGGGACGGGGATCTGGAAGCTAAGGATCGCCTGGCCGCTTCCTTGTAGCAAATCACACGGTTTGCTCCGCTGGGCGTTCCGCCAGCACCTGCCGCTGCCACGACTGAAGCTGGCTGATCCCCGTGGCGGCGAGGTCCAGCAGGGTCGTCAGTTCGCTGCGGGAGAAGGGCGCCCCCTCTGCCGTGCCCTGGATTTCCAGCAGGCGCTCCTCCTGGTCGCTCACCACATTCAGATCCACCGCCGCCACGCTGTCCTCGCTGTAGTCCAGATCCAGTAGGGCGCGGCCCTCCACCAGCCCCACCGACACTGCCGCCACCTGATGGCGCAGCGGTGAAGCCGTCAGCACACCCCGCGCCATCAAACGTTCGCAGGCCACGGCGAGCGCCAGCCAGGCGCCGCTGATGGCGGCGGTCCGGGTGCCGGCGTCGGCCTGCAGCACATCGCAGTCGATCAATAGGGTCCGCTCCCCGAGGGCCTCCAGATCGAGGGCAGCCCGCAGGCTGCGGCCGATCAGGCGCTGGATTTCCTGGGTGCGGCCCGAGAGCTTGAGCAGCTCCCGGTTCTGGCGACTGGGGGTGGAGGCCGGCAGCAGCCGGTATTCGGCGCTCAGCCAGCCCAGGCCGGAGCCCCGGCGCCAGCGGGGCACCTCCTCCTCCAGGCAAACGCTGCAGAGCACGCGGGTGTGGCCGGCTTCGATCGTGACCGAACTGAGGGCAAAGCCCATCGGATCCCAGTGGCAGCTCAGCGGGCGCAGGGCGCTGGGATCGCGGCCATCGCGGCGGCCATCGTTCGTGGGGGGCATGGGCTTGCAGGGGGGGGGGGCGGGCGCGACCCGGTGGTCCGATCGTTCCAGGTTGCTGGGTCTCGGGGCGGCTAGGCGGTGGGATCGCCGTCGTTGGCAGCATCCGCAACGGATCCACCAGGGGTGGTGTGCTGAGCTTGCCTGGACCGCTACATTCAGCTCACGGGGTCCGGATCCGATCCGATCACCGCCCGCCTGACCTGCCTGGAATTCAGCTCCCATGCCGCTCCAGGGCCCTCTATCGGGTCCGTTGGCTGTGTCGGGTGCTTGTTCCTGGTGCCACCCCATTTCGGTGTCCATGACCGCCAGCCTCGCCAGCCATCGCCACAGCCCCAGGGGCGAAGCCGGTGGTCGGCGGCCCCCGCTGCGGCTGGTGCCCCGGCCGGAGGGACTGCTGCAGATCCACACCGCCCCCTTCCGCGGCAGCTTCGCGGCGGTGTTCAGCCAGGCCCTGCGCACGGCCGGCCTCGGCAGCCGGGTGCTGATCAGCCAGTTTCTCAAGGGCGGCGTGGACCAGGGTGTGGAGGGCTCGCTCTGGCTCTGCGGGCGGCTCCAGTGGCTGCGGCCGGCCACCCCCCACTGCCTGGAGGTGGAAGCGTCGGCCCTGGCGCCCAGCGCCGCTGATGCCGGTGCCACTCCCGCCAACGACCCCTGCGAGGCCGTGCGGGCAGTGTGGAGCTACAGCCGCGACCAGCTGCTCAGCGGTGCCGTGGATCTGCTGGTGCTCGACGAGCTGGGGCTGGCGGTCGAGCTGGGCTACCTGCCGGCCAACGAGGTCACCGACACCCTGGAGCGACGCCCCGCCCATCTGGATGTCATCCTGACGGGCCCCTCGATGCCCGCGGCCCTGATGGCGATGGCCGACCAGGTCACCCAGCTCCGCCGTGCGCCTTAGACAGCGTCGCCGCGCGCCTTCCCCCCAAGCCGATGCTCAAGAACGACCGCTGGATCAACGAGCAGGCCGCCGCCGGCATGCTGGAGCCTTTCCAGTCCACCCTGGTGCGCCACCTCGATCCTGAGGCGCGCAGCGGCCCGGTCCTGAGCTTCGGCTGCTCCTCCTACGGCTACGACCTGCGGCTCTCAAGCAAGGAATTCCTGATCTTCCGCCATGTGCCCGGCACGGTGATGAACCCGAAGCGGTTCAATCCCGCCAACCTCGAGCCGGCGCCGCTGCACCGAGATGCCGATGGCGAATACTTCATCCTTCCGGCCCATTCCTACGGCCTCGGGGTGGCCCTGGAGAAGATGAAGGTGCCCGCCAACATCACGGTGATCTGCCTGGGCAAGAGCACCTACGCCCGCCTCGGCATCATTGTGAACACCACGCCGGCTGAGGCCAGCTGGGAAGGGCACCTCACCCTGGAGTTCAGCAATTCCTCCGGCGCCGATTGCCGCATCTACGCCAACGAGGGCATCTGCCAGCTGCTCTTCTTTGAGGGTGATCCCTGCGACACCACCTACCAGGACCGGGCCGGCAAGTATCAGCACCAGCCGGAGCGGGTGACCCTGGCCAGGGTGTGAATCTGCTCGAAAACCCAGGAGGTGTGCCAGCAAGCTGTGCCGAGCGGATCATTCCGGAATGAGTGACCCGCCGAGGGGCCGTTACCACCGGCCAAGGCAGCAGGCCCCAACCGGCGCACAGCGGCACCGATGACGGGTCCGTCGGTTCAGCGCCTCTGTGATGCCGGTTTGCCAAAGGGATTGCGTTCGAGCAGCGCCGTGAGACCCAACTCCTCCCGCCATTCGGCCAGGGGCAGCTGCCAACCCCCCTCCCACCGCTGGGCCAGCAGCGGGCTCGTCGTGCTGGCTCCCAGCTCCAGTCCGTAGGCGATCGCCAGGCCCACATCCACCCCGGTGCCGCCAGTGGTTTCCGCATCGTGAACCCGATGGATCAGATCGGCCGCCAGCAGCAGGGCGCTGCCGGGCCAGCGCAGCTGCTCGGTGGTCACGCCATTCATGGCGGATCCGCCGCTGCAGGTAGGTGTCATCGCCATCGGCCCCCGCTGGAAACTCCGGAGGCGGCAGAGGTTCCAGGCCCTGGTCGGCCAGCAGGTGCCCGTAGGCATGCCCCAGGCTTCCGGGCGGTAGCCCGGCGAGGGCAAGGGCATCTGGCCAGGGACCCCAGTACCGCTCCCGCACCAGGGGTGCGATGGCGGGGTCGGCTTTCAGGCGGACCCGGGCTGCCGCGGCGGCCGGCGTGGAATAGCTGGCGTTGAGCAGATCGAGGGCGTGGGGCACGTCGCCGGGATCGCTGCACACAACAAGCATGTCGGCGGCGAGGCGCCGGAGCTGGGCCGGGGTGTCCAAGGCAGAACGGTTGCGGATGGAATGGGGGGTCAGGGCGCCAGCCGCGCCTTGTGCAGCCGGCTCTTCTCGTACCAGGCGGCGAATTCGGGAGCCCAGGCCAACAGGTGGGGCCACATCAGGTCGCAGAGTTCGCGGATCTCCTGCTGGGCATCGAGCTTGGCCCGCAGGTCGAGGAAGTGCAGGAAGGCCCGCAGGCTGAAGCTCACCACGAAGTGCTGGCGGTAATCGAAGGGCAGGATGCCGCGGGCGTGTTCCTCGGCGAAGCCGGCGGCGAGCAGGTCGCGGTAGCGGCAGGCGGCGGCGCGGCAGTGCTCAAGGTCGAGGGCGCGCTGCGCGGCGGTGTAGGCGTACTTCTTGCCCTGGCGGTCGCTGTAGTCGCCCACCGGCCGTAGATAGATCACCTCTTCCAGATCCAGCTCGCCGTTGGCCGCCTTGCAGATGCGGTCGCCCGTGTACCGCATCGATTGCACGTCGAAGCTCACACCTACCCGGTGGGTGCGGGCCTGCTGCATCACCGAATGGGGAAACCAGCCCACGTTCAGCACGATCTGGGCATGCTCCAGGGGGCCGTAATGGCCCCGCTCGCCGGCCAGCAACCGCTTCACGCAGATCTCGCCAGCCCGCTGTTCATCGGGCCAGTTGGCCCGATCGTCGGCCACAAAGCCCTCGCTGTAGTCCTGGTGCATGCCGGCATACACGCACTGCTGGGGGTTGGGCGTGGCGGCGATCAGGTCGACCCGGAAGCGGGGATCCATGGTTGATCGGGCGATGGACGAGGGGGAAGGGGAGCGGGAGCGCGGTGCTCAGCCGTGGCTGCGGGGACCGATGGGAGCGCGGCGGGCCACCTGGGGGGGCGGGCCGCTGTCGGCGATGGTCGACTCCATGGCAGCGGATGCGTCCCCACTGGCAGCAACGCGGCCCAGAGCACGGTCGGCCGACCCGGGCGGGCCGCTTCCGCCGGAGCCTCCGGAGGCGGAGGGGGCGCTGGAGCTGGCCGTGGCCTCGTCCAGGCTGCTGGTGGCGCCCACCCCGATCAGCTGCGGCAGGGGGCTGCCCTCCACCAGAGCCGTGGTGAGTGCCTCGAGTTCCTCGGGGCGCCGGGCTCCGATCGAGCGGCCCACGGAGCGGCCGCCGGCATCGAACAATTCGAGCTGGGGAATGCCGTTCACGGCGTAACGATCCAGTTCGGGTTGCCAGCGCGGGTTGTCCACGTTCAGCAGCACCACGTCGAGCGCCCCCCGCCGCTTCTGCTCGATCGCTTCCATGGCCGGGGCCATGGCCCGGCAGGCTTCGCACCAGTCGGCGTAGAACTCCACCAGGGTGGGCCGGCCATCGCTCAGGGCCGTGGTCAGCTCCGGCGACTGGCGGGCCAGCCGTTCCAGAGGTGCCGCCGGATGCAGGCCGCCCCGTAGCCAGAACAGCAGCACCGCCAGCAGGGCCGCCACGGCCGCCAGCACCATCCGCTCACGGCGGCCAAGGCCACCCGGGCTGGCGGGATCGCCTGGGGCAGCCGCGGCGCTGGCGCTGGCTTCGGCGGTGGAATCCGGGGGGGAGATCATCGGGGGCGGGACCGGCCCAGCTGGCTGGCACTCTGGCAGGACTGGATCGGGGCTGCAGCCAGGCCAGGTTTCGCTGGACAGGCTTGCTAGCTTCCGCTGAGCGGGACGTTCCCGGTGAAACGGCGCCTCACCCTCCATTTCCCCCGTGAGGCGGTCCATCAGCCGATCACCTACCGGCTGGCCGTTGATTTCGATGTGGCTGCCAAGATTCTGCGCGCCCAGGTGGCGCCCAACCAGCTCGGCACCATGGTGGTGGAGCTCTCCGGCGACATCGACGAACTCGATGCCGCCGAGCTCTGGCTGGAGCGCCAGGGGCTCGGCATTAACCGGGCCCCGGGAGAAATCCGCATCGATCCCCAGCGCTGTGTGGACTGTGGCATCTGCTCCAGCGTCTGTCCCAGCGGGGCTCTGCACTTTGATTGCTCCACCCAGCAGCTCCGCTTTGAGGTGGCCCGCTGCCTGGTCTGTGAACAGTGCATCCCGAGTTGTCCCCTGGAGGCCATCGCCCTGGTGCTTGAACCCCAGCCAGCCCTGGGCCCAGCCGTGACCCCGTCGTCGCGATGAGGGCCCTGCTGAGCCTGTTGCTGCTGCCCCTGAGGGCCCCGATGCTCCTCTGGCTGATGGCGGTAAGCGTTTACCTCGGCCTGCACTGGGGTCACCCCTATGAGGGTGTTTCCCAAGCTTCGCAGCCACTCGCTCCGCTGGTCTGGTCGGCCCAGTGCCTGCAGGCTGTGTTGGTGGTGATCTTCTGTTGCATGCCCGATCTGCTGTTACGGCGGTTCTCGGTGATGCTCGCCGCCAGTCGGGTCGTGACGCTGGTGGCCACCCTGCTGTTGGTGACCATCGGTGGGCTGTATCTGCTCCACCTGGATGTGTTCTCCAACGTGCTCATCCTGGCCACCTCGGTTCTGTTGGCCCGGCTGGATCTGGTGCGGATCCGGGTGGTGCCTCCTTCTCCTCTGCTGGCGCTGATGCTCGCCGTGGTCGTGCTCGTCGGGGCCGGGGTCGGCCATCGTCTGGATACACCGCTCTCCCAGGCCGAAGCCCTGCCGCGGGATCCCGTTCCTCATCTCCTGAAGCCCCAGCGCCTGTCGCGCCAGCTCCAACGCATGCCAATCCTTGGTCGGGTCCATCCCCCAACCACCCAGCCACTCCAATCCCGCTGAGCGCCGACCGCCTTCGTTTCAACAGCCCGGCAGCCCCGGTTTCCTGTAGCTCCAGGCATTGCCGAGCACCTTCTTCACATAGAGCCTGGTTTCGGGGAAGGGAATGCCCTCCACCCACAGCTCAGGCGCTGCGCTCAGGCGCGTGTTGATCCAGCCTGCCACCGCGCCGGGACCAGCGTTGTAGCTGGCTACGGACGGCAGGGGATTTCCCTGCCATTGCCGCAGCAGACCCTGCAGATACATTCCCCCCAGCACCACGTTGCGATCGGGGTTCTCAAGATCCGCGATTGACACGGGCCCGCCGGCCAGTTCCGCCGCGGTGTCGGGCATCAGCTGCATCAGCCCCACCGCGCCGGCGGCGGAATGCACCGTGGGCGTGAAGCGGGATTCCTGTTTGGCCAGCCCCTGCAGCAGCTCGATCGGCAGCTGCCGCCGCTCGGCCACCGGCCGGAAGGCTTCCAGGAAGCGTGGGGGGTGGAGGCTGCGCTCAAGCTGAGGCAGCAGGGCGCACTGGTCGGGCCGCAGCCGCAGGGCGGCCTGCTCCAGCTGGCCCAGGCCGGTCCAGTCGTCTCCGACGCCCTGTCGCAGCCGCCCTTCCAACAGCAGATCGGCCCCATCGCGAGGGGGGGTGCTGCCCCGCCGCGTGCGCCAGAGTTCCCAGGCTTCGTTGCGCTGGTCCAGGCGCCAGAGGCCATCGAGCAGGGGGTCGCCGCTGGCCAGGGGTTGCCAGGCATCCCCGGCCTGGGAGTTCCCTTTCCCTCCGCGGGCATGGGGGCCGGATCTGGCTGATCCGTCGCTCTCCCCGAGCTGCACCGCCGCCCGCCAGCCGTAATACCCGCCCGGGCTGTGGAGCCGCAGGGTCTGCCAGGTGGCGGTGGCGGCGGCCCGGCCGCCGCGATGCTGTTGGATCATGCCCAGCCAGAAGCGGGAGCGGGCCGCCAGGGGGGCCGGCAACCGTTCGGCCGGGATCGTCTCGAGCAGGCTGGCCGCCGCCGCCCCCTGGCCGGCCAGCAGCTGCCGCCGCGCCAGCTCCCACTGCAGGTCCCAGCTGGCTGGATCGTCCGGCCAGCGACGCAGCACCGCGGCGGCACCTTCTGCCTTCGGATCGCTCAACACCCGGTGGGCCGCCACGGGGGCGCTGTCGCGCCAGGAGGCCGGCAGGGCCTGGAGGGCCTTCTCGGCCTCCGGCCCTTGCTGCTGGGCCAGCAGCCGCACGGCTTCCTCAGCGTCCGCGGAGGCCCCGTTCGCTCCACCCTGGCCGGCCAGCTCCACGAGCAGCCCCAGGGCCTGGGGCTGCCGTTCCGGCTTGCCCTGCAGCAGGGCCCGGGCCAGGTTGAGGCGCGCCTCCCCCGACAGGCTGGCCAGGGCCGTCGTCAGGGCCTGTTGACCGGCGCCGCCGCTGCCATCCACTCGGCTGCCGCCATCGGCTCCTGCGGGTCCGCCAGGCCCTCCAGCCAGGCAGGCCAGGGCCGCCTCGCCATCCCCCAGCTGGGCCAGACCGCCGGCCAGGGTTGCCCGCTGCTGGGGTGTCGCGCCCTGCGATCCCGCTCCGCAGGCCTGCCGCAGCCGTTGCTCAGCCCCGGGCCAGCGCGCTCCCCAGCGGCCCAGGTGCAGCGCCCCGGCGAGGCGTTCGGCCGCGCCGGGGCCGGCCTCCACGGCGGCGGCCAGGGCCGCCGGATGGGCAGGGAAGCGGGCCATCAGCTCCGTCCGCAGGGCCGGCTGCTGGCGCCCGAGGGCGTAGAGCGCGTCCGCACTGAAGGCTGAGCCTCTGAAGCGGCGCAGCAGGCTCAGCCAGAGCCCGTGGGCCTTCTCAGGCTCGCCCAGGGCGGTGGCGTTCTGGGCGGCGTTCTTGAGCGCCACTGCGGCCACCGGCTCGCTGCCCCAGCCCTGGTTGCGCAGCAGGGTGCGCTGCAGCTGGGGATCCTCCGGGAAACGGCCCGCCAGCAGCAGGCTGGCGTCCCGCCGCACCACCGGATCCGGGGACCAGCGCCGCTGCCGTTCCAGTTGGCCCGAAGGGGTGGCGGGAGACAGGGCTGGCAGCTGCGCCAGAAGGGCCCTGCCCCCCAGCAGGGCGGCACCGGTGCCGAGGCAGGAGGCAGCCAGCAGGAGGGAGAGACGGGTCAAGGCCGAGGGGCACCGCAGCCGGCATTCTGGAGAGGCCCCCCCTCCCTGTCCCGGTGCGCCTGCCCTCCCTGCCGCGTCCAGCCCGGTTCGGCCGTCTTCTGGAGGCCGAATCGAGGTGGCTGCGCCCCTGGCTGGTGGATCTTCCGGGGGCGGCTCAGCGCCGCCGGGGCCTGGTGGCGGCAGGGTTGGCGGCCGTGGCCCTGCTACTGCGCCCCTGGCCCCCACTGCTCTGGTTGCCGGGCTGGTGCGTGGGCGCCCTGGTGCTCTGGGCGATCGCCGAGGCCTTGACCGGGCTCTGGAGGCCGCGCCGCTGGCGCTGAGCCGCGGCGACTCCGCGTAGCCTGGCCGCCGTCTGCCGCACTGCGCCGCCATGGCCGAGTCTCCGGCCGCCGTGCCCCCGGCCCCCCTTCCCCTGGTCCCGGCCTCCCAGCCGAGCGAGATTCAGTCCCTGCGGCAGGAGGCGGCTTCCGCGGCCGCGGCGGGCTTCTTCCCGATCGGTCCTCCCCTGGAGGGTGCCCAGGCCAGCTTCGGCACCGACGGCATCCGTGGCCACGTGGGCACCACCATCACCCCCGCCATGGCCCTGCAGGTGGGCTACTGGTGCGGCCGGGTGCTGCCCCCCGAAGGACCGGTGCTGATCGGCACCGATTCCCGCAGCAGTGGTCCCATGTTGGTGGCGGCCCTCACCGCCGGTCTGACCGCGGCGGGCCGCCAGGTGTGGCAACTGGGCCTGTGTCCCACACCCGCCGTGCCGGGCACGATCCGACGCTGCGGTGCCGCCGGCGGCCTGATGGTCTCGGCCAGCCACAATCCTCCCCACGACAATGGCATCAAAGTGTTCGGGGCCTCCGGCGCCAAGCTCGGCCGCAGCGCCCAGCAGGCGATCGAAGCGGGCCTGCGCGGCGAGTCCGAGGCCGTGGCCCTGGCCGAAGCGGGCTTGGCCCATGCCCGCGCTGATCTGCTCGATGTTTATGCCGATGCCCTGATCGCCAGCGTGGCGGGGGCCCGTCTGGAGGGCTGCCGGGTGGTGCTGGACCTCTGCTGGGGCTCAGCCACCGCCTGCGGTGAAGCAGTGTTCCGGGGCCTTGGTGCCGAGCCGCTGGTGCTCCACGGCGAACCGGATGGCCGGCGCATCAACCAGGGCTGCGGCAGCACCCATCTCGAACCGCTGCGACAGGCGGTGCTGGAATCGGGCGCCGCCATGGGCTTTGCCTTCGATGGCGACGCCGACCGGATGCTGGCCGTGGACGGCCGGGGTCGGGTGGTGGATGGCGACCAGATCCTCTACCTCTGGGGCTCCGCCTTGCGGGATGCCGGTGCCCTGCCCGACAACCGGATCGTGGCCACGGTGATGTCGAACCTGGGCTTTGAGCGCGCCTGGACCGAGGCCGGTGGCGTGCTGGAACGCACTGCCGTGGGCGATCAGCACGTGCATGCCGCCATGGAGGAGTTCGGCGCCGGCCTGGGCGGCGAACAATCGGGCCACATCCTCTCGGCCCGCCACGGCATGAGCGGCGATGGGCTGCTCACGGCCCTGCAGGTGGCCACCCTGGTGCATGGCCGCGGCCAGACCCTGGCTGATTGGATGGATAGCAGCTGGACCCCTTTCCCACAGAAGCTGGTCAACGTGACCGTGCCCGATCGGCAGCGCCGCACCCAGTGGCAGCAGTGCGAGCCGCTGCGCCAGGCGGTGGAACGGGCCGAGCAGGCCATGGCCGGCTCCGGCCGCGTGCTGGTGCGGGCCAGCGGCACCGAACCGTTGCTGCGGGTGATGGTGGAAGCCGCCGAGATGGAGCAGGTGGAGCACTGGGCCGGGCTGCTGGCGGCCGCGGCGGAGGAGCAGCTCAACGCGGGCTGAGGACGGCCCAAGGCGGCTGAACGGTCACGATCCCGCCGAGAGTGTCATCCAGGCCTGTCAGCCAGGCTGGAACAGGCCGGTCGGTTCGGAATCTTGAACCCGTGCCCAGCGAAGAAGGCGGCGGTACGGGGGTTCTCCAGCAGAGGCGCATGCGCTTGGAAGACGACGATGCCAGGTGGTGTGTTGGCCTCAAGAATGCTGAAACCGTCGTCGGTGATGAGCAGATCCCAGCCGACGCAGCGTGCCTCGGGAAAGCATCGCGCTGCCGCGAGGACCCCCTTGAGCGCCTTCGCCAGCCCGGGAATCAGCACCCCCTCGATCGGGCTGGCTGTCTCCGGGTGGACGCTGTGCCACTGGGGGCGATCGTGCCGGTCAAGTGACACGGCCTGGCCAAGCCGCTGCGTGGCCTCATCCACCGCGGCGCAGATCCCGCCACGTCCCTGGTGGAAGTTGTCGACCGGCAGAGACCGCGACGTGCCAAAGCGGTGCGCGACGTTGGCGATGAATGGCCCCGCGTCGTCGACGAGGGTGAGGACGCGGATCGTATTGGTGCTTGGGGGATGGATGGCCCGGGTGTAGGCAGCCTGGTCAACGAACGCCGTCGCGATGTAACGATCAAGCCCTCCGATCAGGGCCATCACATCGGCTTCGGCCGCGTTGCGACCATTCACGAACCAGCTGTCGCCTTCCCGCCGCACGAAGAAGACGCCCTCACCGCCCCCCGACCAGTGCGGGCGAAAGACCACCGGCCGGGCGTCGGCGGTCCAGGCGTGCAGTGACTCTGTGGCGCCGCCGGGGCTGCCAGGGGCCACAGCGAGCATCCGGCCGTGGGTCACCACCCCGAACACGTGCGGGTGTGGGAGGCCATGGGCGGCGAGCACCTGTGACAGGACCAGCTTGTTCCCCACGATCGGGTTCCAGAAGCCGTTGATCGCATAGCTGCGCCAGGCATAGGAAAAATCGGGCACGTAGCCGGCCGCGTTCCCCGTGTTGATCTGATAGAGGGCGGCGTGGCTGGCCCGGAAGCCCATGCGCCAGGCCATGAGCCTGCGGCCCCAGGGGATGGCGCTCCTGGATCGGGACTCGGTGCGGATCTCACGCAGCAGCCTCACGAGGCATCGCAGCTTCAGTTCAAGTGCACCGGACGAGCGGACGTTGTGATCAATGCCGAAACGACGGAAGAGTGCGGCTGTGTCGCGGTCCGCTGGCTGGCTCATCACCAGTCCTCTTGCGGCCGCTGCAGGTCGACGGCGATGGGTTCAGGCCCTTCCGGGGCAGCCTCCGAAAGGTATTTCCAGCCGCCGTCGCAGGCGAGAAACCCGAGCGTGCCCTCCGCCATCTCCGCGGCCACGTCCAGGGCGGCGGCGAGTGCCATGCCGGTTGACGGTCCTGCGAACACGCCGCACTGACGCGCCAGCAGGGTCCTCATGCGCAGGCTCGTGGCGTGTTCGACCACGCGTGTCGCATCCACGAGCGTGCGGCCCTGCCAGGCCGTGAACAGAGGCGGCAGATCGCTGTCGGTCACACTCCGCACGCCTTCGATGTGTCCATCGCGCTGCGGCTCAGCGGCAACGATCGCATCCGTGCATCCCGCCCTTTGAGGTGGCGGCCAACGCCCAGGATCGTCTCGGCGCTGCCGATACCGGCTACGAAGTGCGTGATCCCCGGGATGTCACGCCACCGTTCCGGGCCCGTCGTCTCCTGGTGGGCGATTGGATTCACATCGTCGCTGTATTGATTCAGCAGGCACCATTCCGGATGTTCTTCGGCCAGTTGTTCCGCCCGCAGGATGGTGCCGCTCGAGGCGAGACGGGCCGGCTTGAAAATCACGTCCGCGCCGAGTGCCGCAAGCGTCCGGCTCCGCTCGGGCGAGGCGTTGCTAGGCATCACCACTGTGACCGGGTGGCCGGCGAGGCTGCCGATGCCAGCCCGGACGAGGTATGAGTACTCTGACATCAACGACCGGCGTGTTGCCGATCAGTTGCAGCACGTTCACGTACGGCCCACAGGCAACCGGGAGGTTCGCATTGGGCCGATTGTCCGGTGGCACCTTGAGGAATCCTGGTGGAATGACGGCGCTTGCTTTGGGTGGGGGGGTTTCCGTTCCCGGGCCGACAACACCTGTCGGTGTCGGTGTCGGAAGCGATGGCGATGGTATCGGCAGCGTCGCGTCGGCTGAGGCACGGCTGGTTGATTGGTCGATTTGGTGTCTGCTGTGGAGCGATCAGGCCTTCGAATCGCGATGGCGGCCTTGATGATCGATGTTCAGGACTATTGGGATGGCGTGGGTGTCGCATGGACGGCGAGGCGGCCCCAGCGGCTATGGCGGGAGTTCACGGACCGCCACCAGTTGTCGCTTGTGGATCGCTGGCTCACTCGCGTCGCCTCGGCCGGCGGCCGGTCGAACCGGCACCCCGGTCGAGGCACGCTGCTGAAGACCGACCTCTTCGATGAGGTGGCGGGTCGCGGAGTGGTGGCCGCTCTGACGGCGGCTGGTCTGAGGGTCACTGCGGTCGACATTTCGCCGGTGGTCGTCGCCGCCGCCGCCGCCCGGAACCCCGGCCTGGAGGTGTTCGTCGCTGATGTGAGGACCCTGCCGTTCGGCGAGGCGATGTTCGATGGGGTGTTGTCCTGGTCAACGCTCGACCATTTCGAGTCGACGGCCGACATCCAGAGGGCACTGGTTGAGATCCGCCGCGTGATCCGCTCCGGTGGCCGGCTGATCCTCACCATGGACAACCCGGCCCATCCCCTCATCCGGCTGCGGAATGGTCCGCTTCTGCCGGTGCTCCGGTGGCTCGGGATCGTCCCTTATCAAGTCGGTGCAACGCTGGAACAGCGTGCCCTGGCCGCGATGGTGTGGGAAGCGGGCTTCGACCTCCTAGATATCACGGCGGTGATGCACTGCCCGCGGGTGATCGCCGTGGCGCTCGCCGGCCTCGTCGAGCGCATGCCAACCGTATGCCGCGGGCCTCTGTTGCGCTGCCTCGCGGCGTGCGAAGGGCTCGAACGTCTGCCCAGCCGCTGGATCACCGGTCACTTCATTGCCGTTCATGCCCAGGCGCGCTCATGAGCCCGTCACTCCCTCTCCGCGCCTGGCGGACATATCGAGAAGAGGGTCTTCGCGGCATCTGGTTCGGCGCATTGGCTGTACTCGGTTACAGGCGTCTGTTCCTCATGCGCAGGCCGCTATGCACGCCGATCCCGGCGAGCACGTCCTCGCTCCCTTTGGCCATTGCGTGGTTGGGTGCCGGCGATGTGGAGGCTTACCTGGCGTTTCGCGGCGGGATGCGGGCTGAGGCTGTGTCTGCACGGTTGGATGCCGGTGATCGCTGTCTTGCGGCCTGGCACGCCGGATGCATCGTTGGGGCCATGTGGGGCTCAACCAGCGGCGTGCGATCGCTTTATCTAGGAAGGGATCTGGATCTTGCCCCAGGAGAAGCCTTTCAGTTCGATGTTTATACGGCTCCGGCGGCTCGCGGGCAAGGTATCGCCCCGTCCCTCACCATCGCCTGGCTGAGATACCTGCGAGAGAAGGGCTACTCGGCCGCCATTCAGCTGACGCTCCCCGAAAACCGCTCGGCCCTACGGGCCCACGCCAAGGTTGGCTATCGCGTCATCGGCATCGTACGCAGCATCCAGCTGGGACCATGGCGGGCCCACGCTCTCAGCCGGCCAAGGATGCTCTCAGATTCTTCGGTACGCCGGCTGAGGTCACGCGGCTGCCAATGACCTGGCCTTCCTCAGCCCAGCCGCTCCCTGGCTAGCGCCAGGGCCCCTGTGGCGGCATCGTCGGCGGGCTTCCCCAATGTTGCGCCAGGCAGGGTCGCCACTAGGGCGGCGCTGAAGTGATGACGGAGCGTGGACAAATGGGTGAACACGCCCCCCAGCATGGCTACCGGGGGGGATTTGAGCTCCAACGCCTGGGCCACCGCCGCCGCCATCGCCGCCAAGGCTGCGGCGTTGTGCTCCAGGATCGCGATCGCCTGCCGGTCGCCCTGCTCCGCCAGGCGGTTCACCAGCGGTGCCAGGCGGGCAAAGCCCGCAGCCCCGAAGCCGGGATCCACCACCATCGCCTTGATCCGCTGGGGCGCCTGGGGGTCGGAAGGATCCAGCCCCAGGCCTTGCCATAGGGCTGCCAGCAGGGGCGAGACCGGTTCACGGCCATCGGCCATCCGCAGGCTCAGGGCCAGGCCATCGCGGCCGATGTCCATGGCGGAGCCGGCACCATCCAGCAGCCAGCCCCAGCCGGCGCAGCGGTGTTCGCGGCCATGGCCGTCGCGGCCCACCGCGATCGTGCCGGTGCCGCTGATCACCACGATGCCGGGCCCCGCCGGAAAGGCCCCCCGCAGGGCAGTGCGCTCATCGCCGGTCACGCTCAGCCGCGTCAGGGGCAGCTCCAGGGCCGCCGCCGCCAGGGCCTGCCCTTCGGTCTGCACCGGGCTGCCGGCCTCGATGCCGCTGGCACCGACGGCCGCCGCGTCCAGCGCCGCCGCGCTCCAGCCTTCCGGCAACCGGGCCCGGGCTGCCTCCAGGCTCTCCCGCAGGGCGGCGGTGAATCGTGCCGGACCCTCCGGCGCCGCAAGATGCACCACCCCGGGTCCCTCCCCCTCCGCCAGCACCGAGCCGCCGCCATTGGCCAGCCGGCAGGTGGTGTGGGACTGGCCGGCATCGAAGCCCGCCAGCAGGACTGGATCAGATGCCGCTCCGGCGGGAGCCAGTGGGGATGGGTCGGCGGTGGCCGCCATGGTGGGCTCTGCTGGGGCTGGGGGTGGAGAAACGAGCGGCCGCGCGCGGGGCGTTCAGGCGGGATGGGTGGCTTCGGCGCTCCGAACTGCTCGGCCGCCAGCGGCGGCACGGGGGTCGCCGCTGGCGGCCACCGCCAGGGTGGCGAGGCTGAACAGGGCCACCAGCTGCACCTCAGGCCGGAAGAAGATCGTGTCGGTAAGGCCCTGCACGCCCAGCCCCACAAATACCGACACCGCCGCGAGGCTCGGCAGGGCGAGCAGCCCGTGGCCGCTGCCCTGGCTTAGGCCCGACCGCACGGCGGTCAGCAGGAGCCCTAGGCCCGCCAGTAGGCCCGGCACCCCCGCTTCCACCAGCAGTTCCAGGGGGATCGAATAGGCACTGAGGGCGTTGAACTTGGGCTGCTGGTAGAGGGGATAGATCAGGTTGAAGGCGGTGTTGCCCGGTCCGATCCCCAGCCAGGGGCGGTCGTGGATCATCTCCAGAGCAGCGGTCCAGACGTTGATGCGGAAGTTGTTGGAGCTGTCTTCGCGGCCGGCCACCAGGCTCATCACCCGCACCCGCAGCGGCTCCACCTGGGTGACCAGCACCACCAGGGCCACGGCCGACCCCACCAGGAGGAGCAGGGGCAGGGTGCGGCGCCAGAAGGGCGGCCAGTGGCGGGTCTGGCGCATCGCCAGCAGCAGCCCCAGCAAGCCCAGGGACGCCACCATGCCCATCCAGGCGCCGCGGCTGTAGGTGAGCACAAGCGCCACGATGCCCAGCACCAGCGAGGCCAGGGCGAAGAGGCGGCGCGGCAGGCCCTGCCAGCGCAGCAGCGCCACCACGGCCAGGGGCAGGATCGGCAGCAGGTAGCCGCCCAGCAGGTTGGGGTTGTCGAGGCTGCTGTAGATGCGCACCGTTCCCTCGGCCACCGAGTTGTTGTCCGACCAGCGGGCCAGTTCGCTGGAATCGGCATACAGCTGGCGGATGCCGATCACGCTGGTGAGCAGTTCGCCCGCCAGCAGGGCAGCCACGAGCCGATCCCACCAGACGGGGGAGCTGGCCAGCAGCTGGCGCATCAGGGCGTACACCCCCAGGTAGCTGGTGAGTTTCATCAGCCCCTTGGCCGCGGCCATCGGCACCGGTGAGAAGCCGGTGGCCAGCAGCGCCACGGCCAGCACCGCCAGCAAGGCCAGGTTGATCGGGCCAATCCGGCCGGGCGGGGTGCGCAGGGCCCAGAGCACCCAAAGCAGGCCGCAGGCGGCGATCAGCAGGCTCAATCCTGCCCGGGTGACCAGGGGCAGGCCCGCCAGCAGGGCAGCGAGCACAAGGCCGGAGATCAGTGGCAGGTGCTGAGTGAGGCGGCCCGCCGGTGAGCCCGCCAGCAGGCCCTGCCAGCGCAGCAGCAGGGGCGTGGGTGTGGCGGGTGAGAGCACGGAGAACCGGCGGTTTGCTGGGGATTATCGGTGCCGTCGGCCCGCCTTTCCACCTGGCTCACCGCCACGGTGGTGAGCCCCGGCAGCCCCGCCAGCGGTACCAGCCCGTTCCCCTGGCGATTTCAGGCGGTCGCCGCCCGGGCTGCGTCGGGACGGGAGGTGCCGCTCGCCCGACTGGCCCCACGGAATCCCCCCGGCCCTGGCCTGGCTCGGCGGCAAAGGGTTGGGCCCTGATCACCGTTTCACTCGGTTCCGCATCGGCTCTCCCCGTCCATCGATCTCCAAACGCGCCATCGGCCCGCTCCCCGCATCCAGCCCGGCAGCGTTCTGATGTCGGTTCTGTCTGCAGAGGTTTTATTGGACCCGATCCGCGGCCTTCGCGGGGCCTCACACGGGGTCTCTGGGAACTGCCGTTTCAGGGCGCGCCGCCTTCCGCCCCCGCCGCTCCTGCCGCCTGCTCCAGCGTTTCCAGCGATGGCACCGCCGTGTGGTTGCGCCGGTAGAGCACCCGGAACACCGGCAGCCCCTGGGTCAGCACGAGGCGCTCCCGTTCAGTCGGCACCGGCAGCGGGTTGGAGGCCCGCCAGGGCCGGCTGTCCTCGGCGGGCCGCTCAAAGCAGCCGCTGGCTTCGCTTAGCGCCACCATCGGCGCGATCACGGCCTCCACATCGCTCTGGAGGAAGAGCTCCGCGCCGGGCTGCAGGGCCGCGGCGATCGCCCGAAGCAGGGGAGGTTGCAGCACCCGCCGTTTGTGGTGGCGCACCTTGAACCAGGGGTCCGGAAACTGGATCGACACCCGCCGCAGCAGGCCGCTGGGGAGGGCCGCCAGCCAGTCCTCCAAGCTCACGTTGGCGTTGCAGAACAGAAAGTGCAGGTTGGTGAGGCCCAGGCCGATCCGCTCGGCTTCGGCCGCCTCCACCAGGGGCCGGCGGATCTCCACGCCCAGGTGGTTGTGATCGCTCTGCAGCGGTGCCAGGTCCAGCAGGAAGCGGCCGCGGGCGCAGCCGATGTCGAGAACGATGGGTTGATCGGGCTGGGCGAACAGCTCGGTCGGCGGCGGCAGGGGCCGCGGCTGCTGGTGGACACGGCTGAGCGGGTTGACGTGCTGCCGCACCCCTCAGCCCTCCGGCACGAGGAAGCCCCAGCTGGCGGTGTAGCCATGCAGGTGGGTGGTGCCACCCACCGGCCCGATTTCACCATTGCAGAACACACCGGCGATCGGCAGCTGGTCAAAGGCCTCGCGGCAGAGGCTCACGTCGCCATCGGGGTGCCCGTAGAGGCCCCGGCCCCGGCCGAGGCAGGCGAACAGCAGGGCGGCCAGGGGTTCGGCAGGCCGCCGCGCCGCCTGGCGCAGCAACTGGCGTGATTCCTGCCGGGAGGCGTCCGCATCTCGCAGCTGGAACTGCACCTTCTGGCCCACCCGCATCCGTTCGCCCACCGCCACGGCGCCGTTGCGGGGGTCCACGCCGATGAGGTTTCGCACCAGGAAGGCCGGCGGCTGCTCCCCGCTGCGGTCCAGGCTGAAATCACTGCGGGCCACGCCCAGGAAGAGGGAGTGCTTCACCTGCTCCCGCTCGGCCGGATTCAGCCCGCTGAGAATGGCCTGGAGTGCCTCCACCGGGCTGCGGCGCTCGTCCCCCTGGCTCACCTGCAGCACCACATTGCGCTGGGCCTGCTCCACCTCCAGCACCGGACCGATCGGCCGACAGCCCTGGGCCACCATCGGTTCCAGCCGCCAGGCGCCGCCGATCAGGCAGCCCACCGCTCCACCGCGCACCTGGTCGCCGAACAGCAGGGAGCCATGGGGAGCGCTGTGCTGGCCGGCGATGCCACCCACCTTGGCCACGTCGGGATAGGCGTAGTCGAGGCCGCCGATCAGGTCGTTCACCGCGCCGCAGCCCGGATCCACCAGCAGCAGCATCGCGTTGATGGTGTCTGCTACGGCCCCCACCTCTGCTCCGGCGCCCACGGCCGTGCGCCACGGTTCGGCCGGGCCATCGAGGTCCGGCAGGTCGGCGGTATCCAGGCAGAAGGGATGGAGCTCGGCGCCGGGCAGGCGCAGCAGGGTGAGGCTGAGGGCGGGCTCGTGCTCGAGCTCCCGCGCCACTCCTGCCGCGTCGGTGCCGACCACGCCGCCGCCCAGGCAGCCGATCCAGTGGCGGGCCTGGAGTTTCTGGCGCAGCAGCGGCAGCAGGCGGGGCAGGTCGCTGGCGTAGCTGGCCGAGGCGAACACCAGGGCCAGATCGGCCGGGCCAGCGCCCGCCAGCTGGCGGGTCAGATCCTCCACTGCCGCCTGCAGGGAGGGGTCGCGGGCCAGGCCGGTGCGACACCAGGCGCCGCTTTCACGCCGCGCCAACCAGGGGAAGGAGGGGAAGGCAGCCATGGCCGGACCCTAGGCCCTGGCGGGGTGAGCGGATAATGGCGCCTTACCGCCCCTGATTGTCCGTGCCGGATCCCTTGTATCGCTCCCTGGTCTGGCTGGCGGTTCGGTTGGGGTTGCTGTTTGCCGTGGGCTTACCGCTGGTGCTGCTGGTCTGGACCTCGCTGCGACGGGAGGGGGCCCTGCGGCGGCTGCTTGGGCTGTATTGGAAATCGGCCAGCTTGCTGCTGATCGGCCTGCTGCTGCTCACCAACCAGGCCCCGCTGGGCTTCGCTCTGCTGGTGGCGGCCCCCCTGCTGCTGGTGGTGGTGCTCTGGTTCTGGGTGGATCTCAACGAGGAGCTGGCCGATTTCCCCACCTGGCGCGGCCTGCCGCTCACCGTGCGGATCTGGCGTTGGAGCCTCACCTTCTATTGCCTGGCCCTGGCAGCCCTGGCCAGCACAGCTCTCTCCTGCCTGACGGGCGGCTTGGACCGCCCGGTCTGCGCTGCCTGGCTGGAAGCCCCCGGCCAGCTGCACGGCGTGCTGGCCCAGATCTTCGGCTTCGTGTTCGGCGGTCGCTGGACCCCGGGGGTGGCCGGGTTCCTCGGCTACGCGGGCCTGGCGGGCTACGCGGTGGGCCTGCTCCAGTGGCTGCTGGTGCGCCTGCCCCGCCAGGGGCGCGTGGCCGGCGAGTTCTGAGGGCCCCCGTTGCCATGGACCCCTTGAAGAGCCCCTCACCACCGGATCCGCCGCCCGGAGCCACCATCGCCACCGAACGGCTCCTGGCCCGCCTGGAGGCGATCAGCCGAGAGCGGCCCGATCGGGTGTTGCGGCTCTACGGAACCGTGCCGGCCCTGACTGCCGAAGCTGGCACGCAAGCCGGCGAGCACTCCGAAGCGGTCACCTCGTCCGTGGAGCCCTTCGAATTGGTGATCTACCGGGGCTTCTCCAGCAGCACCACCCACCCCACCGCCTTCGACCCCGACCAGCCGGCTCTCGGCACCGCGGCGCGGATCGAAGCGGCCGAGCTGCTGCGGGGGCCGCTCAATCCCGCCGCTGAGGAACGGCTGGCCGGCCCGGCGGCAGTGGAGGCCTTTCTGGAGCCGACGGGCTGGGGCTGATCAGCCCTCCAGCACCGCCACGCAGCGGCCGCACAGAGTCGGGTGGGCGGCGTGCTGGCCGATGTCGGTTTCGTAGTGCCAGCAGCGCTCGCACTTGCTGCCCTCGGCGCGGGCGATGCGGGCGGTAAGGCCGGCTTCGCTTGCTTCGGCCAGCACTTGGGCCGGTGCCTCGCCACCGACCCGCAGGGCGGAGACCAGCAGCCAGTCGGCCAGGTTGTCGACCTCGGGGTGATGGCTGTGCGCCAGCAGGGCCAGGGCCTCCGCCACCGGGCGAGCTTCCTCGCCGGGAGTCAGCTCCAGCTGCACCTGGGCCTCCAGGGAGGAGCCGATCGCCTCCACGGCAGCCTGGTCTGCACCGCTCGTTTCGGCGCCTGCTTTCACCGCCGGTTGGCGCCGGCAGGCCTCTAGGAGTCGGTTTACCCGCGGCCGCAGGGTGAGCAGCAGCTCGCGCACGGCGGCATCGGTGGCGGCGCTGTAGCCCCCGTCAGCGCCCGCTTGCCACTCCGCCGGCACCGTGGGCCAGCCCCGCTCGAACACCGAGGCTTCGGCCACCGGATAGGGCAGGTTCTGCCAGATGTCCTCGGCCATGTGGCAGAGCACCGGCGCGATCAGGCCGGCGAGGCGCTCCACCACCAGGTGCAGCACGGTCTGGCAGCTGCGGCGGCGGAAGGAATCGGCCGCACTCACATACAAACGGTCCTTGGCGATATCGAGGTAGACGTTGGAGAGATCCACCACGCAGAAGTTCTGCAGGGCCTGGAAGAAGCGGTAGAACTCAAACCGCTCAAAATCGGCACTCACCCCCTCAATCAACGCCGCGGTGCGCTGCAGCATCCAGCGATCCAGCAGGGGCAGCTCGGCGATCGGCACCGCATGGCCGCCATCGGTCTGGGATCGGGGATCGAAATCGTGCAGGTTGCCCAGCAGGTAGCGGGCCGTGTTGCGCACCTTGCGGTAGACGTCGGCCAGCTGCTTCACGATCCCCGGCCCGAGCGGCACGTCGGCGGAGTAATCCACCGAGCTCACCCAGAGGCGCAGCACATCGGCGCCGTAGGCCGGATCCTGCTTCTCGTTCTTGCCGCCCTCCACCAGCACCGCCGGATCAACAACGTTGCCCAGGGATTTGCTCATCTTGCGGCCTTTCTCATCGAGCACGAAGCCATGGGTGAGCACCCGCCGGTAGGGCGCATCGCCGGTCACGGCCACGGCGGTGAGCAGGCTGCTCTGGAACCAGCCGCGGTGCTGATCGGAGCCCTCCAGGTAGAGGTCGGCCGGGAAATTGAGGGGGGTGCTGGCGGAGGCTTCCGCATCAGTGCCATCAGCAGACCCGGCCTGCCCGGGGTCAACGCCGGCCGAAACACCCGCCGCGGCCTCGCCCGCTGACGTAGGCCCCGCCTCAGAAGTCGCCTGCGCCGCAGCGACCCCAGTCTGCGTCAACGCCCCGACGACGGCTGCCGGGCCAGCGAGGGTGACACCCCCTTCTCCCGCAAGCGGAACCCCGCAGCTGCCGCCAACGGCGTCGGCAGGCTTCGCCGCAGCCGCCAGCCCCCCCAGCACCCCCGCCCAGGAGGAGCCGGAGTCGAACCACACGTCCATCGTGTCGGTGCCCTTGCGCCACTGGTCGGCCTGGTCGGCCCAGGCGGGCGGCAGCAGGCGGGCCTCGTCGCGCTCCCACCACACGTCGGAGCCGTGTTCGGCGATCAGGGCCTGGATGTGGGCGAGGGTGTCGGCGTTGAGCAGCACTTCGCCGGTTTCGCGGTGATAAAACACTGGGATCGGCACGCCCCAGGTGCGCTGGCGCGAGATGCACCAGTCGCCGCGGTCGCGCACCATTGCCTCGATCCGGTTGCGGCCGCTCTCCGGCATCCAGGTCACGGCGTCGATCGCCGAGAGGGCCTGGTTGCGGAAGCCCTCCACCGAGGCGAACCACTGCTCGGTGGCGCGGAAGATCGTGGGTTTTTTGGTGCGCCAGTCGTAGGGGTAGCGGTGGGCGTAGCTCTGCTCCGCCAGCAGGGTGCCGGTGTCGCGCAGGGCGGCCAGGATGGCGGCGTTGGCGTCCTTGAGCACGTTGAGGCCGGCGAAGGGACCCGCTTCGGCGGTGAGGGTGCCGCCCTCATCCACCGGGCAGAGCACCGCTAGGCCGTGCTTGCGGCCGGTGTTGAAGTCGTCGACGCCATGGCCCGGGGCGGTGTGCACCAGGCCGGTGCCCGATTCGGTGGTCACGTAGTCGCCGCCCACCAGCACCGGCGCGGTGCGATCCAGCAGGGGATGGCGGTACTTGATCCCCTCCAGCGCCTTGCCCTTTACGCTGAGCAGGGGCTCTAGGGGGCGCTCCAGGGTGCTGCGCAGGCTGTCCACCAGGGCCTCGGCCACCACCAGGTAGCGGGGGGCGTCGGCGGGGGCGGAGCCATCGCGGCAGATGGCGTAGTCGAGCTCGCCATTGACGGCGACGGCCAGGTTGGCGGGCAGGGTCCAGGGGGTGGTGGTCCAGATCGCCACGAACAGCTGCTCGCGGTGGTGGTGATCGGTGGGG
>Ga0114973_10000477_pt1 | contig 30272 bp, 31 predicted proteins | sample M_140807_MF_Meta_FD_87025 | JGI IMG/M metagenome (GOLD analysis project Ga0114973, IMG submission 87025) | Freshwater microbial communities from Lake Montjoie, Canada to study carbon cycling - M_140807_MF_MetaG | ecosystem: Environmental > Aquatic > Freshwater > Lake | place: Lake Montjoie... | reverse complement strand
TAAGAAGGAATAGAATCAATTTTCAAAGAGGGGGTGGACCTTAAAGACATGGGGCTTGAATCCGATCGAACTTATCTTATCGCTACCTGATAAGCCAACACCATTTGCCTTTGCCTCTGCTGGTGGTTGTTGCTGGGGCTGCGGGGGCGGGGTCTGGGCTTTTGCCCCTGTATGTTTAGGATCTGATTCAGTTGAATCAATATCAATTGAAAAATCTAAATCTTTTCCGCAACATCTAGCCTTTAGGTGTTTGTGATTAATCGCACTATAAATAATCCCTAATAATGATATAAATAAGCCTGTGCCACCCAAGGCTGAACCGGTGTCCATACTATTCTTAATTAGAATAATCCAGGAACTGTTAGGCTAAGAGATTCAATTATACTATCGGGTGGTGGAAGGACAATCCCTAACTCCTGTAAAGCCTTCCTACGCCCAAGCGTATATCTCCATATATAATCCTCTTGTGTAATTCCACGCAATGAATATTCTTGATTTGATATCCACTGGGCTTGTTTTGCCCATAAACGCGCTGCAACACGTTTATTACCTTTTGACAAAATAGCAACCCAAAAGAGTTCTGCCCATGCTTCTGTATCTGCCTCTACCTCGGCAATATCAGTTTTTGTATCAGTGCAGGTTGCATGTAAGAGTTCATGAATAAGAACACGGCAAAACTCTTGTTCCCTGTAGATAACAATACTCTTTGTATCACATGGCAGAGTATATCCACCATTTACATTTCCTTTATCTGGTTTCCCCATTGCAGGAAAAAGCCTTTCTTTTTTTGAAGCAAACCAAACAACACGGAATGATGTGTGTATATCGACCGCCTTAAATATAAATGCAAGTTGGTCCCAAGGTATCACTGTATCTGGATACACAAGGGCGAGTATTTTTACATAAGGTTTACGAGTGTAAGGACCTACATAGTGATTATAGGGACCTGTCTTACATATCAGCCTCGCCTTTCCTGATGTATAATCTTGAAGAACATCTCGTTTTAACTGATTTACATCAAATCCAGTGGTATGAGCTTCCTTATGAATATGTAATAAATCATCCATTGTTGGTTCGTCATACACCCATACAAAAGATCCGCTTTTAAGACGTATACCTACCTCTTCTACAATCGTATCAAGTATGAGTGGCATCTTTCTTTGTCTTTCGTTCTTTTTTATTTGCCTTTCCATTCACCGGTGTTTCTTGTAAAGGTGTAGAAGGTGCTAATGCTTGACGTAAAGAACACAAATAATTTTCCCATAAAATAGGAATACGATACGAAGGAACAGTTTGACCTGACCCTGTAAATGGTTGCTTAATACATACTTTCGCAACCGCCTTTCGTTTCTCAGGTGATAAGTCCAATGTATCAATTGCAAAGAGCCAATGATGAAATCCATCCATCCATCGAATATTTCTGTGAAGTAATGCGTAGACAATTGACCTAATCTTTTTTACGTCACTTAATTTTGGATGTGTTTCCATCCATTTCTTACAAATAAACTGAATTTCATATTCCAATGTAGGCACAGATTCGACATTTGAATGTTCACATGCTGCATCCCGTATCGTGTCTAAAGAAATATCCCTTCCTTGACCTGCAACTGGTATTTCAAGACACCAATCTGCTATACGAAGTGGCAAAGGATGTTCACTTGTCATCCATACAACAGTATCATGATGATTTTCTTCCATAAAGGCTTGTAATAGAATAATTGACTCACTGCTTAACAGGTGTGCATGATAAAATACAAGACATCTTTGCACATGCCCATTACTAAGAACCTGACTTCCTCTCCCCCATTTTAAAAGAATAGAACGAATATATTGTTTATCTTGCAATGACATACGTGAAATATCAAACCCCCAGTGAAGTATTGATATTTCCATGGGTAAGAGTGCTTTTTCATCTGAAGCATCATCATCTCCTTCTGCAACTTCTCCTCCTTGAAGAGGTGCATTCCACAATTGGGTCTTGGGTGCGTAGATCTGACCCATTGATATGGCCCATTCACGAAGCTTTGCTTGTAAAGATACGCGTTTTCCACATCCAGGAGGACCCCTCCAACATGTTGATACAATCTGACTCATTAAATATCTTCAACACATATGCTTTAACCTACAGCAAGGGCTAAACAAACATGAAGCCTACAAGGGAGGAACCATGGAATGGACGATACCTATTCAAAAATTAGAGTTGGAATACATTAATATCGGACATCATTGGACAAATATTCAACGCCGGGGAGATTATATACAAAAGCCAATGGCACCTCTTTCCTATTTTGGACCCCAATTTCGTCTACCATCCTTATCCATCCTTTTTCCACCCCTTAGCATACTTGAACACAATCAAGCATCTGGGAAACTTGTATTTGATATGGGAGAGTCAAGCCTTGCAAATATAAAGTTACTCGCCTTACAGGAGACCCTTGTTAACGCAATCCTATATTATCAAGCTTCCTGGTTTAAAACTTCCTATACGAAGGAAGATATTCAACAGGGGTTTGTGCCTATTTTTCAAGATAACAAGCTTATATTGCACTGCCCCATAGTGTCAGGCACAAAAGGAATCCCATATTATAAGAAAGGTGTGTGGGCAAAGAATATAACGAATCAAGATATTACACCGGGAACACGTATTCGTATTGCAGTAAAGATCCATGGTATTTCTTTTTTACATAATTCTATAAATGATTTACGTTGGAGTGGGAGATGTCGCCTTCAACATAGGATTACGGGAATCATATATATGAAGTAACTTATGCTGCATACCTTAGTCGCAAATTCATTAAGGTTATTGCACCTAATGAAAATAGAATCGAACCACATATGAAGATAAGCAGTATATTTTCATATAGGGAATCGTTTGGTTGCGCATATAATGCATATGATATAACATATAACAAAAATCCCAGTGTAACAGGCCAGAATATTTTTCCATACGACGGGAGGTTGTATTTATTTCCAAGCGATAACGATACGATAGGAGGAAGTGATAGTCCAGCAATACCGAGAATACCAAACAGGTAACTTATATTTCGTTTTAATGAATCAGACATACTCTGCTTATGTAAGCGAAAGAGATACACTATATGTTCCTACATAGTTTGAAAAACTCGCAAGTGCGTATGCTAAAAATACTAAATTAAATATATAAAATGCTTTGTCTTTTGAAGAACTAGCATTTATATTCATAAAGAAATGGAGTAATCCTCCAGCAATAAGTAAAGATCCTATGCTATAAATTGGAAGATAGATACTTGCCCTTTGTGATACTGGATACTCTCCTGCACTTCCATTGTTCACAATTCCTAATGTGCACAAAGATGCAAATACTACAAAGATAGGCACAAGAAGCGGTGTTATGAATTCAGCAACTGTCATATTTACTTAATATATGGAATATATTCTATGGTATATTCTATGGCACATGTACTTGATTCAGACTTAGATAGATTGACCCGTGAATCATGATAAACGTAAGTAATACAATATATAGAAGAAATAAATAGTTATTGTAAAGTGTATTTGTATTCACAAGTAAGTAACATACAAAATATAAGAACATAAGTGATCCAATCCAAGCATAAAAGGAGCCGGATGTAAGAGTCGCTATATTTAAGACTGTTGCAGCACCTCTATCTATGGTAGCGGACATTACAGTCACTGTAAATAAAATCAAGCTGACGCCTATTGTAACAGCAAAGAGTCCTGGATATTTTTGCAGAAACTCTGTAATGTTCATCATCCTCTATTTAGAATCAGGAGTTAGTTTTGGATCATCACGACTTATAGGGTCCATTTTTGGGTCAAAAAACGATGGTAAATAAACAAGAGATAAGAGGACACCAACTGCTATATTTAAAAAAGCAGGCATATAATTTCCCTGTGATGTTACAGTTCTTGAAGAAGGATTTGCCATCTTTCCTTACTACTATGTAGCATGAAAACCACCCGTAGGGTTGTAAAAAAAAGACATACCAGAAGACATGGAAAATGGGGCTATCCTGGACCTCGACAATGTCATCCAAATATAAAACCAATAGGAGGATCCTGCCTTCCACCTCATATCTTACAGAAAGCTGCTATGAAGCTTGGACTTAGAAATAGTAGTGCCCTTGCAAAAACCCTTCATGTTTCTCCGGAAGATCAGAGAAGCTTTCTGTATGCTCTTCCTTTATCATCAGAAGAGCATTTACAACTTGAAAAGACATATTTACGCCCAAAACAACCTGACGAATGGAAAGATGATCCAGACACTTGGTTAGATTCAAATAATATAAAAGATGTAATGAAGCAATATGAAGTGAAGTATAAAGACTTTTTATTCCTCGGGCCCTATCCTATTGATTTTGCATCACCCGACAAATATGCGGATAAGACGCAATGTCTGGTGAAGGAAATGTGTGCACTTGATTTGGATAAAAAAGAGATTGAAGGCAAACGGTATATTGGTATTATTTTCAATTTAGATAGACATGACCAAGGTGGAAGTCATTGGGTAGCAGCATTTATTAATATCCCTAAAAATTTTTGCTATTATTTTGATTCCTACGGAATGGAACCCCCTCCCCCTATTCATAAATTCATGCAATGGTTGACTATACAAGAGCCTAACATGGAGCTTGGGTGGAATGGAGTTGATTTTCAAAGGTCGAATACTGAGTGTGGAATGTTTAGTATGTATTTCATTGATCGCATGCTTGCAAACGAGCCATACCTTAAATTCTGTCGTAGTTCTCCCTCCGACGCTTTTATGTTATCGCTGCGTAAGTGGATGTTTGCTACGTAATATCTCTCCTTTTCTCTAAAAACCCATTGTAGAATGTCGACAACCCATCCGTTTTTACAAAGTGAAAATGGGACCATGCTACAACGAGTTTTATATAAGGATATTGTTCGCCGTTATGGAGGTGACTTAAATGAAAAGCAAGCGAGTCGTCTTATTAAAACCGTCAGTTACTGGACAGGGGAGGTATATCGTGTGCAAGGGAATAAACCCACTGAGTTCTTAAACAAGGAAGTATTTCGCCTTGTTCTATCTGACTACATGGGTTATCTAGAAAGGAATGAAAGGAGCTCTGTCCGCTCTGTAGTAACTGATATTGAAGAGGGACCTGGTATTGTAACAACAACAACACGCACAGAAGTTATTGAAGATGTTACTCGCATGGATGTTGGTAATGCTTTCACCGCACTTCAAGCACAAAGACAGGAAGGAAAGCAACCCAAGGTCGCACCGAGAGATTTCCGTATAGATATGCAAGATGAAGGGACGGTATCCCTTGATATATTTGAAAAACTTAAGAGGGAAAGGGAAGAAGAGGCAGAAAGAACTCTTGTGAAAAGGGAGGAATCAGAGAATCCTAACTCTTTTGTAAATGCTGTTGATATGTTTTCATCGCAATCTAAGAAAGCACAAGAGGAAGCAGAAGCTGCTTTTGCTGAAAGGGAGCGAAGTCGCCTTGTTGTGCGCGCATCACATGCAGAGTTACCAATGCCTCCTGATATGAGAAGCATTATCCTTGGAGACAGTGGAGGTATCGATAGAACCGTAGGAAAGGCAAAAGACCCATCCGAGCCACCGTCCACCTATGCAAATCTACCGCAAGCCATGATTACTCGTCAACCAGACATCATCTCTTATAAAGAGTCGGAGATCAATCTGTTTCTTACGAGTGCCGATAGGGATTGGTCAAGCGTTGGTGCAGGGACAAAAGATTCCCGCTATAATTTTACAATCCTCTTTGATCCTGCAAGTCTTCCTGTAACCAAACGAGGAACGTCAAGTGCCTTTGCGTCTCAGCGTCTTGTAACTCCCGGCTCTTTATCAAACACCGTGCTTGATAATTTAGATCAGAATGTAAATATATACCCCAATCTTACTGTTGCAAATCGCTTTCGTAACATTGTGCGCATTGAATTTGTAAAGGCTATTTTACCCGGTGAAGGCCTTGATATCTTACTTACAAAGACAAATGCAACTACATATGATTCTTCCTTAAACATGAATGTATTATCCTTCCCCTATATTCAGGTCCGTATTCCTGAATTAGAAACGAATAATTATGGGACAAATCAGGCTATTAATACTTCATTTGCCCTTTTACAATATGATGCAAACTGGGTGAATGATACAAACAATGAAGCACAAAGGGGGTATTTCGCAATGATACCTAAATTCCTAAAATGCCAAAAATCATATACACCTACTCCATTAGCAACCCTTCAAAAGTTAAGTTTTCAGTTCCAACGACCTGATGGGAGTGTCCTAAGCAGTATTCCTGATACTCTTTCTGTGAATACTATAATCCCTACAAATTCTATTTATAACGGCACAAATGGACTTATATCTTTTGGCGGTACACAACCTTTAATATATAAACGTGATGACAGTGTGGAAGCAAATGGCCCTGCTTATTACTGGATTGAAACAAGCATATGGTTTAATCAATATACGGTGTCGAAAGGAGATCGCATTGCAGTCAGGAATATAGGATGGGATATATTACAACAACCAGTAAATCCTGCAAATCCTACAAATCCAATATATGCAAGCGGACCAACATTTCTATCACAGATAAGTGATATGGTAGGGATGATACAAAATACAACGGGGCTTTTAGTGGCTGGAATCGGAACAATAATTGGGAGTGGCGCGGCAGCCGTTATGAAAGAAGGTCCTAATTCAAGTGGATATGCAAATGCTATCATTGTATCTGGTAAATTCACAGATCCAACCACTGGTGTAACAATTGCTGCAGCATCTCCTGCAGGTGTGCCTGATTTGGCAAGTGGATTTGCTGCTACAAATCCTATTACAAGCCCTTCTATATTCATGGCAACTACACCTGTCACCTCTGGAATACTCATTAACCTCAGTCACCAGACTCATATTGCGATGCGTATCATTACACGCGATGTTGACTCCACAGGTTTGATGCGACCTGATAATTTATAGAAAATAGATCATATAAACAGTAAGGATGCAATCTATCCCGAGTGCAGCCGCAACAGTTGGCTATTATATGAATCCATTTCAATATTCAACAACCCCGAAAGGGCAAATGTTAAATACAGATTACTTGAAAAATGCGACTCCTACCAAGGGTTTGCTAAATATGACACAACTTGATACAACCCAGATTGACAAAGCTATTAACACATGTAAGGCAATGAATACATTACAAAAGGTTAAAAATGTCAATAACAAAAAATCTGCAAATGAAGCTGGGTGTGGTTGGGTTACTCGTGCATTAGGTGGTGGGCAGGGTGTTTTTGGAAATTTTATGACTACATACGGTCCTATTCCAACAGATGCTGTAAATTATTACCCCCCTGGTGTTGTTAATTCTTCGCATGCAGATCAAAATAAGATACAATGTGGCTTGGATGTATGTGCACGACCTTCTACTGAAGGATTTGCTACAATTGAAGAAGATATTGATATACCTGCCTGTGCAAAGTACACACGCTGTCAAGATATAAAATATATGAATAGTCTTGGTGCAGAATGTGGATATTGCCCAGAAACTGGTCGCTTTGTTCCTACGAGTAAGGGTGTGGCTAAATATGCAAGTGCTCCCTGTAAATCTCTCCTTACAGATTATACAAAGTGCCCCATGTCATCTAAACAATCCAGTGTAACAGAAGCATTCACTACCCTTGCAGCCCTTGATGCTTGTTCTGCACCTCTTACAAGGGATTGTCTTATTCAAGCTGCAAAGTCAGCAGGTTGCTCTGCTGAAGGCACGTTGATTGCAAGTCTTTATTCTCCACAATCTACCTCTGCCTATGATGCTGATCTTCAACAAAAAGCATCCTACCGAATCTATCAAGCCCAAACGAATCCCATGACTGTAATGACAGATGGATCTGCTACAATTAATGCTGCCTTAGGTCAATTTACAAATCTCTATACCGCGACTACATCGGCAGATGCATCCGTAAGTGCAGCGGCACGTGATCTCTGTTTACAAACAAATGTGGAAGCATATAGTTTCTGTAATGATTTGACTGGGACAACGATTGTAAATGCAGAAAATATCGTTTGTCTCCAGCAAATGTATATAACTGCGGGTGGGAAGGTAACAGATGGTAAATACCCAACCTTGGCAAGCTGTAAGGGAAAGACCTTTGGTCAGTGTGGTATGTAAGGTGATTTTATATCGAATAATAAGTTTAATAACACTTACTATTTGGTATATAGTATATGAATAAAAAATTGAAAGCCATCACCCATAAGAAAACAGCATAACTCTACAAAATTCAAGTTTAATCATAAAATGAATAGACTTGAATATTATGATAGACAAAAGGAAGCTTGGGAAGAAAATGAAGTAAATGAAATTATAGACGAATATAATACAAAAGAAATGACTATTTGCCAACTTGCTGATATTCATCGTAGAACACCAGGTAGTATATCTTATAAATTAAAAAATATTGGTGTTATTCAACATAATACAATGTCAAGAGGATATTCTGAATATAAAAGTAGCGATTTGTACAAAGAAGTTGTTGAAAAGGGCAAAATTGCAGATTCTGAGAAAAAAATAAAGAAAGAAACTAAGCCTGTAAAGGAAATAAAGAAAGTTACGGTTGAAACAATAGGGTTAGCTACATTATTAAATGAAATAAATGAATTAAAAAGGGATGTTAAAGAGATGCTTTCTCTTATGAACTCTTTATATGACTTCGAGACTACATCTATTCACTGAATACAAAGGGTTTGCTTGGAAGACCTGCATCCGCTCCCTCTTGCACCACACTTGCCGATCCAACCCTATTATCAGGTGTAGGGAGTTTCCCAGTCTTATGTAAATTATACTTTACAGGAAGAGTGCTGCCCTTTTCAAAGACAGGAACTGCAAGGAAATTCCCACGCTTCTTAAATGTTAATTCAATTGCCTCGAACTCTTTTGGTGCACTAACTGCAAGGGGGGGTCCCCTATTTGCCTGATTCGCACCATTTGCCTGATTTGTCTCATCTTGCCCACCTGGTAAATATGCCTCAGCATCTACTGCATCTTTAATATCCTGTTTATCCTCTAATTTCTTATAAATAGTTGCTGTCATGGCAATATCAGTTTCAAGCACGGGGTGAAAGGCATATTCACCTGATGGACCATCCAGAGTAATACAATCTACTTCATTCTCTGCCTGATTTACTAAACAATCCACTGCACTACGTTTCATCAGATTTTGAATTGCATTCAGAACCTTTTTCTTTCGTTCACTTAATGTATATAAATGTTCATCTGATGTGATAATGTATTGTTTTACACCATGGGGCACTTCTATACCCAAGGTCGCAGCCTCTTGGGGCGTCTTTCCATCTCCAATACGCACTGTTTCAGGAATTGTATCACCAGGATTACGTAAACTATCAGGTGGGAACACTGAACAATACGTAAACACTTCCACTGTCCTTTGATTCAGGGCAACATCAGGATTATAATCTAAATCAATATGCGAGCAAATACGAACGGCACGTCCTTTCACCTGGTCTGTACGCACATGATTCCAATATGGTTCCATAATATGGACTCGGCGAACATTTCTCAAGGACAACCCTTCAGCTCCCGCGCTTGTGATACAAAACACAGCGCATAATTCTCCACGTAGATTGCCAGTGTATCCTGCTTTTTCCAGCACACGAGACATATCCCCAGAAAGCTCGGTGAAACGAGATCCCTCTTCTGCGTTGGGATTATATTTAGCATTAAATACACGTAAGGCTGCTACCCTCTTTGCCCTTTTATCACCACCTGTAAAAGAGAGGAATCGCTTTGTTTGCGGGGCTTCTGCGCTGGCAGATGCAGCGCTAAGCCTTTGAATGGTTTCAGGGGTAAAATTACGACCATCATCAGTTATATCAATTCGTTCAAATTCATTGATCTGTAAGACTTCCTGAAAAATACCAATACCTTCCATTTCAAGAAACTGACTATAGACTAAATTACTACCAGGAGAATCTAAGATACGTTTCAAGATCTCTGCATATTTAGGACTATATTTCTCTAATCCCTCTGGGTTTGTAGGAAGACCTGCTTGAAAGTCCTTTACAACGGTTGAATCCCCCTTCCTTGGATATAAACGCAAACGTTTATCAGCAAATTCACGTAGACACTTCTTTGATTCAGCAGTTGCTTGTTGGTAAGTCTTTACTTTAAAGACAGAAGAGGGAAAGACTTGCTTTATAAGGTCTTTCACGGTAATAATATTCAAATCGTTCACACCTTCCGTTACAACATGTAAAGTATCTTTTAGTTCAACCATACGAAAGCGCACAGCCTTTGTCGAAGCAACAGCAGCAACCCTTATATGTAAATCAAGAAGACCCTTTTGTACTTGGTCTTTTTCAACATTTGGAAAAAAGGCAGTGTCCTGAAATGTACCAGCTGCACATTCTCCCTTTCTCATAGCCTTTGCTGCCATAGCTGCAGATGCACCTGTTACTGCTAAAGCAGATGGCTTAGGAGTGGTTTCCAATAAGACTGGAAGTATTTGTTGTTGTTCAAATGCAGTCGCTGCGGCCATGTCTCCACTTGCAATAATTGCCTGTAAAGCCTCTTTCTCCTCCTCTTTTTCAACCGCTTCATCCTCTGCTGCAGCAGCCTTAACGTCTTCATTAGCATCGTCAGCGACTGTCTCGTCTCCTACGTCAGCATATATCTCTTGCTCTTCCTCTTTTTCATGCAATTCAACCTCGAGCACATCCTGTATTGTCCCAGGACGAGGACGAATAATATCAGGGGGGAAAACAAAATTACCAGATTGCCTGGAAGACATCCTATAACTATTCGAACCCTTTGATGATACTAAATCATGTAATTCTGCCCACAACGATGCCATTTTTCCTTGGATCACAGGCCCTCCTGTTTGCTTTGTCCTTTCATTTTGAATTTGTAATTCTTCACCTCGAACATTACAGTATTCAGCCATAGAATAGGATGAAAAAGGTACTTGAACTAACTCATCCTTTGTTACAAGAGGCATAAGCTCCTTTTTATTTCCCTTATAATAAGATATCAACCCCTGAATACGTTTACGTAATACCATATGATTCATTAACTTAGTCTCATCCTTCGGATCAATAAAATACTTTTGAAACTCTTCCCCTACAGGAGGTAAGATTGGCTCTGATACATATTTCACACTATCTTTTGTAATACTAAATCCCTGCTGTGTCATTGTTTTAGTAAACTCATCCACTACTTGGTATAAAGTAGGTGTTATAACATCTGGATCAACTCTCTGAATCCCATCACCCTCCTTCCTCATCCCCTCAGGGAGAATTGTAAACATAACCTGAATGTAATTTGAAATAGGCTTTGTCTCTACAAAATCTACATAGGGATGTCCTTGAAGATAATCAGTAATTATTTTATTATGAACATCACTTGACGGAGTCATTTGCATCTTTACAGTGTGAATATAACCACCTAAGAGGTTCATTAAGATAGCAATTTCTTCAGGAAAGTTAATTAAAGGTGTTCCTGAAAGACCTATAATTTTAGAATTCCTTGCACCTGTAAGAAGACGATAGAGTAAATATCCACGTTTATAATTCTTAGATTGATTACAAAGAGCAGGCTTCCATTCAGAAGGTGTAACTGACTCTACAGGGATCTTACGTCTACTGTGATAGCTTGGTAGGGAGGATAAATAGGGTTCGATCGTTCCTTGCATAAGGCGAGTTAAATTGTGAATTTCGTCAATAACAATAACACTATCATCGAAATTTATAAGGGACCCATCTGCTTCAGGAATCTTACATGCAATCCTCTTTAGCTTAGTTGCACTAATACCGTTATAATTAATAAATTGAATACGACTGGATATTTGTGCTTGAAGTTGTTTTTGAATCTGTTCTTTTTCACTGGGAGTCTTATCCTTGAAATTTGGCTTGACACCATCAAATTCAGGAACCCAGACCTCTTTATTCTTTGAAAGATACTCATCTGTAAGACCAAGAATCTCTTTGGCAAATATACGAGTCATAGGATCAGATGCACTTAATTGAATCCAATGATTTTCTGTTCTGAAATGACGAAAGCCACAAAAACTTACTTCGCGAATAAAATTATCACGAAGCGAGAATGGCGTCATAACAATAATCTTTTTGCGACTGACTGAAAAAAGTGCTTCCGCTGCAGCAATTGCAGAACATGTCTTTCCTGAACCAAGTCCATGATATACAAGGATGCCACGATAAGGACCTGCGTTTTGTAAATAATCACGCACAAATTTCTGGTATTCATACATTTCCACCTTGGCTTGTTCGCCACTACTCATTTTCTTACATGCATCATAGTCAAGCTCTGTCACTGTCCCCTTTTTCATGAAATCAGCATTTACATACATCTCATTTATTTTTGATTGAAACGATATACGTGTTTGAATAGGAAAGATCTTATTATCCTTTTCATATGTATCGGTATGTTCTGATTCATAGTTCTGTTGGGCGTATTTTTCTAAAGTATCATATTTGGAAAAATCTTTTTGTTCTACAACCTTCACTACAGGCACCTTGGCTACAGGTACCTTGGCTACAGGCACCTTGGCTACAGGGACCTTGGCTACAGGGACCTTGGCAACAGGGACCTTGGCAACAGGGACCTTAAGGGTAACATTTGGCTTAGGTGCAAGAGCCTCTAATTGTTCATCTTCGACTTTGACAAGTGATCCAATAATTTCACTTGTCTCCCCTGGTTCAAATTGTTTTTGATCCTCTGTCGATACTTGGGTAATTTTAGGAGCCTTCGAGCCCTTGGCCCCAAATGTAAATACATGCCTTGGCATTCTAACATCAGCTTCTAACAAAAAATCATGTTATGCAACGCTTATGTCCTATTACTAATATCTACTCAAATGCTAATAATGCAAGTCGTGATGCTTCTTGTTCTGCCACCTTTTTATTCCGTGCTGTTGCTGTGGCAAGTATCTTTGTTGCATCCATTGGATCAATTACTCCCATAACAAATGTTCTATCATGGGGTGGACCTGATACTTCAACTTCCTTATATTTAGGAGGTTGGTGATACTTGGCTTGAAATGTTCGTAGAAGTTGATCCTTGTAATTTGTATCATCCGTTATAAGCTCGACAAAGTTAATATGCTTCTGCATAAGATTTATTAAGAAACGAGTCACGATAGTAAATGCTAAGCCGGGGTTCTCTGGTGTTTCAAAATTCTTATATAACGCATGCACCCATGCTTCAAGTAGACTGCCTAAGAGACGTAAATTACCCCTACCTCCTTGACATACTTCCTCTACATGCCTACTTACTACAATCCATGGTTCAAGTCCCATTTTCTTAGCAAGAAGTCCAAGCATTTTATTATTAACTATTCTTGTTCGAAGTCTTGTTAAGAATCCTTCACCCTTTCCGGCGTATCTCTCATATAAATACAATGCAACAACACATCCCAATAGGGAATCTCCCGCAAACTCACATTCCTCATTGTCAGCATCTTGAAGCGGCAGACAATCGGGAGGTCTCTCTATAAGTTTTTGGCCTGTCCCCTCTTCAGCCTCTTGTGCAGCCCATTCATCCGTTCGATCTACATATGATTTATGCACACATGCTTGACGAAATAAGTCAGGTTTAGGTGGGAGTTCCTTAATACCATATCGTGTAAGTATCACAGTAATATCAGCATCTGTAATAATTTTATTTCTTGGATTCCAGGGATTAAATACTTTTTGCTCTGACATTTCCTCGCTGACCGATTTAGATGGCATCGCCAAGTTCAACTTTATCTACAGGATATACAAAAGCAGAAAGAAGAAGGCTATTTCCTTTAAATGAAACTCTTAAGATTCGATCTATTAAAGATGCTGCTTTGCATAGCTATATTTCCATCTTTGGAGAAAAGTTTGATATACGATCTTGTGTAAAAGATAAGGATCCTAAGGATCCCAAGGATCCCAAGGATCCCAAGACCAATGCCAATGATCCCAAGGCCAATGCCAATGATCCCAAGGCCAAGGATCCCAAGGCAAATGCCGAACCCAAAGATCCTAATCCTACAGATCCTAATGCTAATGCCAACGATGTCGCTCCTGCATCATCACTGGAAAGGTATGATGTTGTATTTACACAACCAAATGATGATGTGATACCATTAGAAAGTCACCCAGTAACATATCAAACACGTAAAGAGTTTGATAAGCTATATTTATCAGAAACGGACGAAAAGGGAAAAAAGCTTATGCGTAAACTTTACATGTTCATATTCGGTGATCAACGATTAAATACTGTAACAGATGATTTTAATGGTTTACGAATGGCTTTTACAAATTTAACTCCCTATGAAAAGGTCCCATGTCATGCAAATACTGCATTATTAGATGCCTTACGAGTTTCTATTGAATCCCGTATGAAACTCCTTAAAGAAGAGTTAAAACAATTACAAATGATATACATGGGTCCAAATTTAAATATTGATGTTAAAATGAAATTACTTTCTAACCTTACAACGTTTCTGCAAGTTCTAGTGGCAAAGAAACGTCATTGTATCTTATATTCGGATGAAGGTGGTCTGAGTATAAAAGAGGATGAAAATTTAGATTGGATATATCGTTTCTTAAAAAAGCATTGGTTACATTTACATAGCAAGAAAGTCCCTGAAACTCCAGAAGAAAAGAAGAAGTATTATGATGAAATAAGAGCATCAGTAGATGTGGCAAAACAGGATAAACAATCATCCCAATCAGCATATGATGATTTAATAAGAATCGCATTAAATGAATATTATAATTTAGAATCAACTCGTAATAGGGAAAATAAACTATTCACGAAACTTAAGAGCCCGCATGTAATTGATAATATTAATGCAGTTCAAAATGGATTAATCGTGGATGGGAAACCCCCGCCCCTTCAAACTGGAGGAGACGCAGAACCAAAGGCAGATGATACAATTGATGATATTCGTGAAGAAATAGGACGAGTAATTCATACAGCAATGAATCATCTAAAACTATTAAAAGCAAGTGATCGCGAAGAGGCTCTTTCTACAACCCTTGAAATTCTTACAAGAAAGGGTGATTCCCTTGAAGATGCTTTTGCATCAATTCATTATGAAGAACCAGAGTGGGTCTCTTCTACATTTGCCGCAATTGAATATAAATTACGATCAATCAAGGGGGTTGATCCATTCTTACAAGCTATAAAGCATATCCTCTTTCTAAAGGGTGAAGAGCTTGATACCCTTAAGAGAATGTATAGGGATGTTCCAGCTATTATAAAACATGTTGAACCAGGAAGGGATCGATTCCATGCAATTCTTCAAAGGCACCCATCCTTACATACAGTAATCCCCAGAGATTTACTCTTTCAAAATAACAAAGATTTTCACACCTCTTTAAAGCAGATTGAAAAAGAGCTTCCATCCATATATCCATATTCAAATGCACTCTTAGCAGATATATATGCAATTGAAGAAGGTCCTACTATTCGCTCTATAGGGGAATCTATCTTTTTACATCTGTTTACAACAATTAGACTACCCAGAAAGAGGATTCAAAGCGTGATTAATGCTGTGCCTGATATGAAAAAAATTATTGAAGATATATTACAAAGAGTTGATACAATCGGGCCAATTGACGTAGATGTATTAAAGGTAAAAGAATTATTGGAAGCAGTTAAGAGCCTCCCAAAAGAGAAACTTGAAAGGACAGGTCCAAGGATTGAAGTTACAGTAAATGAAAAGGTTCTTTTAAAACCGTCCGAGGGAAAAGGTGCATCGATTGGTATGCTGTTCTTTTTATATCTTTTTATAAAGTTCGCGAATGTATTAGATGAATCGTCAGACTCCTAGTTCAGACACACGTTCTACTGTAAACATGACTTTAAAAGCAAAGTATGCAGCATATACAACACTTGTATTTTTCCTAATTGCAAATCCAGAGACATTTAAGCTTCTTCAAGGATTCTTAGGAGGACTCTTCACTGTAGCAAATGATGGGTCCCCTACGCCTGCAGGATTTTTTCTCGCAACTGGTCTATTCTTTGTATTCTTATGGTGTCTCATGATGTTCCCTCGGGATTTTTAGTATAACATTGCTCCATATCAGATAATAATCGAGTATCATACGTAATACCAGGATACAAATTACGCAAGACGATAGCTTCGGCAATTTGTTCTGCCCTTTGTTCAGTAAATCCAGAACGAATTGCAGATGCCCATGCATTTGCATACATCCATTCGGATGAAGTTGTCCAACATGGATCTCTACCAATGGGAAGGGGGACAGAAATCCACCTTCCCTTTGAAAATACAATCCTGTTCATCTACGCTATATAGTGTTACTTGCTTATATGGGCCTTGGATTTTTTATTACCGCGACTCTTCCTTGTCTTCCTTACCTTTCTTGTCTTATAACCCCCCACTCCTTTAGGAACCCTGATACCAGCGTAGGAACGAATTATATTAGCCGGACCATGACCTGGTTCTCCAGTTTGGCCTGTCATACTTTCATATACGTTTGTAACAGCTAAACTCTTTGCCTTCGATTGTATGACATCTTCAAGTTGTCTTGTTAAAAGTGTATAATGTATAAGCATTTCACTTCCAATTGGATAAATATATTCTTGATCTGAAATTATTTTTGATTCATCAACTCGTAATCTACATGCATTGGGGCTTCCAAGAACGCCACGATACGCATCGGGCCCAAAACAGAATACTACCGTGCACTTGTAAATATTTCCTCGTGGTGATACATATTGTACCTTTTCTCCTCGTTCAAAGAGCATTCTGCTTATAAAAAAGAAAATTGATTCTGACGCATGGGTATATATCGTGCATTCAAATGTTGTTTCTTCTATTTGCATATGCATTTGCAGATGTAGACGCATCTATCACCAACTGTGGAACTGATTCAAAGTTCACTATACAAAGCTTGACCCAAACTCCCCCAGATACCATTAGTGCCGGCGAGAACGTAACCCTCGGTCTTCTTTACAAAAGTTATGAACCTGTCCTATCAGGCACAGTTACAACATCTGTGACATACAATTTCATTCCTTTAAGTCCATCCGTTGCCCCCTTATGTCAATCAGTTATATGTCCATTAAACCCAGGTCAACATGATGGAAGTGTATCAAATACATTCCCGTCAGGTATTACAGGAACAGTGGTTACAAAGATTGTATGGACGGATGATAATGGATCTGAACTCTTATGTATTCGTTCAACAATTAAGTGTTAGATATCATTCACATTATGTATAAGCACCTTTCTAAAATAGTCAAGGGAGTTACGAATTGCCTGATCCATATTAAAATATTTATACGATGCTAATCTTCCTACGAAATGAACTCCTTTTTCTTTTGATGCCATATCTGCATACATTGCATAGATGTTACGATTTTCTTGGGTGGGAACTGGATAATAAGGTTCTCCTTCAGCACATGAAGATTCTTTAACAATTATAGTCCAGTCACTTCTCTGATGTAATAAATGTTTATATTCGACACAGCGAGTAAACGGAGATGATAGCGAGGGATAATTAATAACTGAATTTGATTGGTAATACCCTACAGATTGTAAACGAGTTATATTAAACTGAATTGATCTGTATTCCAGTGGCGGCAGCCCCTTATCCTTGAAATATACATCAATAGGACCTGTAAAGATTATTTGTTTCCACTTCTTATCATGTAAAGATAACCAATCCGTTTCTAATTGAACAGTAATATTTGGATGATCTAACATATTCTTAACAATATTTGTATATCCTTCTTCTGGTAAACCTTGAAATCTATCAGAAAAATAACGATCGTCAAAACTGTTTCTTACAGGGATACGTTCTAATACAGATGGTTCAAGAATAGAAGGATCCTTATCCCATTGTTTTATAGTATATGGTTTAAAGATCGCCTCATACAATCGATTGCCAACTCTACTCTTAGCAACATCCTCGCTATTTCTAGGAGTATCAAATGGAACTTGTTCCGTAGCCAACCATCTATCCATTTCATCAGGTGATCGTATATTAGTATTATATAGGATATTTACTGTATTGATATTAACAGGAACTGGGACAAGTGCATCAGATACATCTGCTAAGACACGATGATACCATGGTTTCCATTTCCCAAAACGTTGCATGTAAAGCCATATCTCTTCGTCATCTGTATGAAAGAGATGTGCACCATATTTACTAATTCGTATCCCTGTCTGTTCGTCAATAAAATCATATACATTTCCGCCTATATGATTTCGTTTATCAATAATAAGAACAGAAACTCCTCTATCAGCATATTCACGTGCTATCGTTGAACCAGATAGGCCAGCACCTACAATTAATATATCAGGCTGTAACATACTTTAAAAATGTATTATATGTTTAACTCCAACTTATCTACCAAATCAAATGCCATGGTGTAGAGTTAAAGTCTATTGAACTAAATAGTCTAATTATGAAAACAGGCATATCATTGGGCTGGAATTGTGAATCTGCAATAAAAGGCGTAAACCTAGGTATAAGAGCTACTAAGAAAGATGGTTACAAAACCTGCCCATTTGATGAATGTATAACAAATTATGAAGGTATTTTATTATGTTTAAAAGAAGATTTCCAATATTTTTGTGACCCGTCGTATTTAAAAATAATTGAAGCTCCGCATCCTACACTAAACATTCATTTAGGTGAGCGATTACTATGTAATACAAGGTATAATTTTATTTTTAATCATGAAAGCCCAGGTCACGCAAATTTATATCAAAAGCAAGGATGGGCAGGAGGGCAAGATCACTATGTAGATAATAATTTTGCCCTATTTATAGAAAGATATAATAGACGAATAGAAAATTTTAGAAATTATTTAACGGGCAATGTTACTTTCATTATTGGAAATTATGAAGATGATGTGACTGAATTAAAAATCACCCTTAAAGAAAAATATCCTACATTGGAGTTTGATATCCTTCATTATGAGCCAGATGTTTCAATAGGTGAAATTGAAGAAATTTATAGATTAATAAAAAACAGTGTATAGTAGATGAAGCTTTTAAAGTCAAATAATTTCTTGTATGTTGTGCTTGGACTTGTTGTTATAGGAGTGCTTGTCTATACCCTTAGCTCTCGCAACGAAGGATTTTCTTCAGGAGACACCTTCACCCTTTACTATGCAGATTGGTGCCCCCATTGCAAGGCTGTGAAGCCTGTTTTTTCCCAATGGAGCTCTTCTGGATCTGTCACTGTAAAGGATAAGACTGTAATAACAAAGATGGTAGAGGCTGATACAAGCCCTGCTCTTGTATCACAGGCGGGGGTAAAGGGCTTTCCGACAATGATTTTAACAAAGGCCGATGGATCCTCTGTAGAATATAAGGGTGATAGGAGTGTATCGGCATGGGAGGAATGGTTGGGATCTAATGTCTAGGTTGTCTAAACAGCTGGTCTCTAAACAGCTGAAAATCTACGAGGCCTTACAACCCCCTTCTTTAAGAATGCATTACATGCATCTTCCCCCTTTTGTATCAATTTATTCCTGTAAACTAAAGAATATGAATCTTGAATTGGAAGCTCTCCATGCATTGGTACACAGATTGTATTTTCTTTGTATTTTTGAACCATCGCATCATTTCTCAACTTAGTCATTGATGTATATATGCACTTACATGCATCCATTACTGACATATCTGATAGATTCACATGTGATGTATCAAAATGAAAACAAAGTGTATCTCTTATTTCTGCATCTGTTAGGAAAGGAAGGGGGGTATTATGAATAATACCTCCATCCATATACATTGCTTTTACATCTCTTACAGGTGTAAATATAACAGGGAGTGAAATACTGGCTCGAATGGCAAAGGCTACAGATACATTTGGTGTCTTAGAAGAGCTAAATTCCTTTATACTTGCTGTCTGAATCTCTGTTGCATAGCACCGAAGCTTCATACCCCTTTTTCCTAATTCAGAAAATGTAATATCAGGGGATATATCCTTTGTTGTAAATAAAGAGCGAATAAATCGTTCAGCGACGGCCCCTGTATCTAATCCCCATGTTGTATAGAGTGTAACTAACATATTTGGATCAAATTGTGGAAAGAATGATGTAAAATCCAGAGCTAAACTAAGTCTTTCTATTTCATCCAAGGTATACCCTAAGACATAAAGAAGGGAAATAATAGCACCTGCACTTATTCCTACAGATTCCCTTACAGAGGATAGTAAACCATGTTTAGAAAGAGATTTTAAAATTCCAATATGTGCAAGGCATAAGGTACCTCCTCCACAGAAGGCAAGGATACGTGGAGGAATGCGTGGAATAAAAGATTTCATGTGCTTAGATGTTTGGCGGTGGTCAGCCTTTTGCAATTGAAGTTCCAAAACTGGAACCGAAAGATTTATACGATCGTCGAAGGCGGCGAGATCATGCTCGTCTTCGCTCTTACAATATTCTTTTACAACAGATTTATCATCGGGTTTACTCATCATCACAACTACCTGTTAGCAGCTGCTCAGTTTTATATACTGTCCCACCATTTATAATTGGGCTTCCTAAACTTGATATGGAAGACTGTATTGTATATATTGTTTTTCAGCTACGACAGGCTGGATTTGAAGTAAAATTCACATGGCCCAATATACTATTTATATCATGGAAGCATCATGAAGGTGCATATCTTACAAATCAGAATCCAATTGTTCAAGCTATGTTGCGTGAATCAGAATCAAATACAAGGGCCCAACAGAAACTGCAGCAACACCAGCAGAAACAAAAACCTGCTAAAAAGGATGTAACATTCAATGATGCAATTGAATTATTAACGAAGGGAGCTGCAACACCTTCTGTTGCTTCTAGCCAGGGTGCACCTTTTGGAGCAGCACCTCGTCGTGCACCCAGTGATTATAAACCGCCCGAATCCTTTCTTCAAACAATGGATCGTCCCGGTCCTGGAAGGACTGTAAATCCTATCTCCGGCGCACCCCAAACAAAACCTGATGTGCTTGCTGACTTGTGGACTCTTTAGTCGCGAGACTCTTTAGTCGCGAGACTCTTTAGTCGCGAGACTGCTTAATCCTCTTCCAGAAAGAGTGGCGCATCTTGTGACGTGAACTTAAGTGTTTCTGTTGAAAGGAGGCTATGGAGGCGATTCGCCTTGACAGCCCCAAACTTCTTTTCACCTATTTTCACATTTGCAAGTTCCTCTTTTGTAGCTTTAAAAACGGCCTGAAGGGATCCCATACTCTTTAATAAAGCCGTTGCGGCTGATTTACTTATACCTCGGCAACATGATAATACGCTGACTGCAAACACTACAGGGTCGTCTGTATTTGCTTGCCTTGTATTCCCCCTTGTCTCTATATATGTCATTGTTGTAGGTTGCTGAAAGGTAGTCTTATCTTCTAACCATTGTTCATGTATGCATTTGCAAAGATCCGCCGTTTCTTGTATAGAAGTCGTGTAGAACACTGCTATATGATATCGTAAGCAAAGTCGTGTAATATGTTTTAACAGTGCCTTTTTCTGAAGACGAACTGCAGGTCCTCTTTCTAAATTACCTTCAATAACATAGGCAATGGATGCCTTTTTCTCAGATGCGTATGAAATCATACGACTTCTTTGTTCCCTATAACGAGAATCTAATATACTTGCTTCTAAATCAGCAACCGTTTTTCTTTCTAAAATTATTCCATTCTCTGCAATCTCTTCTTCGGCTGTTCCAATCCATATATCCCCAACAGGGAGTTGTTTTGTTGAACAATTTAAGAATGGAAGAAGGCTCTGCTCTCTTATATCTACAATCATCTATATAGTATCACAGGCTCCGCTTAGGTCGATGGCTATGGGGAAACAGAACCTATAAAAATGATAAATTTTCTGGCATACCTTTAAGTAACCTATGGCATCTCGTGTTACACAATCACTTATATATGATTTCTTATCGTTACCTCTTGCACCCTATCAGAATATATATACAATGGTGCACTCTAAACGTCTCGCACGTATTATACAACCTTTATCATTTGAATTTAATAGAATATTTAGAACGATTCCAAAGATTAAACTACGCTTCATTGTTAAAAAGGCAAAATATGCAACCATGGGCTTTCGGGTGCAAAACTTGCTTGTAAATAATATTATTGTTACAGATAAGGATATAGCTGATGCAAACCATTTAGCTTTCTTCTCCGAAATAATGAAGACTGAGGAAAATTCTACAATTCAAAGTATTATAGCCCTTTTAGAAGATAATAATGTGATGAAAGATATGAAAACCATGAAGATATGGATTTCATATTGTTTACACACTTTGATAGATTTTGATAGAGCTACTTCAGATAAATCACCTGGATTACATAGTCATTTTATTCAAGCATAGCCAGACTGTATTTTATTCTTCCAATACTCTGCTGTTAATTTATCATAATCAAACGTCATTGATTTAAATGTTTGTATTGTTTTATCTAATAATTCACGAGTAAGATCACTCCATTCCTCTACAATAAGAACAGGCAAATCAATATACAAAACATCAAGTGCAGATGTTTTTACAATAACGATACAACCAAGTATAAGGGCTTCCCATGTTCGATGACAATCTAATCCATTTCCGTGTGGAGACACTACAAATGAATACTTTGCCTGTTCTTCCCATGCCCTATCAGCAGGTATAATAGTAGGTTCATATACCATTAATTCAGCTGGTATTTGTTCCATAGCGGTTTTGCGGGCATTACCATACTTTTCATATATACTAAAATGGAAATTTGAATAACAAAGTGGAATTCTTTCATAAAATGGCAAGGCTGCCTCCTTTTTTTGAATAAGAACTGATTCTACATCAAGTGGTGTATTATTACCATCCAGACGAAACCCCCATGGTATATCATGTGAAAAAGCTATGGAATGTAGGTTCATCCCTAAAGGTATGACCGATAATTTATCATGTATATTATCCATTGCATTTACAGAATACCAGTGTATAAGCAAGGGATTATCAACTAACGTATAAAATTCTTCAACCGATAATAAATCAAACGGCATAGTATAATCACAATCAAACGTCGCCAGAATAAACTTGCAAGGAATAGTATGAACATACATACAAAATGCACGTATTTGATCAATCTTTACAGGAATAACAACCCCATCATATAAACGTAGTTTGGTATAATCATTTATAACAGTATTCTTTGTATAAGTTATAGCATTCGATTCATCACATTTTAAAAAAAGTCCAACATTTGATACATATTTACAGTCGCTTATGTTATGAATAGGTGAAGTCATTGTATATTTACTACTATATATCTTTATACCATGACTCTAAGGTCCTATTACGAATCTTAAATATGGGTTGAACGTAGATACCAGTCTTCAAAAACTCTATAAAGTCACTGCATGTTTCAAACCAATATACACTATTTCTAGTTTGAATTATATGAAGAATATATTTTATTTGTGGATATAGCATACTTTGCTCTTCTGAACAAAGTCTTCCCACCACATAGATTATAGAATTTGATGCAAATAATCCATTTACTAAAAATGCACTCCCATCAGGAATAATAATAACTCTTGAATGCTTGATCTTAGATATTTGTTTACTAAGATTAGAGACAGTTGATGTATAGTATACTGAATATTTTATACCTACACGATCTATATATTCTATAATTGGATCATATGAAATACTTGTATTATTTCCTGGATAATTTTCGGTTTGCCTTGGAAAAAGAGTATACTCGTATTTTTCTATGGTTATAGGTATCACCAAACGATCTAATAATCTACGATGCCTTTCACAAACATTTTTAGATGTTAAGGAAAGAGGTGAAGGAATAGTGCAAAGTGAACCAGGTGGAATACTATATAGGATATCATTATCCTCTACTCCATAGTACTCGGCAAAGAGTGGTTTATAGCTCTTATATTCACCCACCATCAACTTCATATCAGTATAGATTCGTTTAAGGCGGAGATAGATTGGAATATAAATAGCAGATTCAAATACCCAATGTCCAAACGCAGGAATCATTCCAACATCGATCACAAACAAGGGTGGTCTATGTAGGGGACATTTTGTTATATATAGCGTATTGTATAACGGCGCTTTCGTCGTTATGGTAGAAACATTCGGAACAGTAAAAAGTTTAACAGAGTCTATAGTATCTACATAAGTATGCGGATGTATAGAATCTGTAAGTTCCAACATATCTACTAGTTCTCTTGTTCATTAAGTATCCAAATAATAGAATGTGTTTCTAATCCTTCTTTACGAAAGGCATCATGTATCTCTAGTATATTTCCATCCATATATTTAATTTTTTTAAAAATTGGAGCAGATGAAATAGTCTGCACAAAAGAAATGCTTGTTCGAAGCCACATATTTGATCTTGTAATCCAAACTCCCTGTATATATTTATTATTAGATAATATATTTAAAAGACCCATATTAAATGATAGGTCAGTATAGTGCTGAAATCCCATCCCTCCCCCATCAAAAATCCATATCCAAGGACGCTTATATTCCTCAATATGACACCTTATATTTTCAAGCTTTGTTCCGTCTTCATTAAAATCAGATGATTTTGCAGGTGAACTATATATCAATAGAGTATCATTGACCGTGCCAATGATAACAAAATTATGATACCCAAATTGAACCTTACACTTCGTGCACGTCATATATTTTATATGCGGATTGTCCTTAAGAGGTTTCACATCCACATGCATCGCTACACGGATAATGACAGTCTTCACATCTATTCACACAATCCATGTCCTTACATATTGCACACCATAAATCATAGCAACCATTACAATACATAGCAAGATCTTCATACGTATAGCTCGCTACCGAAGTATGTGCAAATCTCATAATCGGCTTCCAATTCGCAGCTGTAATATCTTCTTCAAACTCTCCACATTCTTCGCACATACAACATGTTTTGCATAAGTATACTTCATTGCCATCCTTATCGTCCACCCTATATTCTCCTTCTGACTCACACACATAACATTCCATAAAGGTAATCGACATAGGATGTCCTTACATTTATGTCCTTACTTTTATCATTTTTTAGTGTGTTACCTCTAATACCAATGCTCCATCGTCTGATTTGGAGCAAATTGCCGTTCTAGTCCAGGTGTCCATTGTGTATAATCAATACGATCATTTCGCATTCTTTCACCAGGTGTGAAGAAAGGATCCATTGACTTGTAAGAATAAGTTACTTCTGGCACTTGAATTGTATTTTCACCTGAACTTTCATTCGCTCCCTGGGTTGCCTGGGCCGGCTCAACAGGATTAATATCATTCACTGACATAATTGAAAATACATTTGGCTGAACTTCTTTCATACTTACAGTCTTTCCTTTTGCGCCATAGATCTTATCAACAAGTTCCTTTGCATCTGCTGCATCATAGGTTGTCAGCGCCGAAGGTTTCTTAGGAACATATGTATTTAGAATTTCCCTCTCCTTTGCCTCTTGCGAATCTAAATCCGGGGGAGTCATTTTAGACCCATCAATATTTCCATATATATTTGGAATAGGAGATGGATTTTGAAAGGCCTCTTTAAAGGCAGCAAGTCCCTTTTCAAAGTGGGTAGAACTGGGAGGTTGGGTTGACCAATCCATAGGATAGGAAGACATTAACATCTTTCGTGTTGCAGGAGATACATCTCTTTCTCCTTCATTCATCCCAATCATATTATATTCGTAATCATCAAACTTATTAATAGCTTCAGTGTCATAGGGTGGACTACTGGATGGTGTTTGACTGGAGAGTCTGGCACTTGATGGTGTTTGACTGGAGAGTCTGGCACTTGATGGTGTTACCCCCTTAGAATGTGTTAGATAAGAGCCATACAGGGTATTCATAGTATGAGATTGATATCCATATGGAGAACTATACAATATTAATGCACATATTGCAATACCTAATGCTATAAATATAAATATAACCCACTCCATCTATAATCATTGTGGCAAATATTTCCAAGTTCCCTTATATACATAAAGCGAAAAGCTTAGAATAGCAATATATCCAAGTATAAGACCTATATTTTTTGTCCATGCTATAAGCATAACAAATACTAATCCCAATACTAACATAGTCATCATCCAAAACCTATAAGAATCATTGATATCTGACTGTGACATCTTTTCTATTCTATAATAGATGGCGAAAGCAAAGACAAGAAAGGTAAATGCCAAAGGAAAAGCAAAGGTAGTAAAAATACAAACAAATAAGGATATATCCAAATTTAATAAGGCTACAGGGTTGGTCCTTGTTGTAGTTACTGCTTCATGGTGTGGTGCGTGTAAACGTATTGAACCCGAATTAATGAAAAGTCTGAATACCCCTACAAGGAATACCCGCCTACTTATTGATAGTGAAGTAGCAAAAAATATACCTGCAATTAATAATGCCGTAACTAAATATCCATCATTCTTAGTCCTTAAAAATGGTTCTCCGATGGATCAGCTCGGGCCGGAAGGGATAACAAAGGAAATCCAACAAACACCAAAGACAGCATCTGAAATGATTGAATTAGCTAATAATCCACCAAATGCATTACAAAATCAAAGTATGAATAATCTCAGTTTGAACAATCAACCTAATGAATTGACGCGTAAAAAACGTCGTGCAAATCAATCGAATGTTAAAAATGCTACACCCCTTACCATGGGAAATAATATAACCCCTGTAAGGTCTATAGTAAATGAACCCATGTCGATGGAAGAGCCTAAAAAGGTTGTTGTAAAAGAAGATTCCTTTTCTCCTAAATATATAACTAAATAAGTTGAAATCTTTTTACGACCACTAATGGCTTTGATTGTCGTGGCTGACGTGGTGTAAGTGGAGGTGATTGGGGTTTAGGCAAAGGCAAAGGCTGCCTATCATTAATATTGAGTGGAACAATTTTCAGACTTCGATTATTATACGATTTGTAAACATAATTATACCATTGTAAACATATAAGTAATATGATTACAGTGACAGCTAGTCCAACCATTAGATAAATGAATCCTACCGATTGAACTGTATCATAGGTTATAGCGCCATTTAATAATAAACCTACGCCTACAAAGAGAATTGAGCTTAAGATGATGCATGCATACATATATGGGCTTCTTGTGTGATAATGATATGTTGCATATACGGTGCAAGTATAACATACGTTCATCGTAACATGATACAATATTGTATGGTGTGTCCACATTCAATTTTTACCCTCGGTAAAAGTTGATAGAATCCTATCAGCATATATAGGCACACCCACATGGATATTCATATATTTGACGCAATTGCACGCGATCAACACATTTTAAAGCAAACGGAAGATGAAGTTATTGTTGAATATGATGCAGAACATGATGTTGATGATTATGTGCCACCTTCCCCCCACGGCGTGAAGGAGTATATGATACAACTCTTTGGAACAACTGCCGAAGGTAAACAAGTAAATATTGAAGTGGAAGGATTTCGTCCATTCTTATACGTGGCAGTTCCACCCTGTAATACACCAACGGAAGAATACCGTTTGAAAGGTCAAATAGAGGATAAGATCAGATCTGAAATTGGATCTGTAAACTCCAAGTTGATTCTAATCGAACAAGTGATGAAGCAAAAACTTTTCGGATATACAGGCGGACGTAACTTTCGTTTCCTTCGTATATCAGTCCCCTCTATGGCCCTGTTTCGCACCCTTAAAAAGATTGTCTTGACAGAGGAAAAGTATAGTGCTACATCCAAGCAAGGTCCAAGTGGCTATCCTAAACTACGAGTCGGTGGTCGAACGATTGAAGTATACGAAGCGAATATTGACCCTATGCTTCGTTTCTTTCACACACGTAATCTTCAAACATGTGGATGGGCTCGAATTGAAGAGTATAGTATAACATCCGACGAACCTCTAAAAGTAACGTGTAATTGGATGGATTTATCTCCTTGCCTACAACCTCCTTGCCCTGTTGCACCCTTTCGAACAGTAAGTTGGGATATAGAGTGTCATTCATCAGATGGTAGTTTCCCTATGGCCAAACAGGGATATAGACGGGTTGCAAAGCAGCTTTTGAACCTATGTGCATCAGCAGATGAAGTTCCTGATATGCTGACAAGTGGCTTCAAAGGCCTGGGTCCCCTTACCATTCCTCCCTTGAAAAAACCCTGCGTCCCACCCATTCCTAAACACTTACTTGCATCTGTAACACCCTTATGGGAAGGTCGTGATGATCTCGGTGTAAAGGAAAAGGAGGAGCGTATTGTTGATTTGACACGTATTCTTGACAAGTGTTTTGCCGCCTCGGCACCTGTTGCAGGGGATCCTATCATTCAAATCGGATCTGTTACATTCAACGGAGTGAAAGAACGACACGTGTTTGTCCTTGGTGGATGTGATCCTATTGAAGGAATCATTGTTCATTCTGCAAAGACAGAGACTGAACTGATACTTGCATGGTTCAGTTGGGTGATTCAAGAGGATTTTGATATCTTTATTGGATACAATACAAGTGGTTTTGATGAAAGATATGTATGGGAGCGCCTGGAAGAACTTGGGTTGGAAGAGAGAGAGGAAGTGCAACGTATGACTCGTATCTTTGATACAGGAGGGGTAATGAAACTCGAGGAGAAACGTCTTTCGTCTGCTGCCCTTGGTGATAATTTCCTTCATCTCTGGACTACCCCAGGACGCCTTCGTGTTGATTTACTTGGACACATTCGCAGAAAGGCCCAGCTTCCTTCCTATAAACTCGATTCCGTCTGCGGAGTCTATCTAAGTGGTAAACTCACCCGTGTGGAGTCATTCGAGTGTGATTGGAAACTTATTACAAAACAAACAGGAGATGCTCGTATAGGTCGATTCGTGCAACTTCTGGATGAATTGGGCGAAGATTTGACAGACAAGATGGAGATTATTGGAGTAGAAAAGGGTAGTCATATTCTTGTAAGATCAGAGGAAGATCTAAGTCTTATTGCATCAGCAGCATATTCATGGGCAGTTGTGAAGGACGATATATCACCTGCGGATATGTTTCGTATGCATCGTGGGACGAATGCAGATCGTGCGAAAGTCGCAGCCTATTGCGTGCAGGATTGTGACTTGACCTTGGAGCTATACACAAAACTGGAAGTGTTCAATGAAGTGATGTCAATGGCAAATGTTTGTTCTGTGCCTGTGTCCTATATATTTACACGTGGACAGGGCATCAAGATTGAATCCCTGATTTTCAAAGATTGTATGGAACGCAATCAACTGATTCAAGTCCTGCCAAGTGGAACTGAATCAGGCGAATCCTATGAAGGAGCCTTCGTTTTAACACCTACCCCAGGCTTTTATACAAGTCCAGTTGGAGTGTGTGATTTTGCTTCCCTGTATCCAAGCACAATCATCAGTGAAAATATCAGCTATGATATGTTAGTCTGGGTGAAGGATTATGATATGGATGGTGACCTTATAGGGGTTAGCTATGGATCTGTGGAGGACGAGAAGAATGCACCTCCTGGCACCCAATGGACAGATATTGAATTTGATATTATTCGCCCTGTGCCAGGAGATACTCGAAAGCAGCCTGAAAAGAAGAAGACAGGCACACGTATCTGTCGTTATGCCCAACCAGCGAATGATGTGAAAGGGTCTCTCCCGCAAATTGTGGCAAAACTCTTAGCTGCTCGTAAGGCAAAACGAAAGGAGATTACCCAGACATCAGATCCATTCAAGAAGTCACTTCTTGATGCAGAACAGAATGCTTATAAGATTACTGCAAACTCCCTTTATGGTCAATTAGGTTCCGCGACCTTTAAGATTCGTTTACAGCACTTGGCAGCATCTGTCACAGCATATGGTCGTAAGCAAATCATGTTTAGTAAATCAGCGATTGAACAGTTTTATGGGCCTGGGGCAGGGGATCCGAGATGTTCCGCAGAAATCGTATATGGTGATACGGACTCCATCTTTGTTAATTTCAATCCACGGGGGGATGATGGAAAGCCCTTGGAGGGCAGAGAGGCAGTCGTGGCTACGATGAAATTGACAGAAGAGGCTGGTAAATTTATTACAGGTGCCTTGAAAGCACCGCATGACTTTGAATATGATAAGACCTTCTATCCCTTTATTATCTTTAGCAAGAAACGATACGTGGGAAACAAGTATGAAGAGTCGCCTGATGATTTTAAAGAGACATCGATGGGGATTGTGTTGAAACGACGAGATAATGCACCTTTACTTAAGATGATATACGGCGCGGCCATTCAACAGCTATTATTGCATAAGGACGTGGTTGCTG
>Ga0114973_10000473_pt1 | contig 30324 bp, 35 predicted proteins | sample M_140807_MF_Meta_FD_87025 | JGI IMG/M metagenome (GOLD analysis project Ga0114973, IMG submission 87025) | Freshwater microbial communities from Lake Montjoie, Canada to study carbon cycling - M_140807_MF_MetaG | ecosystem: Environmental > Aquatic > Freshwater > Lake | place: Lake Montjoie... | reverse complement strand
AGTAACCTCCACGTACGTAGGAAAGGTTGGCCCTATGACCACGGGACCAGATATTGGATCGCGGTACACTGTAAACTTGGGATCAACGTCCTTAAACCAGAGAGACAATCCACGATTAATGTCTCTATCATCATCAGATGTGATAGGGAAAACTGATTCTTCGCGATAGGTAACCGATGCTTTTGTCAGATTTTCCGGATCAAAATCGCTCCGCAAGTCATATTGTGAATTTGATATCAGTGTGTAAAAATTAATCACATCTTCAGAAACAATTGACAAGGCTTCATCAATTGTTAACCTTGTTGGGTCATACTCCCTAGATCCAATTTTTGGATCATATTGCTGTGGCTTTGTTTTTTCCAGTTCATCATCAATTAAAACCTCTTCAAAAAGTTCAAGCGTATCTACTGATATGTCATCAAGACGGTTTCTTAAATCTATGGTTTCTGTGCGATTTGATTTTGGAGCATATTTCATAAGAGCAACTTTCCAATAAACTGGCTTTTGCATAATGTCTCTAAAGAGATATGAACTCTGTATTTCATAAATCCTATTGGTTAGCGGAAAGTACACAATGTCTCGTTTTTGCGGAGCGGCTCCAATTCCAAAAATACCTTCAAAGTATGCTTTATCAATATGAACCTCAAACGGCATTTCAAAGTCAAGTCCCAGCGGCCCAAAATTAATCTTGGCATCTGGAAATTCATTATTAGGAACAATAACCTTAATGCAACACGGATCATCGCAATCAAAAAGAGTCCATTCCTTAAGGGTTACATCCCTGCCCGACATAAGAGGAAGAGCCCGTGCATATTCCACACTGTGACCAAAGAGTTGATTAATAGTAAAGCTAAGGCTTTTGTATAGAGCCACTGCTGGATTTACTTTATACGGCTCAAAGGAAAAGTTTTCTATTTTTACCAGCCCTGTAATGTTACCGCATTCGCAAGCATCGGCTATTGGTCGGTACCCAAGAAACTTGTCTTGAGCAATTGGATCCTGCTGGTATGTTACCTCAATGGATTCAATCATTACAGGTCCACCGCCAAGTAGAGTTATTCGAAAGTCAATCCACAAATCCTTTGATGGATCAAGATTAATTGACTGTAGCGTGGCAGAATCGAGAGGCAGCCAGGAAGTTTTGATGTTATTGGAATATGACCAACGAAATTCAAGTTTAAGCTGTCCACTTCCGGAAGACTGCAAATTATAGCCTAACAGCTGAGTAACATACTTTAGAGGATGATTGTATGAAATTTTTGCGTAGTCTCCGACTTGACTCAGTGTTGCTATTACCATTGCTGATTATGTTTTTAAGGCATCTAACCTTAACTATATATCAGCTCTTCTCTATAAGCTTTTGTAGACTTGATAGTTCTTCTAAAAAAGGCTTGCCTACTAATCTAATAGCATCCTCAACGTCTCTTTTAGAACACTGATTTTTTTGGCAGTAGTATCGAATTGTGGCGTCGTTTATTGGTTGAGCCTTGGCCTTTTCTTCTTTAGCCTTTTTTGTTTTAACGTACATCCATCCAGGAGTTTTGCTAAACATTTTGCCTACGGTTTCTGACCAATAGGTAACAGCATTTCCAGGATGGATTTTAGTATGATTAAGATACTGGGCTTGTACCGGAAACTTAATTGCAAAAAGGCGGTTTACCATAAATAGGTGTCGGCCCCGTTCATGCAAAGAAGTTTTTTCAAAAGCAGCTGTGTTTGAAAACATTGCATTTATTGTTTCGAATAGTTCCATATATCTTTTATTCAGTAAATGATCTTAGTTTTTAGAGTCCATTTCTGTACGAACTCTCCAAATGTAGAGCTCGATAAGAATTATCATTGTCCACATATCAATGTCTAATAATTCTCTCACCGGCTTTCCTAATACAATTGTGGTTATCAATAAAAGGGAAAGAACTATTGCAATAGTAAATTTGATTGCAATAAAAGCTTTTTCTATACTTTTCATAAAATTATGCATTACGTTTCTTTTTGTTGCTTTCTATCATTTCACGGCATTTCTTAATTCCTATTGCCTTTTCATATTCCTCGGTTTCCACAAAGAAATTTTCGCATTCGTCAAGATTTTTTCCCGTATCATCCGGAGTTACCGACAGCTGAAAAACGTACTCGCCAAGACGAGCCTTGTTTGCATCAATGAAGTTCATTAGCAAAATTTCATCCAATTTACTGTCATTTGCAAATTGCCAACAAGATTCATACATGGCATTCATAACAACAGCACGGTTTTCATCCATCCAATCCATGAAGATTTCCTCTTCATCTCCTTCAAAATCAAGGTGTATATTTATAGGTAGTTTCATTTTTTATCAAATGCTTTGAAAATGTCAGATTCAAATGTTCTTCCTTGACTAAGGAAGCGTGTTCCCTCTAGAATGTTTTGCATATCGTATGTTCTAGCAGAAAGTGTTTTTCTTTTCAACAAAGATTGAAGCTTTGGTTGAAATTCCTCCTGTATTGTAGATGGAATTATGCGCTCATCCAAATAAACCAACTGGATGTTTCGTTCCAAATTGTGACGGATAAGGTCGGTAGGCGGATTGTGTTTTACCACAGCAGAGATTGCAGAAGAAATTTCAGCCGCGCGACCAGGCAATTCCATAATGTCTTGTACTGGTTTTACCACATTAAGTATTTCCCAAATTCTATCGCATTTTGCAGGAGTAACTCGAAAAGTTTTTCCATCCTTTTGCCAAGTAAAAATTGGTGGAACTGCGTCGCCAGCATCGCCCATGATTACCTTATCAAATACAATTCTAAAAGGGTCAACCTCTTCGATTGTAATTGAATTGAGAGCTTCATGAATAAGGTCCTTGCTTTTATTCATAAAAGTATCAGCATTAAAGATGTCAATCTTTTCTGTGTTTAGCCAGCCTTGAAAACCTTTAGGAGCTACGATTTTTCTGGTTTTTGTGTTGCTATTGTAAACAACCGAGAAATTACCTGATTCAGTAAGGCCAACCGTTTGCATTAAATCCCGATCACCCGTAATTACAACAGCATCCATACCATTTTCAATTAAGCCTTTCGACCAGAGTGCCATAAGGTCATCGCCTTCTGCCTTTTCTTGCCGAGAAACCACAAAGCCTCGAGAGAGAAGAACGTTTGAAAACTCATTCATTATGTTGTAAAAGTTTTCCCAGTTTACTTTGCTTTCATCCTTTTCACGATTTCCTTTGTAAGCCCCGTCAACAATCGCAATGTCTTTCCTCCATGAACGAGAGTCAATTGTAAAGATTATATGATCTGGGTTTCCAAATTGTCGGATTGCGTAAGACATATCAGTTGCAATTTTGCGAACAAACATTGCTTGATCCTTTTCGTCTTCTAATAGCTTTCCGCTACTGCCGTATGAAGAGAAAACAAATAATGATTTGTAGAATAAGTAGTTTCCGTCGAATATAAGTACCATAGTTTTAATTTATATTGCAAATATAACCAAAGTTTTTCAAATAGAAAAGTCTTTGGCCGATTAGTTATTAACACCTTGCCATTTTTTAACAGCATATTCAATTAATTTATCAAGCCTTTCGTGCAACAATGGCAGCCCCTCTATTGAGGGAAGGTGGCCTTGAAATACCTGTTGACGTGCAAGATTTCCTTCGCGATCTACATAATACATATAAATGCGTGCTCCTATTTTTACAATTTCAAACCTCTTAGAATTTAACTCAGGATACTTGTTAAGTATATAAGCCTTTAGATCAGATGTTCTCTTTAGACTAATCATTTTTCCGTGAATTTTTTTGGTTTCGGATATGAGCGATAAAATACTTGCCTTGTGATTCTGCACTTTTGAAGTCTGCGTATTCTGAGAAGGATACGCCATCGTAGGTGTATTCCACATCATTGGTAAATTTAACCACTAATGTTTCGTCTACACTGTTGTATGCTGTGCTTTTAATCATGGATGATGACCATGACATATTTTCAATTTGTGTTAAAGTTTCTGGATTCATGAGTTAAGAATTATTTGGCAATTAAAAACAGCGGAAAGCATAGTCACAGCAGGGTCAATTACGTGTACTCGCTGTGCTTGGTGGCTTGCAACTGTAATGAGTATTTGTGGTATTTTTGAAATTTTGCTAGAGTGGTTATCGCGAATGTATTCGGGCAGCTCAGAACCCAAGGCAGCAAGTACTTCGTCAACTTTACTGCTGTAGTTTGTCATAAGAAACTTGTAATTTTCGTATGCATCAGCAGGTTTCATTACCATTTCAAAAACATCGCGGAAAGAGTAGTTAAGTTTTTTAACGTCGTCCGCTTCTATGTTTGTTACTCCTTGTACAACAAAAGTTTGGATTTTGTTGACAATTGAACGCATATCAGGAAAGTTGCGTTTTACAAACTCGGCTAAAGCATCCTTGGATATGGATATTCCGGATTTACCAAAGATTGCGTATGCCCGTTTGGCAAATTCAACCATAACTTCACGTTCCTCTTCTTTTGATATAGTGTCAAAGTTAACACAAGTAAAACGTGATTGTACAGGATCTGGTACTTTATTGATGTAATTGCATGTACCAATAAATCTTGCAGTTGCAGCAAACTTTTCAATAGTAGCGCGAAGAGCCTTGTAGAATTGGTCAGACGCACCGTCCATCTCGTCAAGTATAACCACCTTAAACTGCTCAGCTCCATCAAGAAGACTGATGGTTGAGCACCAATTAGTTATCTTTTCACGAATAACATCTACCGAGCTTTCATCAGAAACATTAATGTACAATGTAGGATATGACTTTGCTAAGACTTTGGCAAGCGTAGTTTTTCCCAGCCCTGGAGGCCCGTAAAACAGATAGTTTTGATGAAGCTTACCATCGCCAATAGTTTTTCTAATCCGCGATGGCAAGATGGTTTGATCCAGTGACTGCGGACGATATTTCTCTGTAAATAATTCTCCTATCATACTATGATTTAAGTGATTGATTTGCAAATCTAGCCTCAATTTCTACAATAGCAGAATACTTATCTTTTGCATCTACATATTGTTGCACCATTTTTTCCATTTCTTCTGTAATTTGTGGATGCTCGCCAATTCCTACTGCGTTGTTAGCATAGACTGACAGTCTTGCAAGCGCATCTAATTCTTCTGCTGTTGCTTTTGCCTTTAAGGCATCAAATAGTAAAGTGTTCATTTTAATTATTTTTGGATTTGTAGTTTATATTCAAAAAGTATACTTAGTTTTCTTTTGGAATGCCTTTTTTATTAAGGTTTGCAAGACTGTGCTAAAACAAAAAAGCCGAAAGAAATCTTTCGGCTCAGAGCTAATCAGCTGTTTTGCTATGTTTTTAGAATCCTCCCATTCCCATTCCTCCGCCAGAAGCCTGAGCAGCTTTCATTGCCGCGTCATTTTTAATCTTGGCCTCGTCTTTCAAATCTTGATTTCTATCCATATCGGTTTTACTCAGACCCAGATATTTTTGTATTAAGAATTGTGGATCAAAATACGGAACATCTTGCATCATACCACTTGGATCCGGCATTTTTTCAGTTATTCCCATAAGAGTTGAAATTAAACCGGCTCGTTTGTCCATGACGTCCATTTCCTTCATTTCCTCAAAGAGATTGTCTGCCTCAAATCTAAGCGCTAATGCCGATTTGAAAAGTTCGTCTTCACCAAGATCTGGATACTGAAGTCCTACCTGGATAAAAAGTGGCTTAATAAGTATTTCCTGAAAAATAGAACGCAAACGAACAATAAAGCGGTTGAAGCGTATTTCATCCCGGGCCATTCCGTCAGCGCTAATACTAAAACTTCCACCGTCCTGCGTACGGTCAAACCTACTGAATGGAATTTTGGAGTCAAGTTTTAATTTGTCTTCAAAATACTTTAAGGCATCCGTGTCGCTAAGGTCGTATCCGTCGCCACCGATGGTTTCAATTTCTGGAGACTCTCCGTTTTTAGAAGGAAACAAATAGTTTTTGTAGAACTGCATTGCCGGCTTTCCATTAACTGCCAATTCACCCGAATCATTGTTAAGCGAGATGTCCTCTTTGTATATTGCCATCATTTCAGCCAGTGATTCCTTTGCCTTTTGTGGAGATTTCGTACCGATAGGAACTACCATTTTAAGTCGGAAGCTTGCATTCATAATGTTCCAAATAACTCGGCTATTTTCCATGATACGCAAAAGATTAAAGGAACGTACAAGTCGCTCAGCGTAGGAAACACGTCCAGTAAAATTTCCTTTTGCGTATGATATGTAGATGATTTGAGAGTCTAACAATACTCTTTTCATAGCGGGTATGTCTTCGTATTGTACCCATATCTTACGGTAAATTCCATCACCACCCTTTTCAACTCCTGGTCTAATTGAGGTTGCATCTATTTCCTTAAAACCTATGATGTTTTTTCCTTCCGGATCATATACAATCTCAAAAGACAAAAAGCCATCAATTAAAAGTTGTCTAAAGTAGGCCCATGCATCATGCCCTTCATTAAAGTGAAAGTGAGCATAGATTTTCTTGTACATGGAATTAATTTCAGATAGCAATTCTTTTGAATTGTCAGGGTCAACAATACCTTTAAGCAGGGCTGTGTCAATTTCAGCAAAGTAGTTGCTATTGTCATATACAATAGCCTCGTCAGACACCGTATCTAAAATAAATTCAATTTCAGGATTCATTGCAAATTTTCGAAGGTAATCTCTTCTTGCCTTGTAGTCCTTGTCAAAAAATGCAATAAATTTCTTTTGGCCAACATCAGTCAGCGCGAGCGAATACAAAAATTCTTCCGGTAGATATCCTTGCAAACCAAATTCAGCCTCGGTTACACCGACTGCCCTTGATTGCTTTACCACCATATCATCGTACTTCATCCCAAGAGAAGATAGATTCTTTAAGCTCTTGGAAAGCTGTCCAAAAATAGGATTGGTGCCTGCCCTGTCTATAAAACCTGCCATATTATTAGTTTATTTCTTTATTTATCTGTTAGTGTACTTTCGTTTCGAACCAGGCTTTTGCGATGCTTTAGCCTTTGAAAGAAGAGTTTTTGTTTGTATATACTCTTTGTAAATTTCTCCAATGCTTTTTCCAACAATGTCTTTGGTTTGTAAAAAAGGAATCAACTCCCAGTCATCATATTCCACAATTACATTTTGTCGCATATGAGTTCCACTAATAATGTAGTTTCTCATAGCAAATTGATAACCAATTTGTCCAGAAGCGTTAAAGATATTATTTAACGCTTCTTTGTTTTGTAATACCTGGTATGCCTTTTTAATTATTGAAATCTTATTTGTTTTTTCAGTTTCTTCGTATGCTTGAATTAAATCATTGCCCATTGCGCGGAAATAGTATTCTAATGTATTTACCTTTGCCTTTTCTGGAAGAAAATTTAAGTTGATTCCGGTAAGTATGTTATTTCCTGTTTTAGCGCTCCATTGTCCACAAGCAAGAATTATTGGACGCTTATCATAATAATCTAAAACATCTTTGTAAAGCGGCTCATATTGAAAAGTGTAAATTTTACCAGGTATAAATTGCATAAGCGAAGCACCACTTATGCGCTCGGTAGTGTCCAAAAAACCCGTATCAGCCAGTGGATTCTTAAAGTACTTATCAAAAAAGTACGGGTAAGCCTCCTTCTTCATTTCCGGTCGTTTCCGCAAATTTTCTTGATATTGCAGTGCTGGGCTTTTCATTTATGACATTCTTTTGAATAAAAACTCCTCTGTCACAATAATGAAACTTTTGCCATTAATTCTGGCAAATTCCTCAGCAGCCTTAAACTTAGCACGGTTAATTACCCAAGTAGAAGCGGCATCGTTAAATTGCTTTAGCTTATTCATGGTTACTAGGCCTTCTGCCATTACCGGTTGTTTTAGTGACTTTGATGGCTTTACTTCTACCAGATATTCTATTGCGCCATCAGGTTTTTCTAACTTCATATAAAAGTCTACAAAATAGCTGTGTTGCTTTCCATCTAATGGACTAACATAAGGTATTGCAACCGGTTCAGAAGACCACATTGTAATTTCAGGAGTAGTGTCACAGTATTTACAAAAACGATACTCCCATGAAGATCTGTATATGATCTTTGTCGGATCACCGATATATTTTTCAGCATTTGTGAGCACGTAATAGCCCTGTCTGAATCGGCTGCGTTTGTGTGGAGGATTGTTTTTATTTGTCTTCAAATCGTATAAACGTTGTCATGACTAAGTGATACCTTATTGCCCGAAGCGATTGGATGCAATTTTCTCCAGCCTTTAGCAAAACCGTTTTTAATCATTTGCGTAAAATACGCAAAAGGATTGTTTGATTTTTCTGGGTTAAAGCTTCTCCAATAACGCACAACATCCATAAGAGCAAATGCTATACAATCTTTACGATCTTCCTCATCACGGTATTTAAGCTTTTTGGATGCCTCTGTTGCCATCAACGTAAGCATTTCTACTGCGCGCTTGGTTAATTCATTCTGTTCTTTGGACTTGATGATTTCCTCTTTGAGTTCTTGTGGATCAATAAAGTAATTAGAAGGTTTCTTCTTTTTCTTTTTTACATCTCCACCATCGCTCCCGCCGATTGGTCCCGTTCCTTCTCCAGGGACGCTTTGTAAGTTGTCAGTTCCGCTATGCATGTTTCAATTGTTTCCGATGATAAAGAGGTGTTATTGTCAATCATTTGCATAAGGTCGGTTAACTCTGCAATTTGGTTTTCTAGGCCACTGATGACATTTTCCATGTTTCCTGTTAATTCATCTGGTTTATTTTCCTTTGTTTTCGGATTGTTTTTAATATCCGTTTCAGAATTGTATACACCAGCTTCAAAAAGTTTCACATCATCTTTCTTTACTGAAACCAGTTTATTATTTGGCAATAAAATGTCGATTTGTTCGCCGTCAGCCTTTGAAGTGTAGTCCAACGCTTTAACTTGCACAGAAGTGCCTTTTGGATATGATTGCACGGGAACTCCTAAGGTTGCTTTAACATAACCTTCCTCGCTAGCTTCTTTAATTCCAACCGTAGCCCCGTCTCCTTGCGTAGTAAGTTCTACTGGGTTTCCAGGTTTTGCTTGGCTGATTTTTGAAGTAAGATTTAAGTCTTTTGCTTGAACCTTGTAAGTTCTGCCTTTTTCATCTACAACCGTAATGGTTTTGTCGGCAGAATCAACTGATGTGACAGTTACTTTTTTTTTGAAAGCTCAGCCTCATCGCCTGGCTTAAAACCCAAGCCTTCTGATATTTGTGTTGCCTTAAATTCAGCGGTAGAAAGTTTAGAGTATTCCTCTTTTAAGAAATTGATTTCTTCTTCTATCGCCTCGATTAGCGAAACTACTTCAGGATGCTGACTGATTTCTTCTGATGCGTTTTCTAACACAGCTTTCTTTTCAGCAAGAGTAGCTATTGCGTTTTGGTAGTCAGCTTTTAATGCTTTAAGTTCTGCCAATTGCTTTTCCTCCTCGTTAAGTAATTGTGTAAAAGCGGAAGAGATGTCAAACTTCATATGCTCCATTACCAAGTTTTTGGTTTGGATTGCATTACAGTCAGAATAGAATACGCTTTCTCCAAGTAAACGGTTTTCTTTGTTAACGTAGATAGATTCACCTACAAAGAAAACGGTTGCCAAACGGCTAGGATCTGCTTTTGATGTGATAGTTTTCGCAAAGTCAATTTCAAAAATGCTTCCCCAATTTTCAGCTATCGCTTTAATAGTGTTAATTACGTTGCCTTCATTTACGCGGAAAATACCTGAATTTAAGAATGCTCGATGTACATTGTCAATAGAAACCACGTTTCCATTAATATAAATGGCTGGGTTTGCATTTTCTTCTACAATTTCTACCTTTTTATCGCCGGTATAAATTTTGATGCGGTTATCTTCGATTGCTACATTAGGCAATGTAAGAGCTTCTACCACAGAAGTAAATGATAAAGGTAAAGCAGCGATTTCTTGTTCGTTGGCAACCTCAATTTTATCTTCTGATTTTTTGTAAAGCTTTCCGCTTATCATAAAATACTCAGAAGATTCATTCATTGAGATTGGCGAATACACTCTGTTGATTGAACATGAGTTATCATTTGCTGCAATATGAAAGTTTCTCTCAGCCTCTCCTAAAAAGTTGTATAAATTTTTCATATGAGGATCAAACAAAAACTTACCAGCTTTTTCCATAAGAGATATGCGGTCAGCGGTTGAACGTGTTTGCAAATACTTTTCTACCGAATCAGCTATTCCCGTATACAGGTAGCTTGATGTGCTTCCTTTCAAAGACTCAATAATTCCGTATATGTGAATTTCTTCTTTATGCTTTCCTGCGTTTTCTGACAATTTTGCCAAAACATTATTTACAGCAGGGTCCCAATTAAATGGAGATAAAACTTCAATTGCATTTTCAACAATTTTCCATTCAGGTTTACCAGCAACAGATGCTTTAAGTCTTTCAAACGCGTAAGAAAAAGCTGGGTGATTTGCTATTTCTTCTGTTTCCAGCGAAGTAATGCCTTCCATTACCCCCAAGTTACTAATCTGCGAAACGCGTTCTTCAAATTTCTTCTGTGAAACAAAACTGGCTGCAGCGTCATCCGCAATTTCATTGGTTTCAATAGATTCCAATAAGTTATTAAGTATTAGAGTTTCTAACTCCGACTCATTGGTAGCAACGTAAGCGTTGTTTTGGTTTATTCTACTTAGAGCTTCATTACATGCCGCATAAACGGCTGGAGATGTGGTTTTAGCCTGTAGCTCTTCGATTTTGTTCTTTAGTGTAGACATGTGCCTGATGTGTTTTATTTTCTTCTAACTATATATCACTCTTTCTTTATGACATTGTGAAAAGTTATACTATTGTTATGAGTACCGAACTTCCTTGCGCAATGAAAGTTGAATTTGTAGCGGTTGCTGTTGATGTACCAGGAGTGAATGCAATTTGATTGCTACCGATATTAATGTTTGTAATTTTGGCATCCACTGGGATTCCCGGTCCATTAATTGTTTGGCCAAGGAAAAAGCCTTGCGAATTTACAGCCGGACTGACATTACTTATGATATTTGTACCAGCTGTGGTATTGCCTACAAATTCTGGATCATATTTCAGCTCTTGCCAGGTGTTTTCATTATTTGCATCCTCTATTTTTAACTCCAACTGTGTTATTACCGTAATTGGCAAATCTTGCCCAGGGAATGTTAAATTAGTGCCAACTATTTCACCACCTACCACAGCCGGTGTTGCGTCGGCTTGTATGTAATTTAACGGCGTGCTAACATCAATTTCAGTTACAATGATGCTATCCGTTCCTTGATATGCTGAACCACCATCAAGTACTACAATGTATGACACTATGCCAATTGATCCAACAACCGCTCTAAGTTTTGCGCCGCTTCCTGTTGCTGATATTGCTGATGTGTTTATTGGTTCATTGTCAATTTTTTCTCCTGCTGTATTAAAAAACGGGATTGGCCAGTTGTATAGTCCTGAATTTTGTAAGTTTTTTACAATCGGAACCCAAGCAGAAGTTCCTACAATCCGGTAATAGAGGTTGACCCTTGTAATTGGACCGGTATTTGACCATTGGATAAGCATTGCACTGGATGAAAAGTAGGTTTCGCCGTATCCTGGTGAAGAAAAACTAAAACGAGGAAGATTGTATTTTTCGTCAGAGATGAAATTAATGTTAGGACCTCCTGGATAGTTCATACGATTGCCACCAAATCTTTCAGTGGTTGGGTCAGTTACTGGGTAATATGTTTCTAATTGCAGAGCACACGCAAATTTAATAGTTGTGTCTGTTTGGTATGTAAATTCAAAAGTTTTTTGAATGCCTTGGTCTTCTGGAAATCCAACCTGGCATGGAACTCTAAATCCTCTAAATTCCACCGAAAACACTTGCGTTTTATAGAAAGTTTCCAATACAGCCTGCTGTATCTTAAAGGCATCCAAAGAGGTGTCAGCGTAAATCTCCACATCAAAACTCATTGTTAGTGGAATCGAGTTAAGAAAAGCATTGTACGTTAGTACCTCGCCTCCAACCTGTTTTACATAATTACCACGAACAAATCGGTTGGTCATCATATTGGTGTTGATGGTACTGCCTGAAAGTGTTGCAATTCCTCTGGGTATTGGATCTATGTTACCATCAACTAATTGTGGTGCACAGTCATTCCAGTGTAAGAAGTAATCTTGCAAAAACCGCTCGTCACCTCCAAAGTTGTAGAAAAATGGTACTGTAACAACGGTTGACTCTGTATCAGAGTATATGTTCTCAAATTGCACTTTGCTATTGAGAAGATTAATGAGCCCTACAATCACTGCCCGAGCATGGACATTGTCTGTATTGAATCTATGTAAGTAGTTTGATGACACTATATGTTAGCCTTTTACTATATATTCTAGCGAATTTTTTCTATATTAAGCTCAGAAAAGCCATTTTTCTTTTCAATCTCTACCCGGTAGTCAAAAAGTTCTGTTGGAAGATTGCTATGATTGATTACAAAAGTATGTAAGCCTAACTCAGATGAGGTGTTAGAGAGAACTTTTAGTATATGATAGATTCCATCGCTATCTATGGATGAAAAAATTTCATCAAGGAATATAAGATTAAGCCCGTGAAACTTAAGCTTCATAATTCGAATTAGAGCAATAATAACTGCAAAATCTACTTTCTTTCTTTCACCAGTACTTAATTGATCCGGCGCTACATCGTAGCCCATATGAAGTATCTTTACGCCAAAATCCTCTTCAAACGTTACACGGTATTCCATACTCAAGTCCCTTAGAACTTTGCGTATTTCCTGATTAAGTACAGGAACTATGCGTTTAATGGCAGAAAGCTTTACTCCACGGTCTCCAAAAATTTCGTCAATAATCTTAAAGAAGTTGGTGCGCTTTTCTTCTTCGTCTTTTCTTTTAATGGCGGAATCCCGTTTTTCAGTGGAGTCCTCAATAATACTTTTTAATGAAGAAGTTTGTTCATCTTTAACAGCTTCATTACTAAGTTTAGCCAATTCTTTCTTTATTTCCGTTATCCGATATTCGGCATTTGTTTTTTTGGCTTGAATGTCGTTTTTAAGAGAACCTATCTTTTCGATTTGCTCCTTTAACAAATCAAAATCACGGCCAACCCTTTCAATTTCGGATTCCAGCATTTTTGACTTACTCTTATTTTCTGCTAATGCGGATTGGTGAAAATCTGTGTTAAGGTCACCGCCACAAGTAGGGCAGCATTCATTTTCGTAAAGTCTTTGGCTTTTCTGTAAAGACTTTAATTCATATTGTTTATCTGATAGTTGCACATTCCAATTTTGAAGTTCCAGCCGTAGAGCTGATTCTTTGGATTCAATACTTTCTGACTTGGACTTTGCCTCGTTTATGAATTTTTGTATTTTTTCTACGCCTTCAATTAATTGCAATTTTCTTTCCTCGTCCGCGGTTTTAAGCTTTTCAAATAGGATATCAAGTTCACTGGTTGATTTTTGTATAGTTCTTTCAAGAACGGCAATTTCAGTCTCCAATCCAGAAACCTCTTCTTTAATTCCTTTAATGTGTTCCTTAACATACCATCTTAAATGGCCCAGCATTTCAAGGCCAAAAAGCTTATCTATAATTTGACGTTTGTCATGCGCACTCATTCCCAGGAATGACTTAAAGTCATTAATTGAAAGCGATACGATATTGTTAAAAATGTAGTACGGCATACCAAGAATTTCCTCTTCCAAAAATTCTTGAACATTTCTTTTGCCAGCTTGGTCATATTCCTTTCCGTTTACTAAAACTCTAAAGAAATTAGGGGCAATACCTCTTTCAATGGTAGCAACCAGCCCTGGACGCTTTTCCACCACAATCCTAACAAACATATTACCGTTGAATCGATTTGGTATGTCGCGGTTTCTTTTGTTATCAAGTCTTCCGTACAATCCGTACTTTATGACTTCGGATACCGTGGATTTTCCTGCACCGTTATGTCCAATTACAACATAAAATGCACCATTAGTTTCTGTGAAATCAATCTTTTGAATCCTATTTCCATAGGAAGCAAAGTTCTTCCATTCAATGCTTAGTATTTTCATTCGTTAGATCCTCTGTTTAGATTTGACATCACGGTATTGTATATTTTGTTTGATGTCTTGAATAGCTTTTCTTTTAGAACCTCGCTATACGGTAAAGTGTCTATGTGAAGCTCTATCATTTTTAAGAGATTGATTTCCTCATTTTCAATTGGCAGCTCATCATCTGAGTCTGATTCCATTGTTGATATGATAAAGTTAAGCTTTCTATAACCTGAAAAAGCTTCGGTAAATGTAGAAAAAGGAAACCAAGTTGCCCACGCGGCATCAACAATAATGTCCACGTAATTATTGTAAAAAAGTTCTTGCAATACAGGTGTAGGCTGTTCAAGTAACCACGAGAGTTTGTATTTCAAAAATATCGGTGAATGTGTATTGACAAACTGCGTTTCTTGCATAGTTTCCAAATCAATCATCCAAATACTTTTGGTATTTCCACAATCAGAACGTGTAAGCTGATATGGAGATCCAAGCATTCTTACATTCTTGAAATTTTGAGCCCAGTGAATGTGCCCGGAATAAACTTTTGAGTAATTTTCAAACGTGTTGGTTTCAATGCCTTCTTCAACCTTTTGTGTTCTATTAAATGTAAACCCCCGGATGTCGGTGTGGCAAAAAACAAGGTCGGCATAATTTTCAGGGTTGTTCAAAACTTCTGCCTCTGCTTCTGGGCCATCTCTCCAAGGCATCATAAGTGCAGTCCTTTCGCCAAACCAAATTTTCTGTGGCTCCTGAAAAACTGTGATGTTTGGACTGTTCTTAAATACTTTTAGTGAATTGACATCGTTTGAACTCTTTAGAAAAATGTCATGGTTTCCAATAATCATGTAGGTCGGCAAAATTTCTGAAAGGTCTTCAAAAATTTCAATGCCTTTGTTCATTACATAGAGATTAATAGACTGCCGTGAGTCAAATACATCTCCACAGTGAACAAGTACATCGCCTTCTCGATAGTTTTCTTTTACAGTTGGTATAAAAAAGTCTCGAAAATATGACTCAATGTTTTCCATCCACTCACGTGAATTAGACCGCACGCCTAAATGCGTGTCACTAACCAACCATATTCTTTTTGCTTCTATTTTCATTAGAAAAGTCTGTGGATGTTTTTCTTCTTAAAGATTCCATACTCTTCATCCATGTCTTTAAGGATGGCTTCTTTATGTTTTATGCTTATTTCTTTGTAAAGAGTTTCATACTTCATTTCCATAAAGTCTGCTACCAACAAGAAGACTTCCATCGTTCGAATGTCCTTAGTTATTTTTAACTCGGTTTCAAAATGATAGAAAATTTTACAGGATTCCCCTTTTGGTATTTTTCGATTGGTTACATAGCTTTCATAAAAAGGAGCGCTTTGAAAGATTCGTAAAAGCTCTTTCTGCATTTCCAACGCATTGTAATCTTCCAGTATGTCCAGATTTTCTGGAGTGTCTATTCGAATCTTGGGAAACGGTTCATATTCAACTTCGCCTGTATTGAATTTATTGCCAAAAATTTTGTCTTCTTTCATGTTTTTGTTTATTCTGTAATCATTTCAGTGCTAGCGTCTTCGGTAATTCGCATGTGGTCATAGTCAATCAAAAATTTCTTTCGACTGTTTTTGTAACCATCATCACGGTTTGCCAATAATTTAAGTGTGTATTCCCTATTTGCATGCATTATTTCATCCTGTATGATACCAAACATTGCATCAACGGTATGTCCCAAACCAGAAGATTCGCTAATGTTATTGATACTAAGGTCAGTACTTCCAAATCCACTACGATTTACCTGGGTTGCTGTAATGATTGCCCATTCATTACGCATTGCCATTGCTCGCAAGTCCTCAGCAATTTGCTTAATTTTCATATACATATTTTCCGAGTTTGGATTTCTCCAGTTCTTCAAAATGTTAATGTAATCAAGTACAATCACCTTAAATTTTATGCCTTTAAGTTTTTCCATTTCTTGTAGATACCTTTCAACATCGGGAACTCCCGCAGAAGAAGTTGGAAACTCCTTTACGTAAAGCTTCCCTGGTACCTGAAGGCTATCATAACCTACCGTGGTTAACTTCTTTTTCATCATTACACCATCTTTTGCAACGTTTGCATAGTCACGCATACCAATTCCAAGAAGATTAGCGCCCAGTCGTTTAATTAACTTACGGTCACGCATTTCCAGTGAGATTACGGCAGTGTTATAGCCTTGTCTTACGCTATTAGCTGCAAGGTTAGCAAGCCAAATTGACTTACCAATTTTCATTTCACCAATAAAGCAAAAAAGCGCTTTGGAATAAAATCCCCCACCCAGTACAAGATCAATGTAATTAAATCCACTAGAAAATGTATCGTGAGTTGGTTGTAAGTGAGATTCCGGATCAAAGAAGTCCAGCCCTTCATCAAAACCAAATTGTACAGAGTTTCTCTCGTTAATGATGGTTTTTACATGATCAACTACTTGCTTTATATTTTCGGCATTTACCTTGGTAGTCTTTAGGTAATTGATAACATCATAAACAGACGTATCAAGATTTTTATACTCAATCCAGGATTCCGCAGTTTCCTTTAACCAGTCTTCATCGTATTCTTTTAGATCTACTTCAAAGAGCGGAATAATAGCCGATTCCGATAAGGTTTCCTCCAGGCCTTGCATCTTTGATATTTCAAAGATTTGATTTCTGCTTGGGATCTGATTGTATTTTTGTGAAAACTCTTTGCTAAGTTCATACACTTTACGTATCAGAGGAGATTCAAAAAATCGGGAGTCTACCAGCTTTTGCAATTCTCCACTTTGTAAAACGTAATGGAGAAAGATTTTTTCTAAGTGGGTTGATGTCATACAGTGTTTATATTTAATTTGAGTTAAATAGTTTCAGACATCCATGGATGCCTGGTTAGCTTATACCTGTTATCTTTTTTGGCTAACCACCCTTCGGTAGAAAGCGTATTGAGAGAAACATCAAGGTCTTCATCGTTAATTCTTACTGCAACTTCTCGAAGCATTTCTGTTGCTTGAAATTCTTTCTCAAGAGCCTCTCGGTCTTCGAGAATTCTGACGACTTCATACAATAAGTCAATGGTTGAAGGATAACCCTCAACCATTTTATAGACTTCTAGTACATACTTTGTCGGCAGAAGATCTTTATTAATCTTCAAACTCATCGGATATCATTTCAGAGATTTCATCGTTTTCAATGTCGCCCAGTGTTGCTATATTAGGCAACTTAAACATGCCTTGGATAAACTTTTCATCCAATTGCGTAAGCATTTCTTTTGTAAAAACACGAGGTGTAAAAAGTTCTTGCGGTTTAATCATTTCAAACAAGTGAGCGACTGCTATTGAGCGTGCTGTCTCTTTTGCCTCAAAGTAAAACTTATCAGAGGTACCGTCTTCATTGTTACGTATTACCTCGGTTTCAAGAAGTTCAGCATATCTGGGATTGTCCTCTTTATAGTGCTTTAGAAACTCTTTTTCTGTTAGGAGCTTACCACGTTGAACTCCACAGTTTTTCCAGCTTAAAAATTGCTCAAGACCAACATACGGATTCATTCCTTTGTAGAAACTGATATGAAATTTAATTGGAAGTGGACGAGCAAACCTATTTTTAGCGGGTTTTGAAGTTACAATAATACCTGTCTTATTGGTGCCGTCTTCTTTCAATCCTGCTTTTGATAGTTGTAAGATCACTGATGCATTGTATATCGCACCGCCACCACCTGATATGGTTTGTCCAGGTACATATGAGCCAATAGTTGCATAAGTGTGATTGGTAAAAACAAAGGGTATTTTCAGTTCCGCCAAGTCAGCTGTGATTACACGGAAGAGGGAACGTAATTCCTGCTGCTTGGTCATATCACGTTTATCTGAGCCACTAATTGCATCGCTACGTTCTTTAGTGGTGGCTAAATTGCCCAGTGAATCCAATACAAGCATAATTTTTGGAAGCTCCTTGCCAGAATCTTTTGCTTTCTTGAGTTGGTCGCATAAATGAGCAACAAACTGCCGAACCTCCAAAGGCGTGCTAACCGGTTGGTAGCGAAATTTATCCGGATCAACTCCAAAATTTTGAATTACATCCTGGTCAACTGCAGCTTCTGAATCGCAATAAATGATATTATAGCCCATAAGTTGAGCTTCACGGCATATGTTAAGAGCCAAAAAGGTTTTGCCAGTACCGGATTCACCGGCAAGACATATCGAGCGGCTATTTGGAATTCCACCAAATAAGGATCCGCTAAGCTGTGCGTTTAGTAAATAATTACCAGTGTTGATCCACTCGTCAATACGCGAGTATGAATTGTTAGATATCATAGATCCTTTAGAGTTGACTTTTGTCATTGCCTCATCAAGGTCATTGAAAGAAAATTGTTTTGCCATGTTACTTATTTTATTTTTTTAAGTTCTGTCAAAGTTAGTTCTAAATCAGTAATTACCGAGTATAGAGGATTTGACGGTTTTTTTTCGTATTCAGCCTTTGCTAAACGGATAGCGGCTAAAATGTTACCTTCTATTGCATCTAGAAAGTTTTCTTCTTTTTTAGTTCTTGCCATTTTAGAATAGTTGTGTTCTTACAATAATTTCTGATGAAATTGGAGGAAGACCGATTGCTGATATAAAACGATTTAGAGGTTCAATTAGTCCTTTAGAAAATTGTGTATCGTAATCAACAGGAGGAGCAATTTCTACTGGGAAATTTCCAGGAAGATAACCAAAAACATTTTCTTCTGATTTGCTAGCTTTTGCATAATAGTATCGCACCTTATCGCCAGAACGAATAAGTTGATATTTCTTTTTCCACTTGGATTGATTTAGTGAAAAGTTATGATATCCAGCCGCTCTTACGTGCATTGGGCAGTGTGAATGAACCTTAAAGGTTCCGCGGTCATCAGCAATACCTTTTTCATAATCGCTAATTGAAGAGGAGAAAGATATGTTTTCAATTTGTTCCATTGTAAATGCTTGCTTTTCCTTCTTTAGCATTTCTGCAAATTCACGCAAATTTAATTTGTTTTTTTCGCGAAAGATGTACTCCAGCAGGCTTTTCATTTTTTGACGAATGAATATCGGAGTTGACCCTTGAGCAATTTCCACGCCTTTAGCCTTGATTTTCTTTTGCGGCTCGTAATAAACACCTGGATCTTTCCATCGAATGTCTAATACATATTTTTTCTTGCGAAGAAAGATTGCAGAATACGAGATTGTTTCCATTTCCAAATCCTGGATATTTTCAGTACCCCACATTTCTGCGTATTTGTTAAAGGCTGTTTTAAGATAGCCTTTAAGGCGATAGTTGTATATGCCTAATACAAATTCGGTAGGGTCGGATCCGGACCAATTAGAACCAAATAGCGGTTCTTGGAAAGTGATGTAAGCTGAGTCGGTATCACCATAAATTGTTACATCGTTTTTAACAGGCTCCACCTTGGTTATTCCAAGGTGGTTGTGGAGCTGTGTATCACGATGCCAAAATTCATTAAAGTACCGATTGACAGTTTTGGAAACAAACTTAATTATGTCTTGCCCTTGAAGGGTTATGGCTTCCGCTACCCTTACATTATACCCGATAAAATAAGGAGAAGCCGTTGCACCGTATATCGAGTTAATGAAAATTTTGATAGCCTGTTCCTCATTACCTTTTTCATTCATGAGAGACTGTAGCCTTGCAATCTCTTCCAGGATTTCTTCTCGAGTACTATTAGTAGGATCTATTTTGGAATGCCTGTGCTCAATCGCCATTAGTCTGCTTTTCCAATTATGGTCTTAGTCTCGGTTTCAATAGAAGAAAATACAATCCGGTCATCTGAAAGATATGCAACTGTATCTTCTCTGTCCAAGAAACCAAATTGGTTTTTGTAGATACTAATGCTTAACTCCTCTGATGGATTGTCAATTGCCATTAAGGACAGATCATAACTACGGCCAGTTACTTTTACGTTTCCTCCTTTTACATCCACTGTAAGTAATTTGTGGTCACTATCTAGTGTTGTGATAGATGAAATGCGTTTTTGATGCTCTTTGGTAAGAACGAAATTAATTGTAGCCTCGTTAGTATTACTGATGCGGTCCATCATTTCATCGGTGATGTATGTAAACAATCGCAAGGATGCACACTGAAAGTTAATTTTTAAGCTTTGACTTGAAAGCGTAATTTCAGTTCCTATATTTCCATCAGTTGTGCTTTCATAAGTGATTACAAAAGAAACATCTGAATCTGTAAAATGCTTAAATGCATCAGTTAGCTTATCAACACTAAATACACCAAAAAGAACAATCGGCATTGCCTCGTTTCCTTCCAATTCAAAAATGTTTGACATATCAATTTTAGAAGATTTTACAACGCTTCTTTCCGGGGTGTGTGTTTTTGCCTTTAGTTGTCCATCCTCAATTTCCATTAAAAGCGTAGACTCAATAGATGAAAAGCGCTTCAAAAAGTTAGTAAATTCTGAAGCTGATTTAAGTTTAAGTGTTAGTTTTTCTGCCATTTTGTTTTTATTTTATTTAGAGGTTTATATTCACGTGTAGTAAAAGGTTTTGGTAGCCAATAAATTACGCGGGTTGCTGAGTATATTCTGCGTAAAAGAGATCTACAGCAGCTTCTAAATCAACATAACTTATGTACTCTTTAGCAAGTGCAGAGAGGCCTAAAGATTTTCCTTTTCCGTCAGCCCGGTAAATTCTTACGCATTCTCCACGAGAATAGAGTTGCAAAGCCTGAAAATTTTCCTCATTGATACGTATGTGCCATGCTACATTTCGTGTAGATGATTTCGGTATTTTTACCAGAGTCCAGCCTTTTTCAGCCCGGTTAAACGTTGGGTTGTTGTTTAGCCTGTGCATAAACTCAATTTGTGCATCGGTAAGATTGCCTGAAGCGTTTTCGCTTGATTTAATTATTCGCATTTATTCATGATTTATTGTTTCTTCTTCATTTTCAACATCGCCATTCCACACCTCAATTCCATCGACTTCATCCTCGTCATCAAAGAGATTTACTCCACGATTTGATTTACTTACAGTACCTCGATTTGCTGCAGTGTCTGTCATGGTACTCAGGAGTTCTTCGGCAAGTTTGCGTTCTGTTGTCTGTTCTTCCTGTACGCCTTCAAGCCTAACAATCTCTTTACGAGTTCTTTCCAACTCTTGTGCATTTAGTGACTTTAGATATATTGACTCAAGACGTCGTTTTACTCTTGCATTTTTTGTAACATTGTTCAAAAACTTATCAACCTCGTCCTCCTTTCGCTGCTTTTCAAGCATATACATCAAATACTTTTCTTTGCATCGAGCAAACTCCAATTCATCATTTGCCTCCTTTAAGAAATACTCAGCCCGGCGTAAACGGAGCTGGGCTCGGCGATACTTAAAGTCTTCAATATAGTCTTCAATACGGCTGTATTCTAAAACCAAGCCATCTTTAACAAAGACAGGCGTTTCGGTTACTAACATTTTGATTGACTTTTCAATAGCGGCGGCAAACGCCTCCCAGCCATCGGCACTGCCACTGTATTGCAAATGTATATCAACATTGGTAGAAGAGTTGTTAGTTATTTTAACTCCAGCATGATAATTTAGAATGCTATCCAGTTTCTTTAGAAATGATCCATATTTCATTAGAGGCGGAAGCTCGGTAATTCGTAAAGATCTTGTACCGTCGTTTCGTTCTGCTATGCCACTGATAAGCCATGATTTGTCCATGCCTTTATACCGTGTGATTTTTCCACTAAAGTCTTTGAAATAGGGTTTCACCTCTTTGATTTTACCATCAAGATATTTTTGAATGTCCTTTAAGCTTCTTGGTAAAATAGTAGTCTTATAGCCTACAGCAATTCCAATAATAGTTGTTGAAAGACCAATAGGCATATCAATCCATAGCGGATCCCAGCCGGTTTCATCATTACGTGTATTAAGGAATTGATTTTTTCTTATCATTTCGGAAATGCTTGGAGCAATCTTTACTGATGTGTAACGAGCGGCAGAAGGTTCTTGTTGTACGGGTGTTCCAAAAAAGCCATCACCGAGAAGGAGTTGTTCAGAACAACCAAAAGGCCTGGCTAATTTATTGACAGCGCCTGTAAGTGATTTATCTCCGTGGTGATAGCCATCAGAAATACATGACCCAACAACCGAAATTGTTTTGTTGTAATTTGTTGGCGAGTTTACAAGAATAAATCTTTGTACGTTTGTAAGTCCATCGTAGAATGATGGGATTCCTCGATTTTCCAAGACATAGAGAGCATACCCTCTAAAGTTGGTGTTAATTTGTTTTGAGATTGGTAAATTGTAAGTCCTTTTTGCCATTCAGTATATTTTTATCCTTTATGCTTATATTCAAAGCTTTTACTTAGTTTCAATGACTATTAACAACAAAGGGACCATGCTTTCGCAAAGTCCCTTTCAGTATGTGTGTATGTAGTTTATTTTACATTCAAGATTTTGGCAGTTTTTTCAATGGCGTTTTCCACCTTTGCCTTTGCAGATTCGTCCAATGCAATCGTTAAAATAGTTTCGCCCCTTTTGCCTGGCGCATTATTTAAGATTTCCGCGTTTAACTTCTTTAACTCATTAAGCAAATCAAACACATTAAAGCCATTTTCCTCTTTTACTGTGTAGGTGTACTGCTTCTTCCCTTCATATAGGAAATTAAAGTATGTTGAAACGTGTTTCATTGTATTAAATGCTATTTAAGTGTAAGCAAATACTTAAGCCTATCAATGTCTGCCTTAATTTCATCACAGATATTTTTCAACTCGCTATCACTATCAGCCATAAATGCGTTTGAAAAAAATTCAAGAAGTCCATCCAACATAACGTCAATTTTTACATTGTTGTAATCTGCCACAGAGAGTTGAGCAACTCCTCCAAATTTTGGTCGCTGATATTTACCCATATAGGCCTCTATCAAGGTATCAAACCTTTCATCAAGTGAATTTGCAATTTTGCAGAAAGCTTTATGTTCAGCATAACTTTCTGTTTGCCAGTGAAGCACCTTTAATTGTGCTTGCACTTGTAATACCGTGCTAAGTAATTCCTTTTCCATATTGTTTTTTGTTTATTGATGGCCTTTAGGCATTCTCTTCTTTAATTTGTTTAACTACTTCATCAAAGATTTTTTTATCAAGTTTGCTAAGAGGCAATGGAACTTCTGTTTGTGTCTGGTTCATATTATTTACTTCTGAACTGCTGTGAAGAGAAGTAGGTATTGGAGCAGAGTCATAGAAAAAGCAAAAACTATTTCCATCATATACATTAAGGTAAAGATCGTCTTCACCGTAATTGCCACCTATTCCTGGCACATTTGTATAATAGCTTTCCACTGATGTATATCCTTCTTCAGGATCAAATTCTAAATCATCACTGGCATCATTAAATTTTATGCCAGGTAAAGCCTTTTTTACAGCATTTATGCTTGAAGATGGTTTTGCTTCATTCAAGAAACTTTCAAATGTTTTGACGTGTTTCATTATTTTACTTCATATTTGTTATGTTTGGGACCCAAGGGGTAATGTCTTTTATTTTGTAACCGCTAACATTAGTTCCGCCGGGAAGATTTTTAATCTCATTATCCAACATTCCATTTTCCAATCCGGAGTTAGAAGGCATAGCCGTGTTTGGCTGGTCGTCCGTTCCGCCATTCTTAGGATACCAAGCTCCAAGTATTCTCATAGAGACGGACTGTGCATTAACTTTTGTAATTACACCAAAAGATGGCACTTTTGGAGCACTTGAAGAATTGCTAAAGTATTTTACCAAGTCACCAATAGAAAAATTGCTCTCATTCAAGGTTTCTTCATTCAAGAAGTTTTCAAATGTTTTAACGTGTTTCATGATTTCCTTTATTTTTATTGATTCATATCAAAAACAATAGCATTGTCACCAGTTTCGCTGTCTTCAACTTCAGCGTATTTCAAGCCAGCTTTCTTTGCAGAATCAAGAATCGTGTTCCAATCACCTACAGTCGCAGAGAAGCAGATCATTGCTTTATCAAAGCGAACACCGAGATTTTTTATTGCAGCCATGTATTCGTCAGGAAGTTCACCGCCTTCTTCTTTTTCTTTTGCTTGTGCATCCACAAAAGAATCTACAAGGTCGTCTACCATAGAAGAAAACTTTTTGGCTTTAGGGCCCATTGCGATAGATGCTTCATTCAAGAAGCTTTCAAATGTTTTAATGTGTTTCATAGTCTTTGTTTTTTGGTTTTTTTTTGGTTTATTTAAGGCCTCTTTTAGCCTTTTCGTTAAACAACTTCATAATAAAAGCCATGTCATTGTCTGTCATTTTGCCTTTTGCGTTTTTATGATAGTCGTTAAAAGTATCGCACATAATCAACAGTGCTTCATCACTTAAGTTAGCAATGTTTTTATCGGTATCTGAGGCTTCATTGATTTCCTCATTCTCTTCAAGAGAGTCTTCTTGAATTGGATACTTCTTTCCTTGAAATTCAAATTCTTTCAAACCTTCTTTCTTTGCTTTTGCTAGTGCTGCGTGAAATGCTCCTTCGTTAACAAATGATTCAAAGGTTGTTATGTGTTTCATGTTATTTCTGTTTGATTAGGAAGGCATTTTCAAAGTCTTTTCTGGTATATGTTTTTTGACTTCCCCATGCATCGTCTTTAACAATTACTTTTGCGCCATTGTCCTTAAATACTTCATAAAAAGTACCAGAATTTACTCCTACAAGTGCATCACCCTTTGCCAATTTAGTAGATGGAGTTATCTCTACATATTCTTTATCTCTAAAGATATCATGAACCCACCCTGGAGAATCTTTTGGTATAGATGTTACACCTTCGTTTGTGAAGCTTTCAAATACATGATTATTAGAGGATAGGTAATCTTTTAGAGCTTCAATATCTTTCTCATCCCAATCGGAAATATCTAGAGTAAAATCTCCACCATGTGTTAATGGGCCTCCTATCCTTTGAAGTCCTGGAGAATACTTGGTAGGACCAAATTCCTTTTGCATCCACTTCCAAAGATTGCTGTGATCTTTACTTAAAAATTTTCTAAGTATGATAACATCACTGGATTTTTTTGCCTCATTTAAGAAGCTTTCGAATGTATGTATGTGTTTCATTGCGTATTGTTTTTTTGAACAAAGTATATATCTCAGAAAAAATTCTAAATCCGCCCTTTAAGCCAGCGCTTTCTTTTGTCAGCAGAATTACCAAATGCAATATCCATGTATTTGCCAGCAGACCTATCCATTTTTATTCTAAACATAGCACGCTCAGCCATGACAGTTTCCCAGTCTTGAATGCTGAGCGATCCCAGCCCTTTAAGATATCTGGTATTTTTTGTGGGAAGCCCGGCTGCTTGATGGTTACCAAAATCTTCTAATGAGTAAAAGTATTTACGACCTTTGCCTTCATCAATTGACACTAGCGGAGTAATGAGTATATTAAGTTTACCGGATTCAATAACTTGTGGAAACCACTTATAGAATAGGTTAATTACAAGTGATGCAATGTGACCAATCCCATCGGGGTCCCAATCAGTTGCTATTGCAACGTTTGCAAAGGTACAGCCACTTCCATTTCCAGGCTCCAACTGAAGGATGTTCATCAAATCAATAATTTCCGCATTGGTACTCAAGTCACGTACAGTTCTGGCATTTTTAATCTTTCCTTTAAGGGAGTAGACTCCATCAGTTCGCGGATCACGTTTTTGTAAGATTGATCCCATTGCCGAAGATCCCTCAACAATAAACAACGTACCTTTTGCTTGTGAAGGTGGAAAGTACTTATCACTAATCTTCTTTGATGCGGCTTTTTTCTTGGCCTTAAGAGTGTTAAGGTCTTGCTTCAAATTTCTTTCGTCTATCCTCTTGCGAATTGCGGTGTAGATGTCTGACGAATTCAAACCTCTCTTTAGTTTTTGATGAAACTTCTTTTCAAGCAGTGGTTGTATTTCCCATCGCCCACCCGCGTACTTTGTTTTATTTTGGTCACCAAACTTTACAAGTTTGGGTTGAAGATTAAGAACAAACATAGTGGCATAGAAGTGATGCGCCTCGTTGTAATCAAAGATTTCATTTACCCAATCATGCATAATTCTTTGATGTATTCCTGTACAGTTTGCTCCATTGATAAAAGAGATTGAAGTACCGTTTGAATAGCCTTCCCAAAGAAAAAATGTTCCAGTGTCATTGTATATTTCAATGTAGTCCTCTGGTAAAAAGGGAATATCCAGGTTTAACCGCTTGTCATCAAAGAAGAATTCCAATTCCAGATTTTCCATAGACGAATCGCGCTTCTTGAGAAACTGCCTAAATATAAACATGGAATGCAGATACTCTTTATCCCATGTGCAGCCCTTAAAAATGTCTTTTCGCGGTACATAGGTAACAGCAGTCCCAGTAGGTAATTTTTTATCTCTCGGCTTGGTGTACTCATCAGTCTTGGCAAACTTTGTCCATTCCACTCCATATTCAACCTCGGAATTTACCGTTACAATGGAAAACTTATCGGATAGCATATTAACAAGAGCCGCACCAACACCGTTGGTCCCAATCAAAGAATCTGTAGAACCTTCATTGTAAAAGTTTGATCCAGCACGCAGCATTGACATTGCAGTTTCCACGTTAGACTGCCCTGTTTTAGAGTTAGTTTTTTCCGCATTGATAAAGCCTCCACCAAAATCAATAACTTGAACCTCGTTGGTTTTGCTATTAATCTTTACCACAATTTTTGTCATACCGCCTTTCATGCGTTTAGCTTCATCAAATGCGTTATCAACTATTTCATTGAGCATTTTGTAGAAACCAACCGATATTACTTTAGGCTTTACAAGTATTTTTCCGGTTTTTCCATTTTCGTCGGCCTCTACAATTTGTACTTTTTCATCGGAACGTTCAACTGAACCGATATACATAGTAGGCCTGTGAAGTACATGCTCAAAATCACTGAGCGCTACGATTTCTTTACTGTTTTTTGTCATTAGGTATTCTTAGAGTTATTGTAGATTTCATATACGATATTTATATTAACAAAGGTAACAAAGTTTTCTAGAGGTCACTAGATTAACCCAGTCTAACTTTCAATGAGGTATGAATACGGTAATATACTTAAGCCTCTTTTTCGGGCTTCTGCCATTTTACTGCTAGATGAGTTTACATCATCGGTAAAGAGTACTTTTGCGTCCTTTAGCCCAGTTTTGTGATAGCCTTTTTCCTTTGCAACTTTTGCAAATTCTTCCTTGGTTTTGAATCCAGCCTCTTTAGGAGATCCCGTACACTCATACGCAATACTGTCAGCTGCCACTTTTTCCGGAAAAGCTATTTTGATGTATGGTGATATTTCGGCAATAGCTTTTTCATAAAGTGCATGCTTACTTCCGCCGGGTTCAAATCCGCGAACTACTGATTTCTCCAAACCATGAAAACTATAATCAACGCCTGAGAGGTAATTTCCTATTTGGCCTGCAGTAGTCCCGCCCATATTACGAAAGCCTAAAATTAGTAAAACCTTCTTAGGCGTAATTTCTTTAATGCGGTCAGCCTGCTCCAGCATATTAGAAAGCAGCTTTCCATTTTTGAAGCCTTTACTTAAAAGAATTTCTCGATTAAACTTGGTGGGATTGAGCAATTCCAAACCACTTCTATAACCTGCAGCAAATAGCTGTTTTATCATTGCGCCGCCTACACCATCAAGTCCTAAATAGTTGACTCCCTGTGCAAATCTATGCCAATCAACCAAATAACACATATCATTTTCGCAAATAAGATTTACTCCTACGTGCTTTAATTCTGCACCGCATTTACAATTGGTAGGTCTTTCCAAATCTTTTAAGTTCCCAGACTTAACTACCCTAAGGATTTGAGGGATGATGTCGCCAGATTTTGCAATTGCAACTTGAGCTCCTGGGAATGCACCAAGCTTTATCAAATACTCATAATTAAACAATGCTGCGCGCGATACGGTAGAACCATCCAAATCCACTGGTTCCATTACCGCCACGGGAGTTACCGCACCAGATTTGCCATATTGCCAAGAAATACTTTTGATGGTAGTAATTGCTTCCTTTGGAGGAAACTTAATTGCTATTGCCCAATTAGGGTCATGCGAATTTTCACCCCATTGATCACGGATATTTTCATTTGCTTTAATTACAAAACCATCAAGTTGATACTCACAAGTTGCTCGGTAATCAAGCATTATGTGATATGCGGATTCAAAATGCTTTGCACCTGTATAAAACCCAAATGCTTTGTGTTTGAAGCCTTGAATTCGCATAGGAATATGAATAATCTTTCCATCTAAGTGTTGGCGAGATTCTATTGGTATAAAATCCAAGTCGGAAATAATTTCTTTTGCATTTTCATCCCGATTCAAAACGCCTGCAACGTAATTGCGTGGATTTTTGAACTTGTAATACTTTTGATTAAATGTTTCAATCTTTATGACCACCTCACCGCGAACCTCAACCGTGCCTTTCATATCAATAATTTCTGGCAAATTGTGCTTTACCTTATCGGTAATATCACGGCCTTTTGTTCCGTTGCCTCTAGAAAGTACTTGTGAAAGTTTACCATCAATGTAGATTGCATTAGCGGCGTTTCCATCATATTTAGGAGTAACCTCAAACAAAGGATTTTCAAATTTTTCCATCCAGGATTTAGCAGCCGTAGTTGGTGGTTTCCCACTCGCAGACGCCTGGTATTTTGCCAATGACAGCATTGGACTTGGATGCGAGTATTTTGCTTTTCTATCATCTGCGCCAACGATATACGGTACATCGGAACCCAATGAAAGCAATTCAGCTTCTAAGGAATCAAATTCATCATCTGAGAGTGTTGGTGTCCCATTGTAGTAAGATTCTTTAGCGGAAATGTATTGTTGCTCAAGTGTAAAGCGGTCTGACATATATTATTTTTATAGTACAAATATAATCAAAAAAGCCGAAAGAAAAAAATCTTTCGGCTAAAAGTTATTAACAAATTAATCAAGATGCTGCGACAGACTTTTAATTACCGAGCATTTTTCATATTCCTCGGTTTGCAAATACATTTTAGTCAGTAGTCCCAAAACCTTTTGAAGATCCTGGCCTTCTGCTCGTATAAGAATTCCAGTTTCCTCCAGCAAAACTCCGCGTGAAAATTCTAATGGATGATTTGCAATGTAGCTATACACTTTGGATAAAAACTCTTCAGTGTTTTCGTCAATATCATCAATTTCAGGCGGCTCATATGTATACTCCTCCCGAGGAATAGTTGCAATGTTTAGACGAAAAAACTCTTCCGGAGAAACTTCCATTCCAGGATTTTTCTCTAGCATTTTCATTCGTGCAAGTGAACTCTGTAAAGACATTAGCACGCCGCTATCCACCATATCTGCTGTTATTCCTGGTTGTATGTCACCTTCTGACCACTCTAAAGGAAGCTGCTGAGGTGATACAACTAAAACTTTGCCATACAATCCAATTTCAAAGAAGTAGCTTGCCAACTCATTAATTGGCAAGCCTTTTTCTTTTGATTTTTCTTGACATATAACCCAAACTGGACCAACCTTAAAAGGCTCAATCCAACCACCAACCTCATTATTGAGTTCATCAATAGAAAAGAAGTTTCCGTTGTGCGGTCGAAAAGTTTTAACCGTATTTTCTGTTGTAATTTTTAGTGCCATACGCTTTACACAATTTCGCAGCTCCCCCCTGCGCATGCAGCTTCACCTTTAAGATCCGTTTGATCTTCAAGCTCAATTACGCGAGTGAGGTCCACGTTATTTAGGTTACCATACAAAGTCCAAAACTGCTCTTCTGTGATATTTTCAAATGGCGCTTGTACATAAGATCCACCGTCATACGGCAAAACAGACAATCCATTATAGAATCTGCGATTCTTCCACATCCACTCGCCAACAGCCGCCCATTCCTCTGGTTTAATAGAAATTGTGGCAGAAACGTTATGACTGTTATATCCACTTCTGTGTCCAGGCTTTATCCAATCTGTGCTAAACCTCTTAACGCGTTCAAGCAATTCAATTGGCGATTCGGTGCGTAGTATTGCATTTTCTGGGGCTCTTTGAGGAATTTCAATAACAGCTGTTGTGTTTGGCGAGAAAAATTCATCTTTTACCAATTCTGCGTGATTGGTTGCAAGGTAGTTGTAAATTGATTCATTTTTACCTACACGAACTCTTCTTATGTAATAATCATTATGCCATGCATGAATACCTGAAGACGAGCCTACTACAAGAGATGTTGTACCACTAGGTTTAACGGTGGTTATTCGCGCCGCGCGATTAATACCGATTGCTGCCGCAACTCTTTCATTTTCAAGTTTTGCCGTGTTTGCTGCTGCTTTAAGATCGTAATTCAAGATTT